>WLWD01006019.1_pt1 | contig 63196 bp, 40 predicted proteins | sample 6712731 | NCBI WGS metagenome assembly WLWD01 (sample SAMN12718690, study PRJNA576275) | sponge metagenome | isolation source: marine sponge | host: Mycale hentscheli | place: New Zealand: South Island, Marlborough, Capsize Point | collected 2014-11-01
TCGAAGGGCACAATTGAATAATTGAAACTTTTATTAGTTATAAACTTAATTCTCGAACAATAACAAGGCAAAATTTTCTTTAGTTTTTCTTGCCATTCTTTCAAAAAGATTTGTCATATTCTTCTTCTTCTTCATTATCACTAGTTGGAGGGCTAATATCATCCATATTTCCTTTCATTTCATGGTTGACCATGATTCCTGTTGAAATTTCAAAAAGTGGTGCTGCAAACAACCCAAGTACTCCACCAGCAATGCCAGCACCTATGCCTGCAGCTACAGAGGCTGCAGTTTTACCAGTCTCACTGTCTGGTATGGATTTGGCTGATTCAGCTGCCAATAAACCAAATCCAGTACCTCCAACAATTGGTCCCCCTATAGTTCCTCCAACACCAGCTGCAACAGAAGCATCTTGTTTCACCTAGCAGTAAGGCTTGAGTTTCCTTCTTCATTATCAGTGCCAGAACCTGAAATTGGTACATTGTATCCGTATTTAGGTCAGTCACTTTATAACTTCCTGCGGAACTCTCTTTTGTTGCTGATGTTGTCCACTCACGACAATCTTTAAGCCAATACTATACTTTAATTTTTAGCTACTCACCCTGGACTCTAAGATGGTGGCATCCAGCGAATTTTAAGCACTTCTGGCAATCGTTTAGAAGAAATTCTAACATTTTGAGGTGGTCCTGGAATGAATTTATCATTCTGACTCGGAACCTGTACTTTGTATTGGGTTCCAATTGGCCAATTAGCAATTTGTGGACATCCATGTGAGGTCCAATACCGCTCAATTTCATTAATTTGTTCAATTCTCATTTATTGAACTTGGCATTGTGTGACTGCACTTCCATGCTCTTCTTTTTGTGATAACTTCTTCACTTCTACTCTTACGTTTGTTGAATATAGCACTGTAAGTGTAGGCTTAATTAGGCTTGGCTGGTGGCCCTCTTTTGAATGCAAAAGTAACACAACTGCTCCAAGCACTGGGACCAGACCCATTTATAGCTGGGGAGCTTTTCAGGACGTACTTCTACTTCATTCTCTTGTATTAGCCTCCCACAACCATTCAACACAGCAGTGCTTATTTCATCTTCCACAAACCATTGCAACATAACTGCAAATACAAAGTGACAAAGCTAGAAATATTGCAGAAAACAATAATAATTTACCTTTTTCTTTTACTGATATATGAAGGTAGAGAAATGGTATCAACTTCGGCTTTAAAGTGGACTTCCTAGACCTTTTTTGGCAGGCACTCCAATAACAGTGTCATTGGTTCCTTTCGGCCGTCCTCGTTTCCGCATTTTTGGAGGCATTGTGATACCTTTATACAATTACATACACATACTTTATAATAGCTAATAATAATAATCATAATAAAACAATCAAAACTTCTGTGTGCCGTGCATATGACCAATAGCACACCTTTGAGAGAGTGAATATCTATAGAAGGTTGTAGAGGAGACGAGGAATGACTAAGATTCTGACATCGAATGCTTTGATTACAACCATCTTTACTGGACTGACGGCCAGTGATGCGGTCCTGACTGGACTGACGGCCAGTGATGCGGTTCTGACTGGACTGACGGCCAGTGATGCGGTCCTGACTGGACTGACGGCCAGATGCGGTCCTGACTGGACTGACGGCCAGTGATGCAGTCCTGACTGGACTGACGGCCAGTGATGTGGTCCTGACTGGACTGATGGCCAGTGATACGGTCCTGACTGAACTGACGGCCAGTGATGCGGTCCTGACTTGACTGACGGCCAGTGATGCGGTCCTGGCTGGACTGATGGCCAGTGATACGGTCCTGACTGGACTGACGGCCAGTGATACGGTCCTGACTGGACTGACGGCCAGTGATGCGGTCCTGACTGGACTGACGGCCAGTGATACGGTCCTGACTGGACTGACAACTAGTAATACGGTCCTGACTGGACTGACAACTAGTGATAGGGTCCTGACTAAACTGATGGCCAATGATACGATCCTGACTGGACTGATGGCCAGTGATGCGGTCCTCTGACTGGACTGACGGCCAGTGATACGGTCCTGACTGGACTGACGGCCAGTGATACGGTCCTGACTGGACTGACGGCCAGATGCGGTCCTGACTGGACTGACGGCCAGTGATGCAGTCCTGACTGGACTGACGGCCAGTGATGTGGTCCTGACTGGACTGATGGCCAGTGATACGGTCCTGACTGAACTGACGGCCAGTGATACGGTCTGATGGAAATGACAAACTAGTGATAGGGTTTTTTCCCCTGACTAAACTGATGGCCATGATTCATCCTGACGGGACGATGGCCAGTGATGCGGTCTTGACTGGACTGACGGCCAGTGATTCCGGTCCTGACTGGACTGGACGGCCAGTGATAAGGTCCTGATGGACTGACGGCCAATGCGGTCTGACTGGGACTGACGGCAGGGATGCCGTCCTGACTGGACTGACGCCAGGAGTGGTCCTGACTGGACTGATGGCCAGTGATACGGTCCTGGACGAACTGACGGCCCGTGATGCGGTCCTGACTTGGACTGACGGGCAAGTGATGCGGTCCTGGATGGAATGATGGCCAGTGATACGGTCCTGACTGATGACGGCCAGTGATACGGTCATGAATGAATGACGGCAGTGATGCGGGTCCTGACGGGACTGACGGCAGTGATACGGTCCTGGGACGGACTACACAAAACTACTAATACGGTCTGATGGGAATGGACAAACTTGATAGGGTCCTGACTAAACTGATGGCCAATGATACGATCCTGACTGGACTGATGGCCAGTGATGCGGTCCTCTGACTGGACTGACGGCCAGTGATACGGTCCTGACTGGACTGACGGCCAGTGATACGGTCCTGACTGGACTGACGGCCAGTGATGCAGTCCTGACTGGACTGACGGCCAGTGATGCGGTCCTGACTGGACTGACGGCCAGTGATACGGTCCTGACTGGACTGCCAGTGATGTGGTCCTGACTGGACTGACGGCCTGTAATACGATCCTGACTGGACTGACAGCCAGTGATGCGGTCCTGACTGGACTGACGGCCAGTGATGCGATCCTGACTGGACTGACGGCCAGTGATGCGATCCTGACTGGACTGACGGCCAGTGATGCGGTCCTGACTGGACTGACGGCCAGTGATGCGGTCCTGACTGGACTGACGGCCAGTGATGCGGTCCTGACTGGACTGACGGCCAGTGATACGGTCCTGACTGGACTGACGGCCAGTGATACGGTCCTGACTGAACTGACGGCCAGTGATACGATCCTGACTGGACTGACGGCCAGTGATACGGTGCTCACTAGACTTATAGTGATTGACATCTCCTCGTGGTGAAGGTGGAACTGAAATCAAAAGGTGCTAAATGGAAAATAATAAAGAATACACTCATTGATTTTACCTTTAAGTACAGTGTCTGAAAAGTCAACTTCACTTTCTTCTAGTCTTCAATGTCAGATGTACCTGGAGAAAAAAATGAAGGGAAAAAAATGTTAAAAGAAGGGAACATACTGATTCAGGCTAGATTCACTATAATATCACGCCATAAAAAATACTCGGTATAGAAATGGTTACAATATAGCTAAACTCTTGATTTTAACAGGCAAACTTGTAAGAACTTACCATGTACTAAAATGATCTTTTTTTCTTTTTCCCAAGCAGACACAAGTCGTTTTAGAATAGATATTCGCTTCTCAAATTCATGTCTAGATTCTTCAGAAGCCAGTGATGACAACTTAGCAGTCAACTTGGATGCAAGACGAAATTTTTCAAACTAGTAAAAAAAAAAAGCAACCTGGTTGCAATCTACTAGTATGTATATAATCTATTTACCTGTGACAATATCTTTTTTTTCGGAGGCTGGAAACGAACAACTGACAAGTCTGAATATGAAGACGTGAAATATTCATTATCTGGTTTGAAAATTCTTTGCTTAGATTTATAGTAGTCAATAGACCATCTTTGATCACACAAACTTGGATCAAATAAGGCCATCCCAATATGATTTCTAAATGCAAAAATATGACGACAAGGGAGCTTCATTGATTTCCATGACAAACATTCACAATGTGAACAATCCACATTAATATTTCCTTCACTAGTTGTATTAGTTGCATGCTGATCAATAACGTGCTCCGGAGAAACCTTCACTTTTCCTTTATAATATAATTATTTAGCAACAAATTTGTAAGCATAGGGGGTTAAATGCTTCATGTATTGAATGTAAGCTTCATCCTTGTTGGAGTGAAAAGAGATTGGAACTTTCATAGCAGTCAAACCAGCTTTATGATCCCTTTCTTCACGTAACACTTGTAAAATTAAAAAAAACTTCTTAACAAATTCTTCCAGTGAAGAGTGACGAGATACTACTGATTTTAGCTTGGTATTCAAAGACTCAAGCCTATTATTGGTTCCATTTAAGAAATTGCCAGAAGAATATTTCATGCCTAAGGCCCACTGCATTCGAATTGAATGCCAATTATCATCAAAACATTCAATGAGTACTTGCACAGGAACACAGTCTTTAAACCTGATGTATATGTCCATGTATTTCTCCTCAGAAGTGGCATATGCCATCTGTTGCAATAGTTCCAGGCACAAATTACATTGCCCAGAAGAGATACCAAATTTCTCCACAGATATCTCTCTCCGAAACGTTCGGAATGTATGAAACAAACAAATGTGAAGGTTAGAGTTAGGAAAACTACGAGCTAGAACGTCACGTTCATTTATGTCTTTGTCAGTCATAATGACATGAACAGAAGGCCAATCCGGATTCCGCTCCTTAAAAAGATCGATAATTTTTGCAAAGATTCCTCAGTTTCTTCCAATAACAAAAACGCAGCGGCCACTTCACTACATCCATTTCCATCTTCAACAAGGATAATATACAGTGGAAACCTTAGCTCCAATAGCTTATAGGTTGCATCTACACAAATGAGTTCAGGATAGGCTGAGAAAATTTCTTTCATAGATGTGTCCTAGAAAAGAAACCCATAAAAGACGTCCTCTTCATTCACCAAGACATCCACACATGCTCCTACATTATACATGGCATCCGTTAAATAAGCAGGGTTATAGTTGAAAATGTAAAATAATGTTTGGCACCACACTTGCAATATTAAGATGGGTATTTTAAATTGATGTGGTTGGATGTGGCATATAGCTGGGCTAGTTTGTTCACCACATTGTGCACTTTGAATGCGCCCATAATTAACAAACATGCGCTCCAATACCACAGTGTGGTGAGCTCATCACACTGCCGATATCCCGCGCATCCTAGGATACAAAACCCTGCTAACAGTGAGACAGCAATGGAATCGACCATGCCCGTAGCCAGTTGACATAAAACTTGCCTTATTCTAGCCAGGTAAGAGCTCCTCATATAAAATGTGTGGTTAAGCTAACAAACACAATTTTATTGTTCCTAAGTGATGCGGGAAGGTAAAGGGTTGCCTAACTACTGCAACATACATAAAATCATTGAATGGAAAGGACGCCTTAACCAATTTATGTAATTAGAAGCACGGGAGAAATAACTGGACATACATACCAAATAAATAAATAAATAAATATATATATTTATATTATATATATATGTGTGTCACCGTCTACGGGTAAACCGGGCACAACATGGCGCGTGGAAAAAGATCGATTTATTTCTTTAAAATGTATTAAAAAAGCCCATGGAATGAAACGGTTTGGTCACGTATGTCGGTGACGATTCTAGCTATCACTCAAAAACTTGGAGAGCTCAATCTCTGGCCGAAAGCAAAATAATTTTTTTTTGAGGGGGCCACGTTGTGCTTGATTTTTCTGTTGACGGTCACATATACTTTCACACCAAATCTCGATTGTGCTACACCTGAGAGTGTCTCACTCTCTTGCCAATAATTCATGAACTCCAATTATGCGTATTCCACTCCAACACGATCGCCTATATAGATATTATCTTCACTCTAATGGGCTACCTTATTCAATTGAGAATTGAAAGATAAGATTGGCTGGGATAGAGTCGAGATAAGATAATATCTAATGAATTATGAATTTAAAAGTCTTAGAAAAAAATTGTAAAATATCCTACATGCTATTCTAGGAAATTTTAGATCGTAAATGTTTGCCTCGCCATGCTGTTTTGCAACTCCTCCTATTCTACTCTGCCACTTTACACATTAAAAAGTTCAGAAGCCGGTAATTGTGTGTATTTGTGCGTGTGTTTACGTGTGTGTTTGTGTGTGTGAGTGTACTGCAATTGGTCCATAGTTTTCCTAGGTGATGTACGCAGAACTGCCAATGTTATGAATTCCTCCATAATTTTCACTAAAATAGCAATATTGACTATAATAATACATGTAGTTTAAATAATACGGGGCATGTACACATTACGTGGTTGTTACCACATGCATGATCAGGGTCAGTGACAAATGTTGTAGTCTAAAAAATGCACACACACAAAAAAATATATTTTAGAAATCAAGTAGAAAATACAGAGAGCTCATAGAAGACTAATGTCTTAAATAGAGAATACAGATGTCTTGTGGAGTAACTCGGATGAATAGTATCAACAAGCCGTTAAAATTGTAGCGCACACAAAATACACCTGTTCTAATTAAAAGTGAGGACACGAACAAAAACAAACACCAGTTAGATATACTTCAACTCACATCCACACACGCACACACACACACTCACACACACACACACACATAAACAAACAGTGATTCATAATGTATACACACAACTTTGCTCATAGGAGTAGGAATTATAGCGGCCAGCTGCTAAGGAAAGGTACAGGTAATGTTATTGGAGCCCGCACTTGCAAGCAACAGTAGTAGATAATTCAATATTTTGCAAAAAGAATCAGCTAGGACCACCTGAACTAGTGTTCAAGGAAATGATAGCTAAAATGGAATTGGCGATTATTTTTCACTATGATCACTGATAGATAAATATGCCAGAAAATAAATTGCACAGTCGCAGGTAGGTTCTATCTAACTGGCCTCGTCAAAATACTCGTACACATACAGCACACGCTGGCGCACACACACAACACCACCAATGGTATGTCACATAAATATAGTACACATATATACACAGCTGAGCATCCACTCAACACCTTGAATAAACCATTGCGTACCATCCTGACCAGAAGTGCTGTTGTCATTTACTAAGCCACACCTCTACATTTAGCTATAGAATTCAGTGTTGTGGTAATTGCAATTGGTAATTGTAATTAGCTGTAGTCATTACATCATCCCAATTGTGATTGTATACTTGTAATTGTCAAGTAGTTGAAAACTCAAATAAACATAGCTATTTTCTTCATGAAGTGTGAAAAGTAAAACCAATACTTAATCTATACGCCACTATTACAGCCACACCTGTCATGTTGTTTTGCTAACTACTTCGGTCAAAATGCCATATATTGACAATCTACGCTGAGTTTGCCTACCGCAGTATTTCGTTACGACAAATAAGAGTGCATGTAAATGGAGTGCAAGTGCAGAGCTTAAATGTTCAATTTTAATTTACTAGTGAAAAATGAATGGTCACTGACTCAATCCAAGTAGTTTTGAATAGGAGTAGAGAAAGAAAATAGTGGACATGGCAATGGTATGTGAATATGGTTGAAATGCAGACCCCTATAAAAGTGAAACTGTAATGCGGAGTTAATTGAAACTGGTTACATGCCCTACATATCATATCACTAAACTAAGTTGTGCAGTGATACACCACAAACAGATTATTCAACTATGGTTTACACCTATTACAAAAAAAAGCAAAACAATAACACCACCTGATATGTGAGATTGGATATTGCGCCAACTAATGAGTGATATTCCAGTGGTGTCCAATTATTAAAATTTTCATTGTGTACCCAATGGGGACGCAACAACCGTAATAATTGACTCAGGTGGACACAATAACACCAAGCAATAACCCAACACAATAACACTTGACCCCTGTGTACCACACCAGAGTTTGTACAATAATAATTCAATACACTTTCATCCGTGCATGTACACAATAAAATGGTGCACACACACTACGTCAAATTAGTTGACCAAGACTTGGTGAGCGAGACACTCTCAGGTGTAACTCAATTAATTGCATTAATCATAAATTGATTACAGTGCTCAATGAACACAAGTATTGCTAAGTAGCAATGTTTTCTGAAATGGATATCACGGAGCGAGAAAAAGTAAGGGCTAGACTAGACAAAAGGAATGAAAGAGAACTCTAATATCATACATATTTTAGGATCAGATCCCTCGATTAGATTATCAAAAGCCTGGCTCAAAGGTTTGCGGAAATGTGACTTCTAAGAGTTTTAACTCCAGCAGCTACTGAAAGGTATATGTAAATATTTCTATTTGATTGTTGATTGAGGGAGGGTATTTGGCTATTCTTATTATAAAGTCCCAGAAACAAATGGAATGAACCAATTATTTGGGCTCTTCTGTGCAGACCCCCCACTGGTACTGTAAGACTCCAATTAAAAAGAATTTTTTGAAATAAAGATGGAGCTCTGTAAGTTATTAGTTTAAATACCTATATAGTATGGACAAAATAAAGTCGCCACTCGCTCACCACACTTCACTTATTGAGCGCACCACTAGTATATATGTATATACATGCATGACGTATGTATGTATGTATGTATGTCTACAAATGTGACCGTCTACGGGAAAACTGGGCACAACGTGGCGCGCGTAATTGCCGGAAAAAGATCGATTTAGTCTTAAAAATTTATTAAAATAGCTTGCTGAGTGGAAAGGTTTGGTCGCGTATAACAGCGAGGGTTCTAGCTATCGATCTAAAACTTGGAGAGCTTAATCTCTACCTAACGAAGAAAATTTTTTTTTTAGAGGGCCACGTTGTGCTCGATTTTCCTGTAGACGGTCACAAATGTTCTAAATTTTTAATATTATATTCAATCTTAATTTCTTAAATATTTAATTACTCACTTAAAATTTTACTAATTGTCCTTTCATTAACTGGTCTCAGACAAGCAATAATTTACAGTGGCTCAGTGAACAATCAATGCTACATAGCTAACTACTTTAGAAATATTGCCTAGATTCTATTTGTCAAATACTATTCCTTACATTTCATTTTTCAACACTTCAATGATTGCCAGGGCCATATCTAGAAAAAAATTCTGGGGGGGGAGGGGCGAATGTCGAAATTTCGCTATAGCGTATAGCATTTAGCGTATAGCATTTAGCGTATAGCATTTAGCGTATAGCATTTAGCGAGGTTAATTTTCCATTTTTTTAACCAAATTTTTAATCATACAAATCATTCATCAATTGTATGTAATGTTTTGTAAATAAAGAATAAGGGTAATATTCAAAAAATATTTTAAGTGCTATGAGCTACTGGGGGGGGGTGGGGGGGCGACCCCCCCCCCCCCTGCCACCCACCTAAATATGGCCCTGATTGCTATTTAAAGGCTTAGTGGAATTTAACTATTAACATACCAAATTTGTCAGTTAGCTTCTTCACTGTTGCTTCCAAATCATTTCGGGTATTATTACATCTTGCCTTTGTCATTAAATTACTTAAATCTTTCAACACTATAGATTTTTCAGTTGACTTCACCAAGTCATTCTTCACCATCTTTTTATTAGCTTTCATCTCCAGCAGATATTTAGCATGTTCTTGTTCATGAGGAGTGAGCTTCCTTTGTTGTGGAAGTTGCTTGAATAATTCCTGTATGAACAACAATGATCAAATATCAGATATAGTTTGAAAATAACATAAATCTTACCTGACTGACTTCGTGATTGTGAGTGTTTTCAAACCTTGTAACAATCACAGCCGTGCCATATTCGGATGCACACACAGTAAGTCCAGCCTCACAATCTTTATGAAAAGTTCTACATAAATATAATACATTTTTAAACATGTAATTAGGTTGGTTTATGATAATTGTATTCCATCATATTGTATAATAGGGAAGCCAGTGTCCACGAGGATTAGTTATCAGTTACTGAATTTTACGACTTGACTGGTTCAGTTTATAAAAAACTCTCAACAAAATAATGGATGTGGCTATTGAGTCTTGCAACAGACACAGTTTTAAATATCGTTGAAAACCTAACTGGTGGCATAACACAAATACAAATCTCGTCAATAATTCTTGCTATACTGTATATATATAATGATATCACAGCTGATTCTCCTTCCCATAGGAAATGTATTGCGCCAAAATGATTTCTGTAGCGTATTTTGCGGGGACTAGTGAACTTACTTGACAGCGTGAAATATCACCTAACGACATGAAATTCCACTTGGCAACGCGAAATATTGCAAATCTCCGTAGCTGAGTAAACTTATTATCATTCAACCCTTTCCTTCAACACCAACACCAATTTCGTGTAAAAGCTATGGTATTAATATTTAATAGCACGGTGTCGTGAAATTTTCGAGACAAATTTCACTCCTACCCGTGCTATTACTTATACATACATAAATATATCACTAGTAGAGTAAATTCCCTGAGACATTGGAGCCATAATTTAAAGTGTGTGCATGTGTATCCATTTGCATTGCATTGTATTAGTATGCGTTGTGCTATGTGTGGTTTGTGATGTGTGTATATGCATGTGTGTTGGTATTGTTTGTGAGTGTACCGTACATAAGAGTTTTATTATACTTTCGTGGATTGAGGCTTGGAAGAGTTTTCGTGGGTTAAATTTTGCGAATGCTTCAATACACTCCTTCAAGTAACCATTGAGTCAGAAATTTGGTAGGAAAAGTTACAAGAATGATAGCAAATCCTCGAAAAATGCAAAAGTTCATACCTGTGAATCATATCCGCTATACGGTATATGCATGCATGTTGTGTGTAGAGAGATATATGCATGTATATTGTGTGTGTGTGCATATGTGTGTATGTGTGTGTATGAACAGATTCTTCCTCTCCCCCTAGCGATTAGGTAAAGGGTCTGGCCAGCGAGACCAGCTTCCTCCACAAATAAAACAATAAGACATAATTATTTCGATGAAGTAGTTGGAGCCAGACAACCACTAGGATACTTGCGCAGTAGCCCGCTTTCCTTCTCCTCTAGCCTTAAACTTTCTGCCACCACGTATGCATCGAAAGGACACTTGATAGTATTTCAGGCAATCTAACAGTGGTCTGTTGGTCCTTTTCCTGGCACTCTCAATAGTCCTAGAGTCCCGAATCCAAAACTTTGTTGCATTGGCAGCTTCAAAACTCTTCACTTTGACCTCCAAATCCGTGAAGGAATAAAACTTCTCTCCGATGCAGAAAGAAAGTCTGGACGACTGCAGCTGTCTGGGAGCTTCGTCCGCCATTACGTTTCCGGGTTCTAATAGCGCATTTAACCGACGGCTCTTTTAACCAGCTCCTATAACGAACCATTCCTGAGCCGGCTGCCGGGTCTTTTAGCGCAATTAACCAGAGCCAGTTGCCGGCTCTCTAGCCACTTCGAAGATAATAACACCCATCCCCCCTCCCCCCTCCTCCCCACCACCAAACGAAAAAATCTGGCTAGCCCCTTCGCATTTGATAAAGCATAATTAAATTATTAATAGGTACCCAGACTTTTTTGGGAGCACAATATTGAAGGAGAAAAGGTTAAATTTGATAATACTCCTTTTATGATATCAAGAACTCAAAAATTTGATTGCCAATTTGGGAATCATTATTATAAACAGAAACAGCAATCGTCCAAACGGACACATCTGCAAGGCACACGAAAATTAGGTTGTACAGCATGTGTTACAGTATTTTCCATCACTCTATATCCAGAGTTCCATATTGGCAAGGAGGCTTCGGTTCTGTCGTGCAGACAACTGAAACAGAAAAAGAAAGAAAATATATTTCAGTTACGTGATTCCATTGCCAATAGCAAACCATTACAGTTAGTTAAGAAATACTATGTAATTTTGCCTGGAGAAGAAGTGCATCATGCATACCATGAAACTCATGGAGCCACGTCATATGCACAACGTGTACATCCTAAACTCATAGAGAAGATATATGAGCTAGTAAGTGAAGGAACAACTGAAGTACAAGAAATCAAGCAGGCCTAGAAGCACTATGTGCAACATAGTTATGTATTGACGTCAAACCTGATGTAACTGATCGTGCCTACTACCCTACATCTACTGATGTCCACAACCACATCTATTTGGCTCAACGTGCTTGTCAATTGAGCAAGCTTGATCAAGAAAATTTGAGGCTCAAGGTTCAGAAATGGGAAAGAGAGAGCCCTAACTCTCATTTCTATTTTCGTCCATATACTGAATCTACCGAAGATAATGAATTGAACAAGCTTGAACAGAGTCTTCTCTATGTTCACCAAGAGCCTTGGCAGCAAACTCTCATGGTCAAGTATGGCAACACAATATCTCTCATGGATGCTACATACAAAACCACCAAGTACGAGTTAGCCCTTTTTTTTGTTGCTGTTAAAACAAATGTGGGATATACAGCCGTAGCTGACTTTGTACTTCAGTCAGAAACAGCTGAGCAGATAAGAGAAGCTTTCAGATCTTGTCGTCATGGAACCCTACATGGCAACCTCCATACTTCATGGTAGATTATTCAGAAGCAGAGATTGAAGCCATTCAAGGTACTTTCCCTGCTTGTAAGGTTTACCTTTGTGATTTTCACCGAGAGCAAGCCTGGGAGAGATGGGTCAAAGATAAGAAGCATGGTTTATCTTCTGACGATGGAAGCACCTTGCTTGATCTTCTCAGAGATGTGGCTCAGTCTCCTTCTCCAACAGATCATGATCAACCCCTCGACCATTACTATCGCCAGCATGTGCATAACCTAATGGATAATAAAATTTGGAAAAACAACATTGCAGTACAGGAATGGCTGAATGGAAAGTGGCTTAGTTCACCACAGGTAAACATATCTAGTATATGCGTAGTACAATACAATTTATAGTTGTCAACTTCATAAACAATGAAGCACCAGTGGTGCAAACCCCCAGAACCAGTTGATTTCTAGGGTGATGAAAGTTATTTTCAACTAAGGGGGTCACAAAAGTTCAACATATGTGACCGTCTACGGGAAAACCGGGCACAACGAGGCGTGCGTAATATCGAGAAAAGATCGATCGATTTCTTAAAAATGTATTGTTTCAAGCCGACGGAAGGGAACGGTTACGTCTATTATAGCGGGAACGACTTAAGCTACGACGATAAAACTTGGAGAGCTCAATATCTGGACGCCGACAACTCCGTAAGTGCAAAAAAATTTTTTTCGAAGGGTGCCGCGTTGTGCCTGGTTTCCCTATAGACGGTCACATATACTCACCCATAAATTAGCCCTTCCACGGTCGCAGGCACTTTAAAGCGCCCTCAGTACGGTGTCGCTTCTTCGAATTAAAAAAAATATCATTTATCCATTATAGCGTTCTCAATTTTAGTTTACACGTTAATGTGACACAGTTCTTCCTGTAAAAATATATTGAATCTGTAGAACCCGTACAATATTTTTTGAAACCTGGCTGTGAAGTTTGCCAAAGTTCGGGCTGTTGAGCGCGCAATTTTTTTTTTTTTTTAACCAAAGGACTTCTAAAGCTCACCTAGCGTTGTAAGGAAGGTATAGAGAGTATGTACTGTTTCTGGAAGCATAGCTATAGATGGTGGCTTCCCATCAAAACATTGTAAAATTTTAATCATTTTAAAACTTACCTAATTGCTGTGCTTGGGAACAAAAAACACATCGCCAATAATACAATCTCATTGATTCAACTACACACACATGTGGCAGAGAATCAAATAAACGGTCGGGGAATATGTAAAAAAATATGTCATATGACAAAGAATGTTAGCTCTTTACTTTCACTGGCATATATGTGTGTGTGCGCACACTTTATGACGACCCTTACCTAGCAAAGACCCAGACTAATTACATACGCATACGAGCACAGTTGGGTCAAGTGATTGTGTTCATTTGTTGTTGTTTTGTGTCTATATATAATACTTATAGCACGAGTCAGAGTACAATTTTACTCTCACGCCATATTTTTACTCGCCTTCGGCAAGTAAAAATATTTTGCGTGCTCGTAAAATGTCATTCCCATATTGTACGACGAGTGTGATAAGTGATTTATTGCTTTCTTGATATTTTTACTCAACCGGTTACAATACAGTTTTCATTGATTTTTACTCGCCATGCGTGCACTACTTGGAGCGTTCAATAACAAGCGTACAATATGGGAGAATACAGAACGCTCGCATGATGGAAAAAATTCGCATGATGGGTAAATATTCAAGCAAAGATATCAAGGCTGCAATCTTTAGTGCTGACTATGATATGTTCACGGACTTGAATGCCTAAGTATCAGTGACTGGAAAGATCTAGCTTCACTAAATTAAAAAATGAAATTTAAATTGAAAATAATAGTAGCCACAGTGTCTGATGGCAAGAATACGGTATTTGAGTTTATTATACAATTGATATTTTTACTAAAGTATTTTCGTATCACGCGAGCGTTCAATATTTTCCCATATTGAACACGAGTTATTGAATGCTCTACTACGTGTGCGTGTAGTGAGTAAAATCAATGAGAATGTATTGAAATTTGTTGAATAAAAATATAAACTGTATAATAAACCACTTATCATACTCGTCGTATGGTATGGAATGATATTTCACTCGGCGAGTGAAAATACTATGCGTGCTCGTGAAATATTTCACTCTGACTCGTGCAGTAAGTACATTATCTATTGTTTATAGTTGTGAGTATGTACCATACCTTTTTAAATAGTAATTTTTTTTTTTGAGTTATGGGTAAAGGCATTTCGAGATAGAGAATTTCCACTGTGCTGTAAACACCAACAATGGGACAGAGTCACTTAACAAAGTATTCAAGTACCATTATTTGCCTCGCAAGAAGAAGATGATGCTCTCATCTATCATTACACTGATCGTAGAAGTTTTTTTACCTGAAAGCTACCAAAAATATCTGTTCCTGAATTACAGGGGGCTGACTATTTACATGACAGGCCGAAGACAACTATTTCACACTGCTTGGAAAGGAGATCAAAGGCTTTAAAGTACACCATTGAGGATGTTGTACTAATTGATGATGAAGGAGGCGTGTTTTCAGTAGCTGGAACCAGTGGGAAAAATCATAGTGTGATATTCACTCAACCTTCGTGTTCCTGTCGTGAATGGATCACTTGTAATTTGCCATGCAAACACTTTTTTGCAATATTTTCCCACTATCCCAAGTGGAACTGGAATAGTCTGCCGGAGAGTTACCTGAACAGTCCTTACCTAAGTACAGATCACTCTGCAGTCGCCAGTTACTTCCAGCCATCTGTTGAAGCTATCTGCCAGACTGAGGCCCAAGCTTCGGCTCAAACCACACTCCCAAATCTACCTGAAAATAAGGTAAAGAAATTGTTTATTAACACTTAGGGTCTGTTAAAACAGTTATATAAAATAAATGTACATGGAAAGCTGTGGTTATAAAACATGATTGGTTTTCATACAGAATTTCCGTATACCTCAACATACATTCCTCTGCACTGTACCATGTATCTGTTATGATCTGAGTTCCGAGTGTACCTATTATGCCTAAACACCAGCCTTATTTCTCCTTCCTACACCCCCCCCCCCCTCCCCAGATTCAGTCTGGGGTGGGATAGTGGATGCAATTTAGTCAATAGTAGCTAATATGACCACGCCCAATAGTGGTTCTTTCTATCCAGGATACTCTGAGAGTTGACACCAGTAATTATAGTTGGCAAGTCAGTAAAATCCAGTACTAAATTACCCCTTCCCCCCCCCTATTCAGTCAAATATATGATTATGATTAATATTTACAATTGTCAGAAATTAATTATTGTTACGAAACGTAAGTTTTTCAAACAGTTTATTTGATAGACGACATCTTTCTGATCTAAAAAATTTCCCAGCAATGGAAACAACTCTCTTGACTACTAGACGCTGGAGAATGGAGGTAGTTGCAGGCTAGAATATTGGCCTTTAGTTCAGCTGCTACAAAGTCTATGTTTATTCTAATTATAGCTAACACTTGCTGTATCACTTTACTGCTAATATTACCAGTAATAGTTCTATGTATTTGATTACAAAAATGTGATTATGATTAAGATTACACTCAAATTTGCCACATGATTTTGATTATGATTACACAAAAACTTGTAATTGATTACGATTGTAATCTTAGTCAACCCCAGCTTTGATGTTTACAAATGTCCTTGGTACCGGTTGTCATGGGATCTCTCAATTAGCATGAATTATGATATTGTTCATTTCAAATAATTTACTCAACTCATGACACATCAACACATTTATTGACTACAAACTGTTGCTGTTATTCTTATTTATTCATAAAATACAATGTGCTTCTTTATGTAGACAATGATAAGATCTCTTAAGCAAGAAGGTGAACGAGCTAGAACAGGCCTAATCACCAAGGAACCTCAGAAACCCCAGACCCTGGAGAATACCAACAACAACTTTTCTCTGCTACAGGCCTAATCACCACGGAACCACAGAAACCCCAGACCCTGGAGAATACCAACAACAACTTTTCTCTGCTACAGGCCTAATCACCACGGAACCACAGAAACCCCAGACCCTGGAGAATACCAACAACAACTTTTCTCTGCTACAGGCCTAATCACCACGGAACCACAGAAACCACAGCGTTGAGGGTATTAGAGACTATGACATACAGCTGTGCCAACCAAGATGATTTACATGAAATAACATCAAAAATAGAAGAAATAATAGTCACATCTAAACAGACATTGCCAAGATTAGAGGGACTCATTTTACGACCAGAAGCTAGAAAGAAAGCAAGAGAGAGAGCCCAAAAAGTCTGCAGGAAATATAGGCCTGTTCCGAAATCAGTTTTGCGGGGACGACCCAAAACTGATTGGAGGTACCACAATCATGTAGGAAAGAAGGCCACAGAGTTACGTAAGGAAACTCAACGAAGTAAGACTACATCTTATAACACTCTGGGTAATTGCACAGGTATGCAGTTGCTAATAATAATGCATACATAATTCACTAATGCATTCTATGTAGGTATACCTCCCAGTGACTGGAAAGATCCCGCTTCACCAAATTCAAATGGACACGAGAAAAAGAGAATATCCACAGGTAAAGCTATCATTTAATACAACATTATGCATTCTCAACTACATATACAATACTGTGCATTTTACCATAGGGAGGAAGCGTAAAAGGTGTGGGGAGTGCTTTGGTTGCAAGGCAGAAGATTGCCGTGAATGCAAGTTTTGTGTAGACAAACCAAATGGTGGACCTGGTAAACTGAAACAGGTCTGCAAAAGGAGAAAGTGTGTACAGGTAAGTCAAAACTTGGACAAAAAACAACAACAAAATGGTAGCTTATTATCACTTTTTATTACAAACGTTTCCTTAAATTTATTTTTTTCAGGACAAAGAGGTAGCGTAAGTCCTCAATACTCGGCCGACTTATATTCTCGGCCAGCAGCGATTCTATTATCGACCGGCCGCGCAATGGGGGCTATAACCTTCCCCTTTCCATTTTTGTGGGTGGTTGCTTAGCAATATTTAGTAATCCTCCATTTTTTCCGGGGGAAAGCGCGGTTCCTAAAAGAAAAAGCAGTGGCTGTAGAGAAGGGAGGAAGCCCTGACCTGCTTTTAAGAGTTGAAGTCTCTCGCTCCTCCAACTCGTGAAAAGTTAACGGCGGCTGTCCTGCAGTAGTATTTTTGGTAAGTATCTACTCATTATTGCCGAAGTTGAGAAGTGCAGCTATGTGGTTAGCGGTAGCTCTAAAATTGAGTTAGGTTAGCCAATATTCATGTAGCCCCCCTGGTACTGCTTATACTTGGTTACTTAGCCCCCTCATACTAGCTTGTGTTGTGCACAGACCACATGCTTTTGGCCTTAGGCAGTGAGTGAAGTTCGTTTTCTTTGTACTAATAGCTAATGACAGTTGTGTATGTATGGTGTTAGGAGTGAATGGGTGGAAAAGTATCTAGGCAGCAGGATAGATGCCCTCTCTCAGACAAACAATGGATGGACAGCACTTTATGGACTCACAAGTCAACTTTTTCTAAATGTTCTGTTAGGGCTCCGCATCAGCTAAATTTTTTACCTAAACCTGGCTGGATATTGCGATTATTGTAGGATTGTAAAACACACAAAAGTTCTGACAAAGTATACCTGCACTGCCTGCAAGCTAAATTTTTGCTTTCAAAAAGATAAGAATGATTTCGAAATCTGGCACTCAACGAAGTGTGACCACTATCGAGGTTATACATAATCAGTAGGTTAATAGCTAATTATGAGCTAATATCTTTATTCAAATATTTTGTTGCATTTTTCTTTACTGTCATTTGTATATTTTCATACAGAATGCCTAACAAGAAGAAAAAAGGTTTTAGACGGAAACGGCCTGTTGCTAGTCCTACACTTTCGAGAAGGTTTTTGCGAAAGAAATGGACTGACAGTGAAATGCTTTCTGCTATTGAAGATGTCAAACTGGGCACGTCTTGTAATCAAGCCGCAGATGCACATGGAGTTCCAAGATCAACTTTAAAGGATCGTGTAAGTGGTAGAGTGGTACACGGAGTGAGTCCTGGGCCTGTACCGTACTTATCTACGGAGGAAGAAGCCTTGTTAGCTGATTATTTGTTTAAATCTTGTAAAACTCGGCGTGATGTTTGTTGCATTGTTGAAACTTACTTAAAGCAGAAAGGGAAACTAAGAGGAGAACGAGTGAGTAATGGATGGTGGGATAAATTTTTACACGAAAGCAAAATATTCGACTACGTGTAGGTGATTCAACTGCTGGTGTCAGGCTTAATGCCATCAATGCAAAAAACATGGACAATTACTTTAAACTTCTTAAAGATACGTACGACCAGTTCGGCTTTGCGGAACACCCAGAAACCATATTTAATATGGATGAGACTGGTATGCCCCTTTGTCCACGTCCACCCAAGTTGTAGCAAGAAAAGGCCAAAAAAAAGTCCGTTATCGAACTTCAGGGCAAAAGTCTCAAGTAACTGTTTTGGCGTGTGGTAGTGCTACTGGTCAAATCATCCCACCATTTATTATCTTCGCAGGAAAGCAGATCAGTCCACTATGGACTCAGGATGAAGTTACTGGGTCACGTTTTGCTGTCAGCGATAATGGATGGGTCGACCAGGAACTCTTTAACTTTTGGCTGACTAATCACTTCTTACCAAATACTCCATCGCAACGACCTATTCTTCTCTTGCTCGATGGGCATAGCTCTCACTTCGAACCTTACTCTATTCAGTTTGCAAGGACTCATGAAATTGTAACTTTTTGCCTTCCTCCTCATACAACACATGAGTGTCAGCCCCTGGACACCAGTTATTTTTGTTCCCTAAAGTCACATTGGCAAAACTCTGTCCACAAGTTTTATCAGGTGAATTCACAAAAAGTGATTTCAAAATTGAACTTCTGTTCTGTGTTTAAGCCAGCTTGGCTAGAAGCGTCAAAGCCTGCTAATCTGATTAATGGTTTCAAGAAAACTGGAATCTATCCTTTCAATAGGCAAGCGATTCAAACTGCTGATGGTGAAGGTGAGCTAAAAATAACAAATGTACAAATGTTCTCTCAATTATTTTTAGAACTGATACATAACTAACTGTTATAGTTGACAAACAAACACACATATAAACAGCTGTAATGAACACATTATGCATGAAGACTAACTGTAGGGGGTTGCTAGATTTATTAATATTTGGCTGTTATTTTTGCATAATATTGATTGTTTATCAAGCCAATGATAATTCATTATAATGAAATATATCAAGTTAGCTGATTTCCATGAATTGTTGCTTTGTCCTGCTTATATAATGTATAAATGTGTTTCGCTTAGCTATCAATCACAAGGCTATTGTATATGATTAATTTTTAACCCTTCAAAATGTAGTGGGTGACTATTACTCTCTGGTAGTAGGGCAGCCAATTAAAGTTGCGTTTATATTTGATCATATACGGGAAAACAGGGCACAACGCAGCACCCATATTTGCTGGGAAAAAAAAAAAGATTTAGTTCTTAAAATGTATTAAAATAGCCTGCAGATTGAAACGTTTCGTCACATATACTGGGAAACTTAGAGAGCTCAATCTCTAGCTGACGAAGGATGCGAAAGTACAATAAAATATTTTTGAGAGGCCCGTTTGTTGCCCGGTTTTCCTGTAGATGGTCACATTGAAAGTTGATAAAACGTGCTTAGCAGTCACAGCCACCAGAGGATGTGACAAAATTTTTGCCCTGTGCTAATCTTTATACAAACGTGTATATTCTAAGCTTGTTTAGCAAGTTCAACCATGAATACATGTTTGTTAAAATTCAATTTCCACATTATGGGAGTAATTGCAGCATACTGCATGTGAAGGGGGGGGTTATTTGCTTAGCCAATAATAGAATTATTATTCTCAATAATTTTAAAATTTTACGAAGTTGAAATGTACTTCGCTATTTATTTTTTGTCCTTCAATCTACAATAATTTATTATTAAATGTTTTGCTATTGTTTCAGTTGAAGAGGTTACTACCAGTTACTCATCAAGTAAACCTCAACTGGAGACCCCACCTGAACTGGACACACCAGGGAGAGAAGACGTTGAGGTGAATACTGGGAGAATTTATTTGGAGTTCACTGTAGAAGAACAATTGTTGTTTGAACTACGGTACGAAGAAGGCTACGATGTGTGTGACGACAGATATTCTGCCTGGCTTGTACAAGAGCGAGGGTTGTCACCATGTTCTTCAATGATTATGTGTCCTCAAGTTGATATCCCATCATTGTCAGATCATCCACTATCTCTGGATCCAACCATCAAGACTCCACATACCTCGAGCCCACTTGTGTCTTCAGCAGTCGGGACCCCACCCTCCTCCGGCCCACTTGTGTCTCTGGGTTTAGCAGTCGGGACCACGCCCTCCTCCGGCCCACTTGTGTCTGTGGGTTCAGCAGTCGGGACCCCACCCTATTCGAGCCCACTTGTGTCTCTGGGTTCAGTAGTTGGGACCCCACCCTCTTCGAGTCCACTTCTGTCTCCGGGTTCAGCAGTCAGGATCCCGCCCTCCTCCGGCCCACTTGTGTCTCCGGGTTCAGCAGTCGGGACCACGCCCTCCTCCGGCCCACTTGTGTCTCCGGGTTCAGCAGTCGGGACCACGCCCTCCTCCGGCCCACTTGTGTCTCTGGGTTCAGCAGTTGGGACCCCGCCCTCTTCGAGCCTGCTTGTGTCTCCGGGTTCCACATTCGGGACCCTACCCTCCTATGGTCCACTTGTGTCTCTGGGTTCAGCAGTCGGGAACCTACCCTCCTATGGCCCACTTGTGTCTCTGGGTTCAGCAGTCGGGAACCTACCCTCCTATGGCCCACTTGTGTCTCTGGGTTCAGCAGTCGGGAACCTACCCTTTTCGAGTCCACTTGTGTCTCCGGGTTCAGCAGTCGGGACCCCACCCTCCTCGAGCCCACTTGTGCTTCCGGGTTCAGCAGTTGGGACCCCACCCTCTTCGAGTCCACTTGTGTCTCTGGGTTCAGCAGTCGGGAACCTACCCGCCTATGGCCCACTTGTGTCTCTGGGTTCAGCAGTCGGGACCCCACTTGTGCTTCCGGGTTCAGCAGTTGGGACCCCACCCTCTTTGAGCCCACTTGTGTCTCCGGGTTCAGCAGTCGGGAACCTACCCTCTTCGAGTCCACTTGTGTCTCTGGGTTCAGCAGTCGGGACCCCACCTTCCTCGAGCCCACTTGTGTCTCCGGGTTCAGCAGTCGGGAACCTACCCTCTTCGAGTCCACTTGTGTCTCCGGGTTCAGCAGTCGGGACCCCACCCTCTTTGAGTCCACTTGTGTCTCTGGGTTCAGCAGTCGGGACCCCACCTTCCTCGAGTCCACTTGTGTCTCCGGGTTCAGCAGTCGGGACCCCACCCTCCTCGAGCCCACTTGGGCTTCCGGGTTCAGCAGTTGGGACCTCACCCTCCTCAGGTACTTGTGCCACAAGTGGAGATTTATCAGGTACAGGCTTACACGCCCCTTCAAATATGTCTATCTCCCCTGTTTGTTCTCAATTAGCAGAGTTTCTTAAACTTCCACATGTACCAGTTCCACAAAAGAAGACTAAAACTGGACAAGCACGTGTTTGAACCAGTTCTGAAGCATGGGCAATAATGAGGGGAAAAGAGCTGAGAAAGCGACAAGAAGCGGAGGAAAAAGAAAAAAGAAAAATTGAAAGAGAAGAGAAGAGGAAATTGAGAGAGGAAGAAAAGAGACAAAAAGATGAACAGAGGGAAGCAAAACGAAAAGAAATGGAGGAAACTAAGGCTCGGAAAGAGTTAGAAAGACTACATAGACAAGAAGAAAGATCTAAGAAGGCAGCTATGAAAAGGCAAGTAACTCATGTAACAGAACAGAACAATAGGAATTCTTCAGAGGAAGGTGGGCGTCTTCGCAAAAGAGTCAAGCGTTCTACTGTAACGAACATTATTAAAGAGAATCAGTGCTGTGTTTGTGGGGGGCTGTTTGAAGAGGATGAGGATACCGGTAGAGTTTGGCTCAAGTGCACGTGTACCAGATGGATACATCAAGACTGTGTAATACCATGTTCGAGTTCTTCTAAACTCTGCCCGATATGTTAACCACAATCAGACTGATACACTTTATAATATAATTTAATTTCTACACATACGATTTTTTCATATTATATTGATAAATGGATTTCAATGTTGTAAATCAAATTGTGTTGTGCATTAATTCTGATTTTGAGTTAGTCAGTTTTGAAACGTTTTGTAAGTTGTAGTCGATAATAGATTGTTTATAAATGTCTGGGAAGCCGATAGTGGATATCGGGCGCATTATATTAACCTCATTCACATACATACACTTCATGATGTAATTCAATTTCTACACATAAGACACTTTTCTAAAAATATTGGTAAAGGGGTTTCAATGCTGCAAATCCGGTGGTGTTGTGCATTATTGCTAATTTTGAATTGTTGGCGAGTTTTAAAGCATTTTTTCTTGCTGCAGCCGATAATCGATGATTTATAAATGCCCGGGAGGCCGATAGTGGACGTCGGTGAGCGATTATCGAGGATCGGTTACTCGTCACTCCCAGGGATATAATTATCACGCTTCCTATAAACGGGAAGAAACTGATTATTAGTTTAATATGTAGCTCAATAAACATGCAATAGAAGATAATTAAAATATATTTTTGGCTAAATAAGGCTAGGTTGAGGCAACGATTGGCGCAAAGTTCGGCCGATAGTCGAGGTTCTACGCTATATGGTTCTGTAAAAATGATAACATTTTTGAGAAGACATAGTAGATGTCTTGACAGAGCACAGCCTGATGGAAACTGTTTGTTTCGCTCTCTTTCCAAGCAGCTTTTTCACAGTGAGAAACACCATAGTACACTTCGGAAGACATTAACAGAGCATGCAGCATCCTACCCAGAAGTCTATAGCAGTTGGACTATTGACGGACTCTCATTACAGGTGAAATAACCAGGAACTTGGGGAAGTCAACTAGAAATAGCAGCTGCAGCTACATTGTTTCAGAAGACCATTTATGTTGCTTCGGACTCTCTGGTACCCAATGAGTGTCGATGGACAGCTTTCCCACCACTTACTATCCCAGAAACATCAACTTTAGTGTTAGGTTTTAGAAATAGCACACAGTAATCAGTGTCACTATGATGCCATATCAAGTATAGCAGTATGCAAAACACCAGTTCTAACTGGCCAAACTATAATTGTACCCGATATATTATAATCATTGTAATCAGACTTCATTAATTTCTATTAACTCAATAGTATAACAATAAATTGATTGACAATCTGAAGATAGATGTGGGACTTATGGCAGATAGGGAGTATTACATAAAGCATATGAATTTTTGGTGATATTGGTCAGGGATGTATATAGAGGGGGAGGCACACTGGGATTTTCCCTCCAGCTTGAGTCCCCCTCCCCCCAGAAATTAGTAAAAAGAATAATTATTAATTTGAGTTTAAATTTTGGTGACTATGTTATGAAGAAAAAAAAAGTTTACCGTTATTTGTTGATATATCATACAAAAATGCCTTGCTTAAAACATTACAATTGCATATGCATGAGCAACTACCTACAGTACATGACTATTTTATTTAAAAGTCCCCCCCCCACCCCACCCACCTTGGAAAAAAAACAACCCTGTATACATCCCTGTGGTACAACCGTACAATCTAGAACTAGGCAGCACATTAAGTCTTGCTTTATTAGCTAAGCACTCACCTAGAATTAAGGTTACTTGTACTCCATTCTCTTTTCCAGCGGCACCAATACAAAGACAAAGTCCCTTATCATGTAAACAAACGCGTACAATCATAGTTTGGGAGGCGTGACCGCGAAGGTGCGGCTTCGACGTCAGATTTCCGTACTTCAGATCGAGTGAACTTAGCGATTCCCAAGATCTATGTTCAAACAATTCGGTAAGTCTAAACTAGTTACAGCTACTGTTAGAACCAGGTAGAATGTGGATTACAATGAATTGTATCTTGTTTAGTTCGTTTGGCCAAATTGCTTGTGATTCTTGCTGAAGCACTCCTCCACTTTACTTCTATGCAAAAGTTTTCCTGGTAAAACTTTGCTAAAAAATAGCATCATGTTTGTAAAAGATTATTTTCTTTTCAGTAACATTGCGAAGGTCATATTTCAGTGAACAGAGCGTACCTTCTCATCGTTTGTCTGATTCAAGTAGGTGTTAATTGAATTTATGTGAAGAGGTGATTCAGCAAAAAAAAAAGATTGTAGTCCAATTTAAGTATTGTAATTAATGTTGTTTGTCATAAATTTGTAGCAAATTTTCCTGTCTTAGTAGAGCGGATTTATGATTTAATGATCACGAAACTTGATATATGATTCCTGGACATCATAAGAAGTATTTTAAGGTTCCGTGTACCGTTCATTCATTAATTATTCATGAGGCTATTTACACTGTTATATTTCCACAGTAATCACTCCCAAGGATCTGCTACTAAAATGACGGCAAATAATAGACTGAACTTTATAGGATAATGCTGAAAGTTGGCGCAACTTCGTTCGCAAACTCTGGTAAAGCACCAGTAACAATTGCAAGTCGCTATACGTCAAATTCTAAGTGTAACACTCGATATTTCTTCACTCTTACCGCGTAGCACACAGCCTTAACACAAGACAAGGTGACTGAATGGAAAATGCTACACTGCGAGCCCCTTCAGAAGACAGTAAACTACCTCATAGTCTGATGGAGACGCTGTTTAGCGACCCTTACCAGAAACTTTCCATCGTAACTTCTTTTCCAAGCAACTGGTACTTTCTGAAGGATTTAGGCTCCGCCTTAGACTATGTGGAATTACTTACTGCATAGCAACTAATACCAGCAATGCTGTGAGAAGCAGAAATTGATACCACACGCGAGTTATCTACCGCTTGGCTGCTAAAGTCAGACCGCAAACCAGCTGTGAACTCTCAGGCATCGAGAAGGCACGCTTCTGGCACAAAGACACTCAAGTTCAGCTCCGTGTTTTTTGGTACAGCGATATGTTATTAGTGCCGTGGCTACTAGCACTCCTGATCAAATAAGACAGTTTTAACGCAAAAAGAAGAGATTATTTAACAATCAGAATGACTGGCTCGCCTATTCTATATTTACCATATTTTGGGATTTAGTGTTGAAGAACAATGGAGCCTGAGCATTACAATAAAATTTGTGTTGTTGTTTTATGTGGGTGTTTGTATTATAGTTAGCTAAACATCTTACAGCCACTAAACTTTTATAGCCTTGCCTCATAAAACCCAGTATTGTTAGAAAGCTTAATATTGGAGAAATGATTTAATTGAACAACTCCTTTCTTGCCCTATACCAATAAATAAATAAAGAATTCCAAATCACTAATACTTTGATGACACAAAGGTATTGAAGCCACCATTACAATATGCTGACAAAGATAATGGTTCATGTCACTTTGTTTTAGTAGAAGTTCAATGCCAGATGTTCTGTACTGACACCTGATTTCGTCATCAGAACTTATACAAATATACATACTGAGAGAACATGTCAAGACAGAATGTAGTTGGACGGCAAAAAAACTGTTATACTTGTTTTATTTGGATTTTTATTGACAAAACAGGCCAAATATCAATAGGAAAAAAAACAACAAGACAAAATAGTTCTTGCAATCATCATTAGTCTCATCAACACATTATTCGGATGCCGTTTATAATAAATTATAATGTGTTGGGTTGCTTTCTGCTGTAAAGCCACCCACACTGCATCTCACATTACATTCACTAAGCCCACAGTTAAGAGGGTGGTAACAAACCACTAACCACTGGGTGTTATTTACAACATAATCAATTTGACTTGTGGTAGCTCTAAAAAGAGCCCAGTTGTAAAAAAAAAATTAGAAAGACAATAATGAGCCACGAGTTGGCTGTTGTGACTTTGGAAATGGTTAGCAGAAGTGACGGCGTATTCCCAATGTTGCTTGGAGTGTGGTAGTTCAGCACAAGATTCAGATTTGTAGGCAGATAGGGCTGAAAGAATACAGCATTAGCAACCCCGACAGAAAGAACTGAAATGATGATGACAGAGTCTATACACAGCCGAGTCTGAATAGAAGGTTGGTGGAATAGTCGGATCTGGTACCAGTCAGGATGGAGTTGGTCACGGTTGAGACAAAGTTTTAAGCTGCTCTAATGGCTTCACAAGTGCAGCTTCATTCCAATCCCTTACCCTGCAAGTATAATAGAAAGATTTTATTTGAAGTGACTGTTTCAAAATAGCATACTACAGTTAGCGCTGGGACCTGTTGTCCTTATGCTTCACGGTAACTGGTAGATTATTGGCGCTAAGAAATTCAGAGCTGGTTTAGCTTGAATAGGGTGGTTCTGCTATATTATACTGAATGATTAAATGACCACAGGTTCCTGTGGCATGGCACCCTTAAGCAAAGGAGCTGAGCCACATCTATTATGACCTTTCGTGACCTCTAGGCATCATGTTTTACCATAATATGGAATTTTACTCCAGTATAAAATTTATTTTTGCAAACCATCAAAAGCATGTTGTAGTGGGTGTGGCTTTTTGTTTTTATTGTTGCTTCCTGTTGTCATGTTAGTTATATAATATGCATTAAATCTTTCTACTATTTGATAGATTTAGAGATGACATATTGATTTCAATATTTATCAGTGACGCTAGGACTTTTTATTGTATATACATGTAACACCAATACTAGTTAACCTACACTTATAACTAGTGGTGCGCTTGAGCACAAATGGCAAGCGAGCCTGCCTAGTTAGGTAACGTAAGACTACAGTATTGTTACTATGTTTTAGCTTAGTTCATGCAAACACTATAATAGCAGTTATGACCTTTTATTTCAGCAAACAAATACAAAATTACTCTCTTACCTGATTAATGGTAACTTTTGTAGTATCAAACATCAGCCATTCTGATAACCTCAATTGCCAGTAACTCTTGAACAAACTCTCAGCTACAATAAAAAAAAAAGGCCATTGTTATTATTTGTAATTTAAGCCAACAAATATGGAATTACTACTTACCTCAATTTCCTGAGTATTGATAACTTCTATAGTATCAAATTTTAGTTATTTTGACTATCTGAATTACCGTGAATTCTTGACAACAAGCTCTCACCTACAAAAACAAAAGACAATCAATTTTAGCACACAAATACAAAATTACTTTCTTACCTCATTTTCTTGAGCCAGTGGTAACTTCCGAATTTAAGCCATTCTGACTATTTGAATTTACCAGTCACTGTTGACAACAAGCTATTAGCTACAAAAAAGAAAGGCCAGAGTTATTGCATTTTTAGCTAATAAATATGGAATTAGGTACTTACCTCAGCTTCCCCTAGAGTAATAGTAGCCTCCTTAGCATTAATATTACGGCATTCTGACTACCAATGGCTCTTGACAACTAACAATCGGCACTTCGTATCCCCCTAAAACGGCGAAGTTTTGAAATTACATCTGGAAAAGGGTCTTCAATGCCATAGTAACCGGTCGAAGCAACTTTTTGTGTCTTGAAAAACAGGCGTTTTTGCAGAAATTTTCTCACACTTCAAAATAAGGCTTGCTTAATGCTGTAGTTTCAGAATAAACTGGGGTCAAGCATTGTGGCAATTTTTTTTTTTACAATGTGGCTGGGTGCTTGCTAGTCTAATAGAACACCAACAGTGTGAACCCTCATTACTACTATATACTAGCTAGCTATTACATAATCATCTCAGACCAAAGAATATCTTATTGGCTATTCTTATCAGGTTCCAATATAGCTTGAGCAATGAATACAGTAGATGTAAAAGAAGAAACAAACCAGAGACACTCACCAGCATATATTGTCAACTTACGACTCCACTTTCTGCACTCTATTAACATTCCTTGCATAAACAAAATAATGGGCAGCAATTTATTGCTCACGTTATTACGATGTGATGATAGGGGGCATTTACCCACAAAGGCTAGTGCCTACGCGGAGCTGATAGCTTCGTGTTTTCTCAAGAACCAGCCCAAATTTATAAAGTAGCAGAATGAACGGTATTTAATCATCGTTCTGAGTAAATTCATACCTAAATCAACAGTTAGTTGCCAGTAATCTCTAAAATCAGAGTATGACAGGTAGACAGACAGACAGGAAAACAGACAGACAAAACAACTACTATAACCCTCTCACGCATGCACGCTGAGGGTTAATTAATCATATGCATGCACGCTGAGGGTTAATTAATCATATGCTTTGTGTGTCAGTAACGACTACTAGGACAATGTGTTTATTCATAATAATTCACTATTTGAGCTGGATGGTAAAGCATTGCAACCAAGTGAAGGTGTAAAGCATCATTTCCAAACTTATTTGAACTACCCTAAATTTTTGCTTAACCCTTTCGACGCAGTAACTGCATATATGCGAGTGCGAACGGGTTCACGTTCTCCGAATTAAAGAAATTCTACTTCAGATTAAACCATCATTTCGTTTTTATACGTAAAGTAGGCTTTGTACGTACTTCCTTTTAAAAAATATTGAACGCATATGGGCAGGTTAAGTATTTTTTTTATTGTCTGAAAACGGAGATCAAGAACTTTTTTTGACCGAGAATTTTCAGGACGCTGAGCGCCCAATTTTTTGTTGCCTATGGACTTCAAACACTCAGAATAGAAAGTATGAAGCCTACAGAGAGTCCCGTTTTTTATGTATCAGACCTAAATACCCTTTGGTTTTAGATTAGTCAGCTGCTTCATTGTGAGGGGGTGGTGTTATTACCACAAACCCATTAGTGATATGACCAAATAAGGGCAGTACTGTCACTTGAGTTAAAACAATAACAGAAACATAACAATCATAGGCATTGTTAGTTATATATTTCTATATCCCTATCCTAAACTATAAATCCTAGGCTGCAACCGTGTCCTCCCTTATCAAATTTTAGACAATCCAAGTTTAACTTCACAACTTGGCTGCTCATTTCCACTTTTTCGTAAAGTTTCCTAGTCTACCACCCCGTCCTCACTATATTACAATACTTTCTGACATCAATGAAGCCAGTTACATCAGCAACTGTGTCAGTAATAGCAGCCATACTGTCTACAACCACCATCCACACATCCACAGCAACGACATCATCCACAGCAGCGACATCATCCACAGCACATGCTGGCCATAGCTTCCGGATAGGGGAAGCCAAGACAGCAGCTTCTCGTGGGATAGAAGACTCATCAAGACTTTAGGCCGTTGGAAAAGCCTAGTATACTTAGAGTATGTCAGGATTCCAAGGCAGCAGCTAGCTACATACTCTACCATATTATGTTGATGATGCCACCTGCTGAGTCACTGTTTCTCTTATATCATTGCTGTCATCTTGGTTTGTTGTGAGCTTACAATTGTTCTTCCTCCTTGATATTTTACATAAATCAGGGTTAGCTGGTTGTGGTTTTTCTTGGTTTGGGCTAGTCTGGGCTGCCGGAGGCCCTCCCGGCGCCTTCCATATACTTGGTTGGTCCTCCTTTGACGGGATTAAATGGGGCATCTGCCCCGCCCCATGTATGTAATTGCCCCGAGCCAGCACAGTTGGCCCGGGGGTGGGGCTTCCCGCGGCCGCCTTGGCCAAACCACTCAGCAGAAATGCTTGCAGAAGTATATAGGGGGTAGTATTAGATGTGGGGTACTGGGAGGTAGCTATGGGAATTGGGTAAGTAGAATCAATATGTCACCAAGCCTGCAGCAGGAATGGGACCATGGGTTGGGGTGAGGTGATATTCCTTTGGAGTAGGATGGAGCCACAGGATTAATTACTGTTTTATTGGCGTTTTTTTTTTTTTTTAAACAGTCGCGCAGTAGTGTGCCCGTTCTAGCAGTAATACGCCCGTTCTATGGTGCGAAAACCGACACGTTATTTTGACTTCTACTGTATATACATTGCTGTACAAAAATAAACTAGCTAGTGATGTGCTTCAGCATAAATGACAAGCAAGCTGGTCTGACTGAAATCAAATTTGAATGCTAGTCGCTTATTATATTTGATTGTTAGTTAAAATATTTTTAAATTTAATTGTGCTATTGTTTAGCAACACATAACACTTTACACATACATGTACACTTTTTCTCGGGATACACTAGCACAAGACTTACATTGTATTCTCTTCGTGTCTTGACTATTGGACAATTGATTTTAAAGGGATTAGCAATCACACTTCTGAGGATGATAAGGGTAAGGATTGATAAATCAAAGGATTCTGCTTGCTAATTTTCCAGAGTACGCTCCGTTGAAAGTGCTTCTATGGTATCAGAGCTCAAGTAGATAAACCATTGTATTGTATTCTCTTTGTGACTTGACTATTGGAAAATGGTTTTTCAAGTAAGAACCAACCTGTTACGCAAGGCTATGTATATCAGATCTTACAAACTAGTTGGAATTTATATTCTATTTTATTACTGGCAGTGCGAAATTACCTTGGTTAATGAGCTGTTTGTCATAGCTTGCGAACTTCCGTCCAATTCTGTCTCTGCAGTGCTTTGCCTTTATTTTTCCAGGCATTATTTGAAGTATTTTCTTGTAAATTGCATGTACCCATGGTAATGTTAACATTTTAAAATAGCCTATGGGGTGGGCATGCATTGACATCTTTGAACTTTGCCACAAACATACATATATATACCAAATGCACAATTGAGACTCGTTAGTGAGGGTCTCTCTTCGTTCACCCAATTATTATAAGACCCACTTGAACAATAAAAATGTTAGAGATATTGAATTAAATTACTGTATGCAATTAAGAGAAATTTTTTTTTTTTTGCAGCATGTCAAAAAATAATTTTAGATTGAAGACTTTAGAATTATGTCAACAACAAGTGACCTTTACCATCAGGAACAACTTGGACAGAATAGCTCAATTTTTGAGAAATCAAGAAATAATAATTCGCGAAATGTACCATGAAGTTACTGATCCGAGTATTTGCAAAAATGAAGATGATGGAGCAAAAGTGGTGTTTCGGAGACTGTGTAAAAAAGTAGAAGAGGATGATAATATATATGAAAAATTTGTTATACACATTCGTGAAAATTATGACAGTAGTGCAAAGAAAACTATAGCAATATTGGATGAGCAATACAAACAAATTTATACTCAAGGTATGAACAGGTATAGCGTAAAGGAATAATTTGTCATTAATTTTATATTCTATGTTGTTATGATGAGTCATATTGCAGTACGAAGTATTGTCACTTGGCAACAACACTGCAAATATTCTTGTGTACTAATTGTTTATTAACTGCTGCTATGCTGGGAAAATATGTTGCATCACAGAGTACTGTTTCATATGACAAAATGCACTACCAATTGCATACCTTCCACAAATATGGCATTTTCCCCTCTCTTCCTCTCTGTTTACTTCAAAAGCAGTAGCTTCCACTTAAATTTCCTCGTTTTTGGGGTTAATGTATAATTTCCTCTAATATCAGTTAATTTTGTTTTGATGTTGCAGTTTGCTAATAATAGGCAATAATTGAGAATAAAAGAGTTTTTTTTCTTTTTATAGGTTGACTAATAATAGCTGTTTTATTCTATTGTTAATAGGCATAGAAATCATTCAATGTAGCCTTTACCAAGTTACAGAATGTAAATGAATAATACAATAAATGTGTTGACCAAAATCAATAGCAGACCATCTCTCCACAGTGGTTCGGATAATATTTGTTTTGATTATCCTAGCGTTAAGTTAAATAAAGGAAAACAATTTCTCTAACACTGCAATAATGTTGAATATGTATATATATTATTGTTCAGATATCCAAGAATCCAAAGTTTTACCTGCCTCACACATATCTAGTGAGAGTAAGTTCGAATATTTAGTTTTTTTTTATAAACAATCATCTTTGATAGAAGTAATTGTGATGAACAAAAAATGAATTACTAATAAAATTTTGATGTATTTTTTTTTTGCACTAGCTACATATATCTTTGACAAATACAGAATTTAAAAAAAGGTTCGGCTGTTATTGGGATCGAACCCAGGACTACTTGATTTTTAAGTTCAATATCCGTTGACAGGCAAGGATTTTTTTAAAATCAGGAATAGCTTAAGATAAAGCCTGTGTGAGAGAGAGAATATATCTGTTCGGGACTACGCACCCGAACTGGAAAAGGCCGCCGCCTGAAGGAACTTTTCTCGGGAACATCGAACTCCGCCCATGTTTAACCCACTCGTATTTCTGTATCACCCTTACTATATATAGTGTTCAATTATTTGTCTAAGTTGTTCTTGCATATTTCCCGAACCATCTCTGTATTTGGGGTGGAGTGCGCGCTTTGGGTTGCTAGTGCCGAGACTTCAATTTCCTAGGTGACAGAGGTTGAGGCCTGGTATTTACCTGCGTCAGAGGGTGTGCAAGATCCTGGTCCTTCGGAAAGGGTTGACCAGATAAGCTCCCGACTTAGTTGCTACGTGGAGGGCGGAGTTACGACCGTCCCCCACATTCTGGTCCTTCTAGCCGGATCTTCTAGTTTGGAGATCCTTACCGCCGGCCACTGCTCACACGCAACGTCGACCGCACTGTTGCGTAACCCACCGTCTACGTCGAACTCAACGTCCATCGCACCGTTGCTGATCGAACGCAACGTCCACCGCACAGTTGCGTATCTCGCCGTCTACGTCAACGACTACTTGCTATCATCATGGCATCTACTGACATGGAGGAGATAGCCTCTTATGAACTTATTTACAACCCTGCCAGGGTTATGAGCAAACGCACTGCCCGAAAGAGCCGAATCACCCAGATAGAACGTCAACTCAACATTCTTCTCGCTGCTCCTATGGATCGAATCGACAGAACCATTCTCGCCCGCAAGAAGGAAGATGTACAACGACAGGTACGCTTCTTCGACGCTCTTCAAAGCCGTTATGAGGAGCTGGTCCCCGAAGGAGAAGACAGAGAGAAGGAGATCACCGCTGGTGACGAGGCCAGAGATCACTATCAGAAGCTTCTCACCAAAGTGGAGTCGTTACTCCAGAAAATCGATGTCTATGAGGAGGGTCTCACTCTCATGGATAAACTCAACAATCTGCAAGACCTAGCAAACAGCCCCTCGGACAGCTATTGGTCCAAGGAGGAAAAGCTGATCCAAGCCAACGACGAATTCCGTAAGCACTCCAGATCGTACGCTGCTGATACTGACCTGGAAGGTCTCCGAGGAGACACCAACCGACTCCTAGCAGAGATCACCAAGAGAGCTTCGGATGCCAGCAAAAGGGAGTCATTACCTCACTCGACTCCTAGGCCTGACTCTACTCCTACTACTCCAATACCATCCAGACTCATCCTGGATCTACCAAAGTTCTCTGGTGACCCTCTCGACTGGGCAAACTTCAAGTCCCTATTCTCTTCTGCTATGAACAATGCTGGTTCGTCATTGCCAGACTCAGATCGTTGCTGCCACCTGCTCAAGTCAATGCACTCTGACGCCGCTCGTCAGATTGTAGAGACAGCGAGCCGCCATACCGATGGGTATCAACAAGCAATGAGAGAACTTGAAGCCAACTTCGGAAGCCCTTCTGTGGTCCACCCTATCTATGTGGACCAACTACTCAGTCTACCTACCTACACCTACACCAAGGACAGCCTACACCAGTTGAGAACCAAGGTCGAGTCCATCTGGGACGGTCTCCGCCAGTGTGGTGGAGAATCTGGAGAACACATCGCCGGAGGAATCCTCATGAGGAGCTTCGATGAAAAACTCACCGAGGAGTGGAACAGACATTGTGTTGGGGAATCATCGCTCCCCGCAGTCCACGACCTACTTGACTTCGTCAGGGATCGTCATGTGTCGATGAAATATACAGCCGTGAAGCATGCCTCGTCCACCGCCAAGACGCCGACACAGTCCAAGAAGTCAACGCCTAGCAAGACCGTCCACAACGTGACGTCTTCAAGGATCGATTGCCCCGCCTGCAACCGCTCTGGCCATCCACTGTCCCGATGCCGTCGATTCTGGGACCTGGATGTGGACAGAAGGCAGAAGATAGCCAGAGACGCCAAACTCTGCTATAATTGTCTCTCATATGACCACACGTCGAAAGGGTGTGCTTCTCGCTTCAATTGTCGTCATTGTGGAGCAAAGCACCACTCAGCCTTACACAAAGGCACTACTGGCAAAGAATCGTCACCTACGAAAGCCGAGGAGACCAAGGCTCTCCACGCAAACTCGCCTACGTCATCTTTCCTGTCGACCGCCATGTCTCTCGCCAACCACAATGGAGCTTGCCAAAAGGCACGAGCACTCCTCGACCAAGGAGCTTCACTGTCTCTCATCACCGAGAATCTAGCCACTGCTCTGAAACTCCCTCGGAAGCCCGTTAGACTCAAGATCAGTGGACTTCAAGGAATATGTGTGAGCAAACATTATGTTGACTTAACCTTGTGTTCTGTTCACAATGCAGTCCTTCTGACCCCATAGTGGTGCAGTGTCAAGTCATGGCGCTGCCCCATCTCCGTCCTCCTGATCATCCGTCCCTCCTGCTCAAGATGCCATGCATCACGGATAAAGCTCCGATCGCCGACCCGGAGCTGGGTGGATCACTGGACCTCCTGCTTGGGATTGCCGATTGCGTCAGAGTCTCCCGAGGCGCACCTGAGCAGGACGAGCACCGAGCTGTCATTGCCACGCCCACCATCTTCGGGTGGACGTTGGGTGGAGCCATTCCCGCTGCCGTTGTAGAGTCGACTATCATGCACGTACAGGGGAAGGCTGACCCTCTCGACGAGTCACTCCAACGCCTGTGGCTCAACAAACAAGTGCCAGACGATAACGGCACTCTCACCCTTGAGGAACAAGCTGCCATGACGCACTTCAAGGACACTCATCAGGTTCCCCCCGAGGGAAGATTTCGTGTCCAACTTCCTAGGATGACTGACCCTCCAGAGCTGGGAACCTCATGTCCAGCTGCCATCCGCCGTTTTCTACAAAATGAACGCTCCCTTCGCTCTAAGAGCAAGCTCGACGACTTCGAGGCTGTGCTTCAGGAGTATGTCCACTTGGGACATGCGGAGACCGTTCCCACTACCGATCTGGCGCAACCTGTCACTATGTGCTACTACTTGCCCATCCATGGTGTCGTGAAGAACTCCTCGACCACAACGAAACTTCGGGCAGTGTTTGATGCCTCGGCAAAGATGAGCACAGGCATCTCGTTAAATGACCAGCTACTTCCTGGGCCGAATCTGTACCCCTTACTCACGTCCGTCCTGACCGCCTTCAGATGTCACAAGATCGCCATCACCGCCGACATTAGTAAAATGTTTAGGGAGGTTGAGCTCGACCCAGACGAAAGGAACTACCACAGGTTCCTCATGCGTAACTCCACCAATGATATCATCGACCATCGGATGCGACGTCTGACCTTCGGCGTCAAGTCCTCACCCTTCCTCGCTACAATGGTCCTGCTGGAGCACGCAGATCGACATTCCAAGTCCCATCCTCATGCTTCATCGATCGTGAAGTCTGCCTTCTACGTGGATGACTGCCTGACCGGAGCCTCCACCGTGGAAGAAGCTGCTCATTTCTTTGTGATATTCTTTAGCTAAGTAGAAGCTAAAAACACACAAAACTTTCACACAACTGGACAGCCTACACAATACTAACCTACGTGGTCAGTCTAGTGGACAATACATTTTCAAGTAAATTCTGTCCGTAAGGCTTATAATCATGACAAAGAGCGTATTGAATTAGGTTACATATAACTAAGTACTGTGTATGGACTAATTATAACTTTCTAACATCCAGCTACTAAAAGACGGTTGAGTTTTTAATTACTTGTATAACATTATGAGTTTCACTGCCATAGTAGCCACTCACAGGCAACTGTTGGCTTAAAAAAAAAACTGGCATTTTAAGGAATAATAAACACGACAGAATCTCAATTGCGTAACCCCTGTAAGTGTCTTGCTAACTTCACTCACTTACAAACAAACACAAATATCCCAATTTTGAATTTGTTACCCTGATTGTGTCTCACTCGCCAACTACTATTTATTTTTGTAGGCGCGACCTTGTTCACCGTTGCTAAATTTCAAGGAGCATTATGGTAAAAATATGCCTTCAGGATTTTTTTTTTCGCATAAACTTTAACCTAAACATTATCTGTAATCTTTAAAGCATAACAACACTGGAAACTATGTAATAAAATTTGTAAATTTTCTACACGGATTCAGTGATCTTATATTCTTCACATTTAATTAATAAACTGCAACAGGAGAACATCAGGATCAGATAATTCTTCATATTCTGTAAAAGATGGGTTTGTGTAGAGATTTTTCTACCATAGTTATCTGTGACTGTTGCTGCATATTCAGAAGCTAAAGGTGCGTATTTCAGTGGAATATTCTCCCTCATTAATGGTCTTTATAATTGACAAGTAAGATAAACAACAAATAATCTAGTTTTCAATTAGCCCAATGCTGGCGTAATTCTGTCACCATATTTATTCTTACAAGTCACTACACTTACCAGTAGAAGCTTTTTTAGCTTTTCTTCAAAACCCTGTCTTTCATTTCGTTTTTCTCTTCTCAATCTTGGCTATTTTGGCAGTTTTAAGCCCTCTTTTATATTATTAGCTTCCTAGCTGTTTCTTTTTTGTTTATCATTATATTTGGTTCAAGAAGTACCCGCAGTAAATGCTGTTGAAGATTCCCATGGTACTTCATGCAAGCGCAGACTCCTTTGCAGAAAAAATATACACGTTCAAGCTTCGCTCGCTCCGATGAATAATATTTTAATAAATTAGTTGGGAGGAAAAAACTAGCTCCTTCACCCCCCCCCCCCCGTCCACCCCACCCAAACCCCACCAACCTCCCCTAAATTTATCAGCTGCATTGTGCTCCAATAATGTACATGTCACGGGAACAATACACTATCACCTTGTTATAATTGCACACCCATTGTTATATATATATTTATACCATGGTTGCTGCGGTAACACCATGGATTAAAAGTGATATTTTCCGGTATTTTTCTGGGGCTAGATATTTTCCCGGTGTGGTGTCAAGCGAATTCTTCCGTGTTTCCGGCCCAAAATTAAAATTCAATTAAAATTCAATTGAAGACGCCAGAAAAGTTTACTTTTAGCAAGCTACTTTAGCCAGTTACTTTAGCATTGTAGCTGCCAGCTGTTATCTCCAGATCTAACTCTAACTGGGCTGCTCAGCAGTAAGCAGTAAAGCAGCTAGCTGTGGTAAATTCCTGTGGTATGAGAGCGGCAGGAGAGTTATATGTGGTAGGGCTGGTCCCATATAGGTGGATATGAGAGAGTAGTAGTAGCAGCAACTATGGTATAAAACAGTTGTGCCATGGCAACATCGGGTGGTTATGGAATATCACCGCCCTTATCCCTCTGGCTTCGCCCTCGGGATCAGGACGGTTATATTCCATAACCCCTCGTTGGCCATGGCATAACTATTACATATATATAATATATAGATTAATCATTGAATACCGCAGAATATCATGATTCTGTCGGCTAGCATTTACACGAGTGCCATAGGCACGAGTGTAAATGCCACCGACAGACAAGTGATATTCCGGCAGTATCCAATGGTAAATCAATTTATTCTGTACTGATCATGCGCGAATGGCATAGAAACCGAGTGGCAAATATAATGGATGCAGGTACGGTGTCTTTCAATTTTTTTTTATTCTGATGAAATCATTGAAAATCTTTTCTCTAATATTTGAGGTGGAGTAGAAAGGGAATGTGAAAGGCAAGAAGTATCCCCCATCTTTAGCATTGAGAGTGAACAATGAATTAGTCTTGGCGATGAGGAATTGCAGAAGTTTTTTAGAAGAGAAAATTAAACTGTAATACTCAAAATAAAACATTACCAGACTTGATAACGTGGTAGCTTTCGTTCGTGCAAAGGAATAAATGAAAAGCAAAAAATTGAGAATATTCCACCCAAAGAATTAGACAAACTTCTTGCGGAGTGCAAGCAGTAGCCTGTATGAACCGAGAACTCTCTTAGCTAGTAACAAAAAGTCTCTGCATTCTTATGAAGCTATTTTATTTATTTAACCAAATTAATGTAATTGGCACAGAATGGTATTATAGAATTAGCAGACCCTCAGGGGACACAATAAGTGTAAAAATGACTCCGGACTTTCCCTATACTGTGAGGCACACGATACTTTCCAATTCAATACATTTTCTACGTAAAGGCACTCAATAGGCCGATTCAGTACACAATAATATAATTTATACCGTAATTGCTGTGGTAACAGTCATGGATTAAAAATGTTATTCCCCCTGTATTATTCCCCTCCAATTCCTGTGGAAAAAATATTTTTAGAGAATTTAAATTCCACACAAAACAATATTTTTGTCAAGAAAATAGAGTGAGATGCATTTGAGCAAGCGAAGCGAGTAAGACACTATCAGGGATAACACAATTGAAAATCAGAAATATTTGTGTGTTATATAATGTGTGTGTGGACGTACACATGTCATTTTGTACTTTGACTCTCACATTTTCGTGTTTGCTAGGAGGTCGATCTCATCCCATATGCCACTAAACAGAATACAATTTTTTCCCGTTTCATCCAAATAAATTGAATTGTTTACCGCTTTGAATATACAAACTTACCAGGGTTTATTTGTATTCACATTTATGGTGGTGGTAAGTTAATATGCTTTTTGTAACAGTTGTACATCCTAAGCAACACTATTGTTCTTACTTGAAAATTCATTGTCCAATAGTCTAACCACAAAGGTATGTCTTGTGTTGGTATGTCCAGTGAACAAGTGTGTACAAAGTGTTGTATGTTACAGCTACTGCTTAGCAAAAGAATAGCACAAAGTAAAATATGTTTTACTAGCAAATAAATATTTTAGCTATTTTTACACTACTTTTTGGCTACCGCAGAAGTAAGCATGTCCTAATACGGAGTTTGGTTTAAACCTGTCTGTAATTCCTTAGAAATATCTGTTGTTGTTTTTCTATTCTATTGGTTGTTGTTTTTTTTAAGTCAAACAGTTGTGGCAAGTGGCTACTATGGCACTGAAACCCCTTATCCGTGTATATATACGTAATTTAAAATCTCGTCCTTTCTTTAGTAGCTGGATTGTTAGTAGTTAAATTAATCATTCAATAGTAGCTACATAGTTTATGTAGCCTAACTCGGGAGGATTACTCGCCATTTGTGCTAAAGCACACCACTAGTAACTAATGGTAAAGTAATGTACCATTTTTTAGCTACAAATTAAAATCTAGTTGGTGTTTTTTATTTGCTGTGTGAAGCTTTCTTTCTCGAGCGATTACTCCACCCCTGTGTAAAGAACTCACACACAGAATTATGTTTTTTGAGTATAAAGTCTTGCCTGGTGAAAGTTACCGGATATCATCATTCAATTGCCACTGTTTTTGGTTGAGGGCAGTGGAAAAGAAATGAAATTCACTTCTTTTGTTGTTGGTGTTTAAGAACCATAGCTGCATTAATTGGGCACGTTTCCCCCTCAAAACAACAATATCAGCTCATTTTTATTTGGTCTTTTTCTCTGTTCAAGAAGTACAAAATATTTAAAACATGGTAACTCTTGGGATTATCAATATATAACCGCCTTTTCCTGAGGGAGAAGTGATAATCCCTCAAATCTGTGGTGTAACTATTACTAAAGGTATAGAAATTAAAGTAGTAGTTAATACAACTGAATTATTCAAACTATGAATTGCACACAAAAACTTTAAGTTACATTTCCGTATTTTGCAGATGATGTGTGTGCTACTATTAAAAAGATGAAGAAAATGTTGGATGACCTCAATCATATTGCTTTGCAAAAACTAAAAGGAAAAAGTGATCAGGAATTTGAAGAGTTAAAGATGAAGCTACTGACTGCCACACATCAGCCTCATTATCAAAATTTCTTGATTGAAATTATTTTGGAGAATAGTGAAGTTGTACAATTCTATCTTTCCATAAAAGAATGCTGGCACATTTTAGATGTTGGACTGTTAGATTTATTACTCGATCTTCTTTCTCCAAAACCCAATGATCAAATGAAACAGTACAACAAAATGCTTGAAAAAATTGAATCACAGCCTATAGCTTGGGTCGCTAATGCCATACAAAAGCTAGATATTCACCCAATTATTACTAAAGGTACTCCTTTATCTTCAATTATTGAAAAAATCGATATGGATCCCTATAAACATACTGTTCGAGAACTTGACTATCTTCGCAAAGTTAAACAGCAAGAATTAAGGAGACTGGGTCTAACAAAGTGCCTGATGACACTCTACACTGTGTCACTCAATTGTGTAGTGGTCACTTGGTTGGTTCCTTCCTATAATGTGGAGTCTCTTTGTAATCTATTTGAACAGTTTGTGAAAGATGGGATCTACTTGCAACAAAATAATATTATTTCTATTGAATTGAATGATCAAATTTTTGTGACAAAGAAAGAGGTACAGCACTATTTACTCATAATATATAGCATATTTCGGGGGTAGGGGAAGTAAGCAGGCTACAGCTGAATAACATCTAGTTTCTAGACTAACTTAATTAGTCCGACTCCCATTATGTTTCTTTATTAACTAAATACTACCAGCCACATTAAAAAAGTTCAGCTATTTTAGCTACTTAACTATAATTCAAATAAAAAGTAAATAAATGAAGTGACCTTAAAGCAGTTTGGATTAAGTTATGAACATGAAGTGGAGGGATTAGTTACATTTTATGAAAGAATTTAACTTGCTATTATAGATGGCTGAAGAAATCTCTATATCCGAGAAGCTGCAAAGCACAAGCTTGGATGAAGGAGTCCTAATAGATGACTACAAGTGGGATACTCCTTTATATTGTGATCTGGAAGAGAACTACCTGGATGAGCTGGAGGACAGTGATGATGAAGAAGAACAGGATACTCTCCAACCAAAGAAAAGTTCCAATAACCACACATTAAGTGGCTTTCAAATGGAGAAAATGGCTGAAATGTATAGAGCAATGTACCTTACCAGTGAAGGTCCTTGCAAGAAGCCATTGCATGTCACGATCAATTATGAAGAATTGTCAGCTCCATGGAAAAGAGCCCTTGAATATGGGATACGAGAAATAGAGCTAGCTGCACCTGGCTTGAAATTTGTACCAACATCGTCTGAATCGGTGACTATATATGTCACCATGGTGAATGAAAATTCGAAGACATCTGGCAGCTTGAGGTTTTCTGAAGGTGATGAAAGACGTAAAGTTAACATATTTCTGACCAAAGATTACAGTTCAGCTAGACGAAAAGGAACGGCTACTCACGAGTTACTGCATGCCTTAGGGTTTGAGCATGAGCAGCAAAGAAGAGACAGTGGTCATTATATAGTGGTCTACGATCACAGCATGAAAGATAAAAGTATAGCAAAGCACAAATATTACAAACCTCTTACTCCTTTTGACCGTTATAGCATCATGCTCTACAAAGTCGGACATTACTTTTACATCAAAGGAGACACAACAGAAAGCAGAGTTCACAGCGAAAATAGACAAATGAGCGAATTGGACAAAATAGCATTGAATATGATTTACCCACCAAGTGAGAGATCAGATTATCGACCTAAACAATCATCCCATGGAATGTTTTACTGTGGCAGGAGCAATGGAGTGATGAAGTCCCACAACCAACCTTCTTTCTCTGATATTTATCAGTGTGGTCCCAACAGTGGGCCCAACTGTTCTGCTTGCAGGGTTTTATCCAGGCCTCACAATGTTGGCGAGAGGTGGCAAGGTAGATCTAACTACGTGTACTGCAACTTCAATGGCTGCGGACCACACATTAATTTGCCTTGTGAAGACTGCCTCAAGTTAGTAGGCATAAAATAAATGGCACAAGCGAATTTATTTTAGTTCTTGTCCAGTTTGGTCAAAATTATGATGTGTATTTAATGGAACACTACTGTGAATTTTAGTAGAAAACTCATTTTAATGGTTATAACAATTTGTTTGAAGTAATTTTTTTCCTTGTTATTGGTTTTAACAAAGTTTTTTTTACAGAAAGTTTATATACATATAAATTTGTAATAATAGCTCATAGTATAAGTTGTGATATTGAATAAGTGGGTACTATACCTAAATTCAACTTGTTGTGATGCTGCAACATCAGCAAGTTGCAGCTGTAAAACTGGGAAGTTCCGGCTTAATACCCTCCCACTTGTTGCAGGGGCAGATTGCTGAGTCAGAGTTTGTACTATTTGTGCCCTCATAGCTATATGGCAGACCAAGTTTATAGTATACAAAGCAGAGCAGTCCAGCATTTATTAATTCCGGACAGAATTTAGTGGTTATTGCTTATTAAAAATGTTATGGTTTAAATTGATAATTATGTAGCTAAATCTAATTTCATCACTAGCTAAAATGTCTTTGTACTTTCATTTTTTCACATGAGTCAGTTTCTTTTCTTTTTTTTCACAATTAAGTGTGTACCTATTCACTAAGGTTGGCAAATTACGCTGGCATGATTTTGAGCATAATAAGTTATTTCATAAATACTAGTATATGCAAGCATGGTTAGTGTAATTATGAGCATAGTGAGGTAACTAGCTTTTGGAAAAAAATTATAATTAGTTTTTATTGTACTGTAACAATAGCAATTTGATGTAGTCTTCCAGATATTGTCTTTGGGACTTTAAATGAATCTTTGAGTTTACTAAATACCCTCTATGTTGTTGGTAGCTAATTCTTTTTACTCAATATCACTTTCTGTGAGAGATGCAGATCAACCAACTCACGTATCAATAGTGTCCATATCAGGATTCAGATTAGTCATGTGTACAAGGATTTTTTTTACGTGTGAATGTGGTTCAGGTGTCTCTGTCCAGGAGCATATGCTCCTTCTAGAGTTTCTTGAGTAATATAGCGATACCAATCTACAAAGGTGTTTATGTCTAGAATAATGAAAAGGAGCGAATAGTAGGAGTTGGCAAATTATGCACATTTTTTGTTACTATGCTATGCTAGCAATTCTCATCATTCTAGTAATTATGCTACTTGAACCATTAGAGGGAGAGGGAAAACCCCTTGCCCGATAGTAATGGTGGAATATAGAAAGTAGCTAGTAGTAGTTAATTATACTTGCTAGTTGTAGTACAGTAGTACAATAAATCTGAATTTTATTTTTATAAAGAACACAACTTCAACTCAAGTGAAAATGCTATAGAGTTGGATATACCCTGTATGTCCTGTTGTTAAAAAATGAATTTCTTATATATAGTGCTGGTTTGCAAGTTTACCTTATTCATAGCAAGGTCATGCACAACTGAACCCCTAGGGAGATAGTACGTTCTTTTTTTTATTAGGTCATGATGTGGTAATGTGGTTTCCTGTCTAGCATTATTCACTAAAGCATAAAAAGGGCTCCGAAATCTTGTTAGAAAGCCACTTGCAATAGTGCTGAAATGGAGGAGCCAGTACACACCTCCAGTACTGGTGAAGAAGACTTATGCTCTGAGTTATCTTCGGATGCTGGAAGTGATAACGAGTCAGAGGCTACTCCTTATGAGACCTCTGAACTTCTCGACTGTGATTGGGGTGTTCCACTCTTCTTGAATGAAGAAAATAAAGAAGATTTTGAGTATTTAGAAGGATGAAGTCACTCAAGGCAAAAGGATGGTGAAGAGCAAATACCAAGTGATAAAGAAGTGGTTCAAGAAGAAGATACTAGTCCAGAAGACAAGAAGCCATGTATGGAGTCTGATCAACTAAGTATTTACCAGGTATGCTGGCATGGAAGGCAAGTTTCCCGTGCCACATCTATTCACAAGAAATTCACCAAGCGAATATTTTTATAAAAAGTTGTATTTAAATACAAGGTATCCTAGCAAGCCACGCCCAAAACCTCGCACAGTTTACTTACGACTACCAGGTAACAAAATATTTGAAACAGGCCATAGAGATTGCCATTCAGATAATTCAGGATGCTGCACCAGGTTTAAGGTTCGAAAAAGTGAATTCATTCTCAGCTAATATCTACTTTGGAATTACAAGTGATGGATATTCTACAACAGGTTCATTAAAAAAAACAAGAAGATACAGAGGAAACATAAAAAGCTTGTCTTTGATTCGACTACAAAACAAAGAGAATAATTTACTGAAAATAATAGTTGTCAGATGCTCCATGCTCTAGGTTTTGAGCATGAGCATCAGAGGCGTGACGCGGGCCATTACCTCAGAGTGTGCCACAAATAAATTTAAAATATGACCAAGTAAAAGTTGACCCGTTTGTCAAGCCTCTCACTCCATTTGATCTCTTCAGTATCATGATGTACAAAATTGGCCATTTTGTACAACTTCGTGGTGAGGAGGAGATAAATCAGCAAAATGAGTGGATGAGCGAGTCCTCACCATCGTGGTAATGCCAGATGTCAGGGACAATCAGGCTTTGTGTACTGTGGAAAAGATCGCTGTGGACCAGACAATGAAGAACCTTGTGAAGACTGTGGCAAGATTATACGATATCAATGAACTTCCAATTTACTTGGACAGCCAGAGACAAGTGAGTTGTAACTGTTTTGTTTTTTCAATTATACATATATTTTTTAATTTTCTAATACATTATAACCAACACCATCTGACTAAAACCATTGAAACTTGTATTATCAGGTTTCTAGAAAAGTTTGTGTGGGAGAGAAGCTCAGACAAGTCTACCACTCTTAGCTAATATATACATACAAAATTATGAGGAAAGGGTAAAATTGTATTCCATAATATGGACTGATGTTGTATGAGCTAAATGCAGAAGTTAGATTATGGCTTCAATAGTATACTGCACCATAAGGAGAGAGGGATGGGTGAGTTTGAGAGAGAAGCTATTTTTCCTATCCAACCTACTGTAACTAGAACCTGAAACAATTCATTCATTCACTCATTTATTTGTTAAAGCTGCTCAGGCATCCAAAGTTTCAATGGTCTCTCAGTGCTTCTTCAGTTACCTACGTAAACTAGGTAATGATCGCTGAGGTGACCATTTGCTATGCAACTAAATAAGGCGTGTTCTGTAGGCGTGGTTTCTACGTCCACTTTTATACGCCATCACCAAGAAGATGACAGAATAGTCAGGTTTGTTATGTAATAATTTATACTTTCGTTAAATTTTTTTGGAGATTTGGTAATCTATATATTTTTGGAAACTACATGACATAGTGAATTTAAAAATCAATGTTTGCATTTTATTGGTTGCCATGGCAACCAGGTTAAGGTGCTAAACTAGTAGGTACTAATTTTTCTCATTAATCACTAATACAATACATTCACAATTGTCTTTAGTATAACAGGTACAGTTTGGATAAAGAGTTAATGATATTCATAAGAAAACCATTCTGCATGCTGGTACTGCATCCTAGAATAGACTCTTATCAACATCTGCTCAATGTAGTACTGGAAAGAGCTCAATTGCAGGATAGCAAATTCATTCCTATTCAAAAATGACTAAAAGACTATATAGCAGAAATTTTACAAAGAGAGGGTACAGTGTGGCATCGCACCTGCTATTCTGATGCTATGAACAAAGCCATGGTACAACGTGCACGTTGCCACCTACAAGAATATCTCTCTAGTGGAACCCATAGGGAGCCAGGACGAATGCCAGTAAAGCGGAAACGTTCTGAAAGTATTGATGGTCCAAGTTCCTCGTTGCCATTCACACGCTCTTCTACCCACCCTTTGGACAAGAATTTATGTTTTTTTGCCAAAAAGATAAAAAAATGCAGTTGTTCAATGTAACAACTAAAAATGCTGGACAAGCTCTAAGGAAAGCAGTGCACCTTTCCCAAAATCCAGTACTTCAGACTAAATTGTGTAATTGTGTAAATTGGTAGACTTGCAAGAAACCAACAATTTATTTGGTAGACTGATGGTTCTTGCCAGGTCGAGCAGAAATATTGACCAAAAACATTGTATAGGCAATTTTGAGTTCACATTAACTCCAAGGGCACTATTTGCCCCAGGTGGTTCATTGCTGCTTTGCCAAGATAAGGTTAAGCTCACTCATTCACTTGAAAAGTTGTTAGTAGCAGCAGAAGGTACTTGTGACAACTCACAACCACTTCTCACAAGCAATGTGATGTACCAGATCGAAGGATAGCTGTAGTAGATGGAATGGTAGTTGTCCAAAAACTAACCAAAAACAAAGCAACAATGGCTACAGTAAAGGATTTTAGTGTATGTTTTATTCAAAATTTAATGAATATTACAGCAGGCTAAGATGAAATCATTTTGGTGCTTGACACATACAAAGTAGATTCATTGAAGAAGGCAACTAGACAAAAGAGACGTGGAATACAGGATCCTGTACAATACCAAATAAGAGATGAGACAAGCATAAAGCATATTAGTATGAGCAAATTTGTATCTCATGACCAGACCAAAAGTGACTTAACAGAGTACTTGGCTGAAAAACTCTGCATTATAACCAAGACTCAAACAAATTGGTAATCGTTTCATCTGGAACAACAAGGAGCAACAAGCCTTATTCAATCTGTATTGAAGACAACAATCATGAGGAGGCAGACACCTTAATGATATTTCTGGCTGTTAATCATTGCAGAAGTACTCAGAACCTTGACCAGGGGTTCTAACTTAGCACAGTTATGAAACCTCATGAACTCTATCCTCACACTTCCCTTCACTGTAAATGAAATAGAAGCATCATTCCTACAATAGATATGTACTGGGTTGATTCCTATTGGCAGTATTTCAGTCATTATTTTGTCATTTACAATCTTGATGTCTTCTAGCACAAAATATTTTCCTGACCAGAAGTAAAACGTGGTTGTATTACTTGTAAAATGAAGGGAAATATTAGCCATTTCGTGTATTGAAATACAAGGTGGCGATTCTTCATTGCTCTGAACACACGACTGATTGACAACAATTATCTGGGCATCCACTGAGGTTAGCAAATGTGCTAATGTCGCTAGTAAAAGTATCATCTTGATCACCTAAGATAGTGTCACACTAACCAATGTTTTTATAGAAATCTTGATCTGTATAGCTTCCAGTAGTTTGTGTACTTCAATAGGTAGTTTTTATTCCCAACAACAAACAGTGTTATTATTTCATCAATATTTAGTTTGGGAATATGTAAAATGAATGGCTAAAACAAAATGTTTGCAAACACTTCCATCTTCACAAGAGCATAGTTAGAACAGAATAAGGTGAGCACTAAACCTAATTTTAAACACTAAGTAACAAAAAATTTTAGAATGTTACCAAAAATATCAATTCTAGTTTGGTGGATATTTCACAAGATTATAACTGACACAACATGGCTGAATTATAAATAATGAAAAAAAACTCCCACTTCCCAAGTACATGATTTACATGGTGTATGATATTACTCTTATTGAACCAATAATAAAGATAATGGGATGAGCTCTTCATTAGTACCAAAAATAGCCAAACTATTAGAATTAAAGTGGCTTATATGATGATTTCAAAACTATATGTGACTATTAGTATAATTATAGAATTCTACTTCAAGTTGACATCATCTTTATATTTGGGAAGTGTGTCAGTAAGACTAATATGCTCATCTTTCCACTGTGAAGCATAGAATATTGCTATTTCAATTAATAACTGGTGTGTTTGTGTATGTGACTCTAAGTTTAAAATAGCCTAGCTACTTGCATGAGTGATCCACTCTCCACACAAACCAGCTATAGAATTTAAATAGGAAATATACTCAATCATTCTGACTAACTGCTAGCAGGCAGACGAAAGAGACCACTAAATTCAGTGTTAAGATTTTCTGTATGTGCTGTTATTGTTTTCTCCATCCCCAGCGACTTTTGGAATGTTCTGAATGGTAGAGATTGTATAAAGTGTTTATTATTAATAAACACAAACAACTTGTGTTGCTTGAAAAAGAATTATCAAAACAAGTATTGGAAGGAAAAAAAAACACATACATTGGGAGAGAGCTATGGGAACATGAACAAGCTAAGAATACATCACCATTTTTTTTCCACAAACTATTCACTCATGAGATTCAAATTGGATAGCGTCTCAGAGTTTGGATATCAAGGGATTTTATTACAAGTAAATTTGTGTTAGTTCTAGTTAGATGCTCTTTTTGAAGGTATACTAATAGTCAATACAGTCAGGTTGGGAGTTCACTGTTATTTTTTCTAGTTCACCATGCTTCTTCAACTTTCTAAAAACAATTCTCACTTGTATGACATACATCTATCTCTTGTCAAAGAAACACAATTTAGAGCAACTTTTTTTTTTGGAAATATGAGAACAAAATATTTATGATGATAATAGTGCTGCAGCACTCTATTTGCATCTGCAATAATGACCCCCACTTTACCAAGTTGGGTAATCTGAATCTGTAAGTGTTGGACAGAACACTGCCATAGATACTACCAAAAATTCAACAACATTATCTAGGAAATTCATAACACTAGCCATACACACTAATGTGTAGTACAGGTTTTTTAATAATGAAGTTTATTGCAATGGTGTAGGAAGGGGAGGGGCACTAGGAATGGAGCCCACCCATAATTTTGGGGCTCAATCTAGCTACTGGATGATTATTCGGCCCTATACCGAAACATCTTATTCACTGCTGTATTCTGTATTGGACTTTTTGACAGTGCTAATATAAAAGCAGAGATATATTTACCGTAAATATACGTGTATTACTAGTGATGTGCTTGAGCACAAATGGCGAGCGAGCCTAAAGACTATACTATTTTTATATGAATGATTTTGACTTCTAACACTGAAGCTACTGAAAATAAGGTCCACTTTTTAAATTTCGCATACAGGGTAAAGGGATTTCAGTGCCATAGTAACAACTCTCTTCAACTGCTTGAATTGAAGGAAAAAAACAACAACAAAACAATACACGTTATTTAAAAGTTTTACAACTGGACATGCACCTACACAGACTTACCTTCGCAGTAGTCTAGTGGACAATGTATTTTCAAGTAAATACTGTTGCGCACGGCTTATAACCATGACAAAGAGCGCATTGACTTACCACCGCCACTAACTCGAATAGAAATGGAAGTCCCTAAGTTTTCAAGTTTTAACTGCCCCGCAAAAGAATTCAAAACGGTAAACAATTCAATTTCTAGGGTGATACGGGTACTGATCGATAAACCAGAGGATTCTGTTTAGTGCAATTTGGGAGGGGGTCGACCACATAACTAACACAAAAACGCGAGGGTCAAAGTACAAAATGACATACGTACGTCCAAACATATATACAAATAAACATCCCCGATTTTTTCATTTTTACCCCTGTAAGTGTCTCGCTCGCTACGCTCGCTCGCCAATTATACCGTCAATTTTTCAAATTCACGATATTGGCGCACTATTAGTCCGAATTTGCCGACCCTTACCTCAACCCTTTACGTGGGACGCCCCCCACTAACAAAACTAGGTAAAGGTAAGCGACATCAGACAGTGCTACTGGTAGAGTGATGCGTCATTATTTGGAGGTGATATGGAGAGGCCAGGTCAGTTCTTGTGGATCTTCTTCGATTTGGAAACCACTGGGCTCTATCCCCTAGAAGATCAAATAATAGAGGTGGGGGCGGTGGCTGTTATTCCCCAGAAATTGAAACTCCCAAATCTCAGTTTTTCGAAACTAGTGAAACCCACAAAGCATATATCAATAGGTGGTAAGTGAAAAGTATAGTTTGACCATTAAATGTATCATCAATTTCCCCTATGGACTAAAGCTTGCTTTCTCGTTTCTGTTAGTGGCATGCTCAAGCTTGCCCTCTCTAGTTTGTGGCCTGCTCAAGCTTGCTCTCTCTAGTTTGTGGCCTGCTCAAGCTTGCTCTCTCTAGTTTGTGGCCTGCTCAAGCTTGCTCTCTCTAATTTGTGGCCTGCTCAACCTTGCTCTCTAATTTGTATCATTTGTTCTTTCTAGTTTGTAGCATGCTCAAGTATGCTCCCTCTAGTTAGTTTATTGTTTTGTCAGTGTTATATAATAACAAGGATATATGATAAAATATCTGTAGCAATTGGGATTCTATGCTAAAAATAAGTAAAAATATAAATACTTTACTGGAAATGTAGAGGAACTGTAAGCATTAGTACAACTGACGGAATTTGAAATTTGGTACAAGTACAGTTCTAGTCAGATTTATCAGTGCAGAAACAAAACTGATTTAAGTTCATACATGGTGTCATTCTTGTTTTGGATTTTTTTTTAAAGCTTATTGACATATTTACATGAAGTACCTTAGGCAAAGTGTAAAGAAATTGTATGTACATGTACATATTTTTTATTTGTATTCTCCAGCATCCATGGTTCATAATATCTATGATGGTGATCTTGTCAATGAGAAACCTTTCTCTGAAATATTCTCTGAATTCTTGCAGTGGATCAGTAGTATTGTAACCACAGCTGAAAAACATACTGGCATCATATATACTCCAGATATAAATTACTGCTTCTATTTTATATTGCATTTATTACCTCATAATATTTGCTTTTACGTAGTTTTAGTAGCCCACAATGGATTTAATTTTGACTTCCCTTGTCTGCTGTCTGAAATTTCCATACTAGCATATTAGAAGACCACCAAATTCACTTTTCTGACTCGCTTCATCATTTTAGACAGGTAGTAAGATTTATGAAAAAACAACAACGAGAAGAATGCATAAGTAATAACCTTTCAATCATTATAAAGAGGGTGTTGCCATTAAACTAGCATTGAAGGTTCTACACATGCTGTTAAACATGAATTGTATTAGCAAGCAGGCATATAACAAATTTGCTTCATTTTTAATAAAAGCTAATGAAGTGCTGTGTGCACTATGTGTACTGTTAGTAGCAGGCTATTAAAGCAGATGAGATGTCACCGATACATTATATATATTTTTTTATTATTTATTCCTTGCTAGATAAATACTTGACTGTGACATATCTCATATTATTCACTGCCTGAAAAGTGTCCATTGACAACCAAAACAAAATTGTAAATTAGTGTATAATGTGTTGATAACTAGTTTGTTAACCTCTACAGCCTTTTGTTAACTATAATTATTACGGATTTTGTTGTAGTTGTAAATGGACTCTTTTCACCCTGTGATCATATGGGTGTTATCTTACTCTGTACTGTGCAAACTCATTGCCCTGTGATACACTTTTTGTTGTAGCAAAAGGCCTACCTTACTAGTTTTTGATGTTTTTACAGCTACCTTTCTGTAGTGAAGCCTATTTAACCAGGTTAAAGCAGCTGTTAAAATATCAGCTTGGGGTGTGGGGAGACCCTAGAGAGTTTTACAGCATATTTTACACCATGAGTAACCAACCCTAGTACAAACTACACAAACTACAGAAGTAAAAATATTTAGCATAGAATGCACCTCTTAATGCACTGGTCAGAGTGAGGCAAGATATTTTACTCTCAGGCTTTATTTTCACTAAGCTTGAAAATTCTTTAACCTGTTCATGAAGTATTTCACCATATCACTCTTTTATATTAATTAATTAATTACATTTATTTATTACATAAAAAATTAATATTTGCTCTTATAACAAGGGTATAATCTGTAACTTGCCCAATGTATATGCTAGTGTGATTATTCAATAGGTCTTATGAGTGATTCTTGGTCAAATTACATGTTCATTAGAGCACATAATTATGTTGTAAAATTTTCAGCTAAATTTTATATATTAAATATGACATCGGTCATAGGCTAGACCAACAATGACTGTGGCCAATACTGCATTGCTTGTAGACATTTTGGATAAATAGATCACGAAGATGGTGATTGCAATATTATGTATTCTATCAAGGCTATACAGGGACTAATATCTTTTTAAAACGGGGGGTGGCTCCATGTTTAGGTCAAAATCTAAGGCTTTGTATAATTATTAATTGATAGTAAAATGACACATATAGCTTTATTTTAGCATGAGGTCTCATTAGGTGAGTTGCCTGTAACAGTACAGTATTTTTAATTGAGAATAAGGGGTAAAACCTTTTGTTTGTGTTTTATTTGTTGTTGTTTTTTGGTTTTTGTTAGCCAACTTCCCCTATCCATTCCTTACCCTGGTTTCTACTATTTTTGTAGCTAAAGAAGACAGGAGAATTCTCAAAAATTCAAAATGCGGGGCTGAGTGTGCAAGCTCTGTATGAAACTTTCTTCCCCAACATTGAGTACACAGGTATGTAGCTACGGCTGAAATTAAGTACCTCTATTTCGTGAACTGTCCGCTTACCCTCCAATAGACAGTGTTTTGCTTATCACCTGGGAAAGCAAACGACATTGTTATTGTGTACAGAAAGCTCTGGTCACTGCTTTCAGTTAATATGGTTTCTTGAAATTATGTCAGATTGATTAGCCTTATGTGCTTATAAAGCAGAATGCCTATCTGTAACACTCAGTAATAAAAATAAAAACTGCCAGTAATTAAGACCTAACTTATTTAGAGGCTGCCATTTCAGAGATGTTACTAATTGCACCTTTAAGGTGATGATGTCCATCTTTGCAAAAATGTACAAATTGTGAGGATATTAATTTTGTGGGGATCTGCAGCCGAACTGTGAGGATTGGTTGTAAGTCCTAGCTCTACCAATGGTTGTGGGTCCCCAGAGAAGAATGTAGTATGCTGAGTGCCTTGTTAGTTGGCTCTGAGGAGAGCCTTCTGAGGGTAACTTAGAGCAGACAGAAGCAAGACTAACAGTCCTTATTCCAAACACTAACTGACAAAACTAGTGCAGCCCCTAGTATTGATAAACCCAGTGCAGCAGAGGTGAGAAAATCATGTGAGGCGCATGTGTTCTGAATAGTGCATGAATGATAGTGTTAATTAGTTTGAATGATCTGTCCGTTATGGTTTGTGCAGTCTGTCAGACTTGCATATTTTTTTAATGTAGTTGAGCACATGTTCTAAATTGATACTCTCTCCCATCTTAAAACTTGAAAATATATACTGATGACAAATCTATACTTCATGTGATAGCTAGCAAATGTCAGTTATCTCTAACTTTTCTCAGCTTTAGAACAGACTTCTAGTGTTTTTACTGTTGTAAATTTTGTGGCTTACAAGAATCTACTAAATTAATATGCTTCAATTCTGTTGTTAAAATATTAGAAGCTATATACATTCTGACTAAAAACCCATCAACAGGCAGATACACTATGTCATTCAAAACAAACACACTTAACTTTACTGGGCTGCTAAAAACTATACATTAGCTTCGGAGTACAGTTGAGCTTTGGATAAAATAATTAAATGTAACGTTTTATACCAAGGGGGAGTACCTGACATCTTACCCAAGCCAGAGTCTCCCCTAAGCCAGAGTCTTATCTCCCCCAGACAAATTTTGGAATAGCTAAAGTAAAATCTATGAGTTCTAAGATATTGAACTAACTGCCTGTGACCAAATTTTGATCAGTGTGAAGTTATGCCCATCAGAATTGTGCAAGTTAAAGTGTGTGGCTGAGTACTTGCACGCTTAATGTTGATCCCACTTCAGTGAAACATTACTTCTAGTTTTTTAACCCTTATTCAATACTTTTTCCCCACACATACACCACATATTAATACATATAAATAAATATATTATTGTATAACTTCAGTATCAGGCTAATAATATGTATTGTTATTTTGGGTATGATGACGACAAGCAACAAAATGATGTAACCTTGTATTAATGTAGGCCATCGTGCGACTGTTGATGCAGAGTATATCCGAGATCTTCTCATTAATACTGAAATAAGTTCATCTTTGTCATCTATAGAAGTAAAATCTCTCAAGGATTTGGAAATATTAACAGAAAACAAACAGCAGAGATGTGACTTAAGGATGACATTTAGAGTGAAATATTATCAAGTAACTCGGCTTATTCATCTGGGTCTGACTTGTGACAGACTTCACAAGTTATTTGATGAATGTGAAAGTGATGAGTTTTGTTTCAAAGCAAAACTCAAGCAATTAGGTGTGTATAGTGAGCCACTAAGGAACACAATAGCTGCTAAACTAGTTTCAGACTCATTATTTTGACTTAAATGCACATGTAAAACTGAAAGTTGTTTTTTATCTCGATATTATGCCAATGTTTTAACCATATTTTTTCTACTTAAATATTTTGTCGATATTTCACACAATTATACATATAATGTGGTCTTACAATAATTTCATGCACATATTCATGCTGGTTTTCAGCTATACTTTATCTATATCAAATTTGAATTTGAATTATAAGTACATTAACGGGGAGGTTAGAAGGTTGAATGCCAAAGTTGCATTTTGTAACCTTACTGTATTTTATAATGCTCAAATTTCTCCATATCAGAGATGTCTCATACCATAAAACTAGCTGATGTGGAAGTGCATTATCCTCATAAGTATCTAAACAAAAATGTAAAGGTGCTTTATTCAGTATTTTATGTATTTCGGATTTGTTAGCATAACTATTGTTATAATTAAAACTAATGAGTAAGAGAAATATAGAAGTAAATTTTTTTGGTTATCTTTTTATTGGCCCACAGGTGTCTCCTACCCTTTAGCTACACTGACACCAAATTTGAGTGGCTAAAACCGTTGTTAAAAGTCCGAGCGCCCCGTTTAAATACAGTCACCTTTTACTCTCTATTTTGACCTTCTGTGTGTGCAAGGAAATCCATCCCGCGAGTAATTGTTAATTGTGGACGAATTCAATTTGTTGCCTAGTGTGGTATGATGAGCTAGGTCGTGAGCCTCGACGGTAGCTGCCACCAGAGAAGTCACTATCCGAATACACCGCACTCCAGTCACGGAGCTTCCTAGTCGGAACAAGTTGAGGCAAGCCTTTCCTACCCTTAGGTTAGTCAGCCACGGATACCTCCCAGACAGAGTTCTAGTTCTTTAGAGAGGAAAGTTAGGCAGAGCCTTCGGCTAGTGTATTAGATAAAATGAAATCTGCACAATAAAGTGAGGCTGGCCAATATATAACAAACCTGCCAAAAGGTGAGGTGGGAAATAACATGGGCGAACGTGTGTGCATAGGTATGGATTGAATAAGTTCAGGTTACGTGTGAATGTAATTGCACGAATAAGATTATGGTGAATGAATGAAAATGCATTAGGGTAGGGTTACATGAACAAGTCTAGGGTAACATGAATAAGTTAGCTTCATGTGGGAGAAGTCATTCTACCACACCTAGCAACAAATTACCACTACCTCGGATAATCAAGGGTAAATTCTTATAAGTTTTTGTTCTAGCATTGCAGCAACAGAATAGAAATAATAAATCCGACTAATCAAGCTATATAGGTTGATATTGCTATTTATGGAGTCTTGTAGTTGGAGTCTGCAGACCCCCAGACTCCTGGGACTATTTTTACACTAGAAGAATCCTCAAGTCTCTGACTGGACAAAGGTTTCAGTGATGATGAGGATTTCTGTCACACTGCAACAAGAGAAGGCAACACATTTTGAAAGTCCATCATTTTTGTTCATTGATTTAAAGAGATTCCTATTGTTCGTTTGTTCCCAAACAGGCAACAAGCTGGTTGTAAGACCTAAACTTAGCTAGCCAGTGAACTAACAAACCAAGCTAGTTGATCATTTCTATAAGAGTGACTGTATTATAGTTACCATGACTTACTGTAACTATCAAACTGTTGGAAACAAAACAAAAAAGGAAGCGCACAAAACGGCCTGCAAAATTATGTCTATACGCATCTAGTGCTATTTAAAGCCATACCTGTCTAGTACTCTTACACAATGTAGGGTCTAAACTGAGTAAGGCCTCCCCCATAAATGAAGTAAGCGATATAATTATGCGCGCATGCGCAGCGCGCACAAAAAGCGGCTGCGTATGGCTACTTACTTTCCTATCGGTAATGAGATGGATGTCCCTGACAAGCCGCACCAACCGTTTGAGTTCAACTTCCCTAAGAGGTCGTTTGGTATGAAAGGAGCCCAGAGAAGTTTTCAGCCGGGATGGTTTCGAAGGTGGCCATTCCTGCACTATGATGAAGGGAGAGATATAGCTTTCTGTCATACCTGTCTATTGGCCACTAAATTTAAGAGAATGAGATCTAACTATGTTGACCAAGCTTTTGTAAGTTGTATTTATATTAGAATAGCTCATTAATTATCAGACTCATATTTGTGACCGGATTTGGGAAAATCCGCCAAACGCGGCAAACAATTTTTTTCAGTATTCCCCGGTAAAGCCTTATGGGTCGATTTTTTTCGAATATTTTTTTATGGCAGTAATGAATAGACACCAGTTAGCTCTAGCTTATGACGCAGTTGTGTAAGCTCTGGCGTGCTCTAGAACTCACACTAGGAGGCTAGAAACACTAGCCGGTTGGACTCGTGTACGGAGAGTTGCTAAGAAATTATTGGCGGGCTTTTCACTAACAGCCAGGAAAAATCTGTAGCTAACTAATTCACTTGCTATTCTACATAATTCACGTACTCACGCAATTCTCGTCATCATAGTTTCTTAAGGAGCCCTGCATTAAGCCTTTTAGACTTCTTTCAATCCGTCTGTAACCGATTTATTCTATAGTGTTCCGGAGACACGCAGTAATAGTATACGGACACAAGCCACGCCCCCTGACCTTAGCAACGCCTTTACCGGGCGTTTTTTCGAAATCAGCAATAATAAGTTTAGCAAAAATACTGAAGTGTTGTAGTGCGTAGGGCGAAGACGGCTTGTGCTACAGCTTCCAAATTAGGAGGAAGGCATCTCAAGGCCCCGTGCAGCATACCGGTAGAATAAATTAGAAAACTTAAGATGCCGCGTTTAGCCGGGTTTTCACAAATCCGGTCACATTTACTGTAAGCTGGCAATAAAAATTCAGAGCTGGCTTAGTTCTCAAAGGTAAATTTGACTGGATAGCTAACTGAAATTATATTTCAGAGGGCTCAGCTTCACACATCAACGTGTTTGGCCTAAATTTCATTGCTCAACAGCTAGATTTGTCGCTTGTGCGCATGCGTAGAACTCCATTTAACGCCCTCCAGGGCTTCCTATAAAACTCCACGTGCGCCAGCCTCCTTTGGCCTTTTTTCTAGCTCGACAGTTGACTGAGTTTAATTTTGCCTTGAGTTTTTTCTATTTGTTGCTAATGGATCAGTCGGAGGGTTCGTCCGGGGTACTGAACGCGGTGTTGGAGAAGCTGGAGGATCTCTCCAAGCGACTTGACGAAGTGGAGAAACCGTGCAGATCGAGATCCCCTTCGACGTCTAGGCATTCTCTGAGACCGTCAGCAGAGTCTGACTCACCGAGGTCTCGCGCCAGGCACAGGCGCAATTCTGACACACTGAGCGGACAGGGTGCCGCCTGTGTCCAGTCGGGGCTCTACGGTCAGACGGAGGACGAGGAACAGGCAGACCAGAGGGAGGATGAATCGGTGCTCAGGCCTGTGCCTGAACGTACCCGGAGATTCCTTACAGAGAGGTTCTCCAAGCCTCTGCCCAACGAGGCTCGCCTCAGAGTTAGGCGTCAGTTTGCCCTTCCTGACGTGGAAGCCACAAAGGTGCCTCAGATGGACTTCTTTGTGAAGTCGCATGCCTCCAATGCAGCAAAGAGCACTGACAGAGAGCTGGCTAAGCTGCAGGCACTGATCAACGATGGCATTGCGCCCATCACGGCCATTCTGACCAAGGGCGACAAGGAGGAGAGCATGTCCGGTGACGAGGTGCTCAAAGCGGCAGAGTCCGCGGCTGAGCTGCTGGGCAATGCAAGTGCCAAGCTGTCCCAACTTAGACGGGAGAAGCTGACTAGTGACTTCAACAAGTCACTGCTGCCTTTAGTAAAGTCAGGCATGGACTTCTCAGAGGCATCCCCAAGACTGTTTGGGGCAGAATTCGCGAAGCTTGCGAAGGAACATGTGGAAGAGATGAAGGCTCTCAAGTCCACTCTGCCGTCGAGGTCCGACAGTCGACCGTTTTTTCGGAGCGGCCCCTCCAGGCGGGGGGGCAGTGGCAGATACAGAAGCAACGAGTTTGCAAACTCGTCAGGGAGCAGACAGTTTGGCGGCCAGAGACTGCCGCCCAGACAAACTTACAGAGGAAGCCAGTTCAAGAAGAACTTCCAAAGGCAAGACCAGCAGAGCAGTCGTCCAGCGTGATGGCTCAACTGCAGGTAATGGGCATTGTGCCATTGCACGGCCCGCAGGCAGTGGCTGGGAGGCTGAAACATTTTGTTGCCAACTGGCGGAGAATCACAACAGACCGCTGGGTCCTGGAGACAGTAAACGGCTACGCCATAGATCTGCACTCAACTCCCAGACAAGCTGGGCCTCCCAGGGAGCCACACTTGGATATGGAAGCAGAAGCTATGCTCGCCTCAGAGCTGAACAAACTGTTAGACAAAGGTGCCGTACGGCGTGTGGAAGAATCCCGGGCAGGATTTGTTTCCACAATGTTCCTGGTTCCAAAAAAGGATGGGGGCCAAAGGCCAGTGGTAAACTTGAAGGCCTTGAACGACTTCGTGGAGACAGTCGATTTCAAGATGGAGGGCCTTCACACTCTCAGAGATCTGCTCAAGCAAGGCGACTGGCTCGCCAAGGTCGACCTGAAGGACGCTTACTTTGCGATCCCAATACGGCGAGACCACCAGAAGTTTCTGCAGTTCATGGCGAAGGACCAATTGTTTCACTTCACATGCCTGCCGTTCGGGCTCTCGTCGGCACCGTGGGTCTTCACAAAAACCCTCAGGCCTGCAGCAGCGGTGCTGCGTCGCATGGGTGTCCGCATTGTCTGTTACATCGACGATATTCTGGTTCTGGCAGAGACCAAGGAAGTGGCGAGAGAACACGTAGCAGCACTCAAGTTTTTGCTGGAATGCCTGGGGTTTGTGGTGCACCAGGAGAAGTCTATCATGATGCCAGGCCAGACAATAGAATTTTTGGACACAGTGGTGGACTCTACTGCGATGGAGTTGAGGTTGCCAGAGGCCAAGCTCAGGAACATTCGGGCAGAGGCCAGGAGAATGAAGAAAGAGAACTGTGTTCATGCAAGAGCGCTCTCGCGGCTCATAGGAAAGATGAATGCGGCATGCCATGCTATTCCACCAGCCCCACTGTTCTACCGACACCTGCAAATGGCAGTGACAACGGCTCTGAACAACAACAACCAGAGTTACGACTCGATGGCCCACCTGTCGCGGGAATGCCACGAGGAGCTGGACTGGTGGACAGTGCATCTGAGCAGATGGAATGGCAAGAGTCTGGTGTGTCAGTCGGTGGACATGATCATCGAATCGGACGCCTCTCTGACCGGCTGGGGAGCAGTCTGCGAGGAGGTTCGGACGGGTGGCCAGTGGTCGAAAACAGAGGCGATGTGGCACATCAACTGTCTGGAGTTGCTGGCGGCGACGCTGGCAGTGAAGTCCTTTGCCAAGAACAAAACGGACATTCTGGTGCTGCTCAGGATGGACAACACGACAGCGGTGTCGTATGTGAACCACCGTGGAGGAACTGTGTCCAAAGAATTAGTGGAGCTTACCAAGGACCTGTGGTCCTGGTGTCTATGGCGGAGAATCAACCTACAGGCGCAACACCTGCCGGGTGCTCTGAACGACATAGCAGATGCCGAGTCCAGGACTCTGACGGATCGGACGGATTGGATGCTGGACAAGGATGTGTTCTTCCAGCTGAATCGCCTTTGGGGCCCACTGTTGGTGGACCTGTTTGCCTCCAGGCTGACATGCCAGTGCGAAGTGTTCTACAGTTGGAGGCCGGACCCATGTGCAGCAGCCACAGATGCCTTTCTCCAAGACTGGAGCGAGTTGAAGGCATATGCCAACCCGCCCTGGAATCTGGTGGGCAGAGTGCTGACGAAGGTTCGGATCGAGAAGGCCACAGTGGTTCTGGTGGCCCCAGTGTGGAAGGCACAGTCGTGGTACCCGACGTTACTGGAGATGGCGATGGACTCGCCGAGGTTGTTTCCGTGGCAGCCACAGGCAACTTGCTCGAGCAGCATGGAGGCGCCAGCACTAGCCGCTTGGCTCGTGTCAGGGAACGCTGCGTTGAGCACAACCTTTCGGAAGGAGCTTGTTCACTCGTCGAGGACGCATGGAGGTCGAGGACGAACAAGTCCTACAACTCGCTGTTCGGGAAGTGGAGCAGCTGGTGTGGTGTACGGGGTGCAGATCCCTTTTCTGGACCTGCAGTGAATGTGGCTAACTTTCTGGCTGAGCTCTTTGAAGAGGGCTACAGTTACTGCTCACTCAATTCTTATCGCTCGGCCATCTCATCCGTGCACGACAAGGTGAACGGTGTCAGTGTGGGGCAACACGAAATGGTCAAGAAGGTTCTGAAGGGTAGTTTTCATAGGCGCCCTCCGTTGCCGAAATACTCGGGTGCATGGGACACCGGATTAGTACTGAATTACATTAGGAACATGGGTCCTAACGAGAGTCTGTCTTTAAGGTGGCTCACCATCAAGACGGCGACACTGATGGCACTGACCAGACCGTCCAGGTCGGCTGACTTGGCAAACTTGGACGTGAAGGCGCTCAGATGGTTGGACGATGGAGTCTCCTTTGTCCCTACGGCTCTGTCCAAGCAGTCCAGGCAAGGGAAACCTTTCCATGTATTTTTCTTTCCTTCATTTCAGGAGGAGATCCTCTTGTGTCCTGTGGATGCACTAAAGGAATACATCCGACGCTCGGAGCCACTTCGTGTCCAGTCTTCGTCTAGACTGTTCCTAGGGATGGTGGCACCACACAAGCCAGTAGTTCCATGTACGGTAGCAAGATGGTTGAAAACAATGATGAAGGCATCTGGAGTAGACACGTCAGTCTTTGCCAGCCACTCGTTTCGTGGTGCGACTACCAGCAAGGCAGCCATGGCAGGGATGTCTACAGCGGACATTCTGAAGGCGGCAGACTGGTCATCGGAGTCAGTGTTCCGCAAGTTCTACCTGAGGCCTCGTCAAGAGGCTACTTTCGGCAGGACTGTCCTTACAAGCACAGCCTGTTCCGGGGATTGAAGCTACGAAGGACACGTTGATGTGTGAAGCTGAGCCCTCTGAAATATAATTTGAGAATGGCTCAGGCCACGTAGTGGCTGCCAGCTATTCAGAATTGTATGAAGAGGGTGAAGCTGATCACATCAACGTCCCACCCATGCCCCCCCGTGTATCATTCCTGTTGGACACTGGCAAGTTGTACTGTACTCTGTCTATCATATTGACTTATATTGCACTTGTTTTGTATCAAAACTTAAGCATGGTTTGCTCTTAAACATGTTTGTTTATTGGTTCTAATTGAGTGTTCTATTGATTGATGTGCATGCATTAGTGTGTTTACATGGTTCGCAATGTGCGAGCTAGTCAAAGGCCAAAGGAGGCTGGCGCACGTGGAGTTTTATAGGAAGCCCTGGAGGGCGTTAAATGGAGTTCTACGCATGCGCACAAGCGACAAATCTAGCTGTTGAGCAATGGAATTTAGGCCAAACACGTTGATGTGATCAGCTTCACCCTCTTCATACAATTCTGAATAGCTGGCAGCCACTACGTGGCCTGAGCCATTCTCAAATTAGGAAGTTTGCTTTAATGTGACTAAACTAGTAAGATGTAAGTTAGCAGCTAAAACCTAGCATAAAATAGACTAGCAAAATTGTAGCTTTAATAATTAGTTAACTTTTTATGTAGGTTACACGGGGATTTTCTAACTGGAAAGATGGTACTGCTGGCTTTAGAAATCATGAAAAAAGTGCAGCACATTGTGAAGCTATCGATGTAATGGTTACAATTCCATCAACTACTGGAAATGTTGGTGACCTGCTTTCTCATCAATTTGCAACCCAGAAAAGAAATAACCAGCAAGCCTTACTTCAAATATTGTCGTCCATTAAGTTCTTGTGTCGCCAAGGCCTTCCATTACGTGGAGACGGAGATGAATCGGATGGAAATTTGATGCAGGTTGGTACTGTTTTGTTAAACAAACATTTATTATTTAACAATGTGGTGGATAAATATATAGCTTTAAAACTATTTTAAATGTGAAATATAATTTATTTTTGGACACAGATGCTACAAATGAAAGCTACTCAAGATGCTAATCTGAAGGAATGGCTGAAAAGGAAGGAGAATGTGTACACTAGTTCCACCATTCAAAATGAGATCATCAAGTTGATGGGCCTTCAACTTCTTCGGGATATGGCAGTACAATTTCAAACATCACCTTTTCTTACAATTATGGCAGACGAAACGACTGATGCTTCCAACACTGAACAAGTTACTCTCTTCATTCGTTATGTTACACTGTAAACCAAAAGGTGTGTAGTTCACACCAAATTAAGCGTGAATCACTTGTAACAATAGTCACACCAAAATATGGTGTGATGCGCACACCTCATCGTTTGGGTGTGAAGTACACACCAAATTTAGTGTGAGTTCTCACCATAATCACTATGAACTCATACTTACATTAATACTGAATTATTTTAAGTTACATTGATTCTAGTATTACATAGCAACATTTTTTTCCAAAAAGAGATTGGTATAATCCCAGATCTCATTAATCAGAGCACTAAAATCTTAGTCAACTCTCTTATCTAGCAGACAAGTGTACAAAACATTTATAAGGTAGATCACAATGATAATAGCATTGGTTTTTGCCTGCACATGAATATAATTAATGTTCGGTAAAGGGTCCATGTATTCCATTGAGTGTGAATTTCACAC
>WLWD01002862.1_pt1 | contig 63137 bp, 31 predicted proteins | sample 6712731 | NCBI WGS metagenome assembly WLWD01 (sample SAMN12718690, study PRJNA576275) | sponge metagenome | isolation source: marine sponge | host: Mycale hentscheli | place: New Zealand: South Island, Marlborough, Capsize Point | collected 2014-11-01
AAATGTAATGAGGTAATAAAATGATGGTGTCCTGTGGAAGTACTCTGGTAGTTCGTGGGTGCATAACAATGTGGTGATATAATTTGTCATAACATACATGGATGTGTTTGTTCAAATCTGTCAGGGTGTGCGTCCGGTAGTGTCTGTGATATTGGTCCAATTTGTGTGCATTTCCATAAAAATATATTTCAGTTCCGTTAACTACTAGTATTTTGTGAATTTGAAGTGCTTCAATAATATCCTCATCTTTGTTTAAAATAACAGTAGCATTCCTTTTGTATGTGGTCCCCATGAACTTCAGCCCACTTCGTCCTATAATGGTAATAATTATGGTTTTAAGAATTTCACAATACGTATTGCTTACTCAAAAGGCTGATATGGTATCTGGCAGTTCAGTGGTTGCTACAGGGAAAGCTATATACATATACATAGTTGGTTCATTTTGTAATATACATTTGCAGGTGATCATATAGGAATATGTTCTCCCACCTGGACCAGTAGTGATATGGTCTTTCTGGCAGTCTTGCGTGATGCTCTGCGTGTAGCACACATACAGCTGGTAGCGCATGGCCAAGGAGTACGGTTTGACATAATTTCCCAGCGTGTGTGTCAAGCTTTTGAAGTATGAATGTTTAGCTTCATACCTCATGGTCCAGTGATAAACAAGTGGACCAAATCTAAAATAAGACACAATTAGTGTGCAAGTTTAGTCAGTGAAAGTAACGGCCACACACCTCTACTCATGTCAGTCGTGCTTAAAACACATTTATGCGGGATGTCCCTCCCAAACTAGACTGACTTTGTTTAAGTACTCTAACAGAATTGACTTACAATTTATCTTCAATAATTGTTTGAGTGTACCAAAGGATGCAATAACAAACCTAGAATAATTTCATTAAGCTAGCACTATAATGAGACAAGATAGCTAAATGTGCAGTGATGAAATTAATTGCAAAATTTTTTAAATATAGAAATGTTTTTGAGGGTCATGTCATAGGAAACGTTAATTATTTTTTTGGATGTTTTACAAAACAGTGAGGATAACGATATAATAATACACCAATAAGTCCAAGACTTTCAAATCGCAGTCAGATTTGCAAAAATAACCATGTCCATGTCATCATTCGAGTGACTCTACGTTCAAAAGTAAATTTTTTCAATGGGTATCATATAAAAGTCATAGACAGCATTGGTAAAATGAAGTATGGATAGGGACTACACTTTTCTGATAAGGGTTTTTGTCACTAAAGTAATATGAATTCCTATAATAGCAGTTGCACTTACTGCAGTGTGAGTCGTGGCATGTGTACCATGAAGTGCATCTTTGGTATGATGCTGTCATTCGGATATAAGTCCTTGAACTGAGAGTGGTGCAGGTAGATTTTTGTGATAAATATCCAATTAGATCCTCTGTTGTTCTTGGACTAAACAAAATGTCTACTATCCGCATCATTATGAGATAGTTCTCCCGGTAAGGATCTCCTTCTGGAACTAGATCCCCGATGACAATAGGGAGGATTCTTCCATAGTGGCCACATTTGGGCAGCTATGTACGTAGGTACGCAAAATAAATAAAATAAAAAAAGGAATAAAAACAAAAGCAAACCATATTAAGAAATAAAGAAGTATTGGAATTAGGTCTCAATTTTGCCCCAACTCCAAAAAGGGTTCCAGTTATTGACATACTAGCTGGTGTAGAAGTAGCCACAAGGAGAGCAAAACTTCAAGTGGAAGTTTCAGAGGAGCTAAGAGCTAGGATATGTTCAGTAATCAAGAACACTAAAGTCAGTCAAAACAACATGAAGCCTTCTCAACACCAAGCCATTGTGCATCTTTGAAAAGAAATGATATCATTGGCGAGCGAGCGTAGCGAGCGAGACACTTACAGGGGTAACACAATCGAAAATCGGGGATGTCAGTTTATTTATTTATATATATGGACGTACGTATGTCATTTTGTACTTTGACCCTCGCGTTTTTGTGTTAGTTATGTGGTCGACCCGGTCCCAAATTGCACTAAACAGAATCCTCTGGTTTATCGATCAGTACCCGTATCACCCTAGAAATTAAATTGTTTACCGTTTGAATTCTTTTGCGGGTGCAGTTTTTCTATTCGAGTTAGTGGCGGTGGTAAGTCAATGCGCTCTGTCAGGTTAAAGCCGTGTCGCAACAGTATTACTTAAAAAACATTGTCCACTAGACTTACCGCTAAGGTAGTCTGTGTAGGTGCTGTCAGTGTGTCAAAACATTGTGTGTTACAACCACTACTTAGCTAAAGAATATCACAAAGAAAACGTTTAAATAACGTGTATTGTTTTGTTGTTGTTTTTCCCCCTTCAATTCAAGCAGTTGCAGAGAGTTGTTACTATGGCACTGAAATCCCTTTCCCGTGTACCTTTCCCGTGTATGCGAAATTTAAAAACTGGACCTTATTTTCAGTAGCTTCAGTGTTAGGAGTCAAAATCATTCAAATAAAAATAGTATAGTCTTTAGGCTCGCTCGCCATTTGTGCTCAAGCACATCACTAGTAGTGATAGTAAAAGCAGACAAAGGCAATGCTACAGTTGTACTAGACAAAAGTGATTATATGGACAAATGTTATATGCTCCTTCAGCCACCAACTTACAAAAAACTAAAAAAAGACCCAACTCAAGTAGTGAAAAAAAGAATTACAGATTTGCTCAAAGATTTGAAGGCAGCCAAACACATAAACATGGCCATGTTCAATAAGCTCAAACCTACAAATTGTTTTGCTCCTAAATTTTATGGTTTGCCAAAAGTGCATAAACCAGACTTTCCACTAAGACCTATTGTTTCGGCGATAACTTCTCCAACATTTTCGCTATCAAAGTTCATTGCATCTATCATTTCTCCATTAGCAGGCAAGACAAATTCTTATGTAAAGAATTCGTCTCATTTCAAATTGATGATTTCTGAAGAAACTATTGGTTTTGATGAAATTATGGTGAGTTTCGATGTGAAATCTCTTTTTACAAATGTTCCATTACCAGAAGCACTGGATGTCATTAAAGATAAATTGGTGAAAGATGAAAATTTGGATGATAGAACAACACTGAATGCTGAACAAATAACAAATTTACTCGAAGTCTGCCTAAGGACAACATATTTTGTGTTTAACAAGGAGTATTATGAACAGCAGAATGGAGCAGCTATGGGTTCACCAGTGTCACCAATAGTAGCAAACCTATTTATGGAACATTTTGAAGAGACAGTATTTTGGAAAAGATATGTCGACGATATTTTTTGCATCATTAAAAGTGAGTTTTTGGATGAATCACTTCTTTTTCTAAAACTCACCGTTTCCTTCTATCCAATTAACTTCTGAAGTAGAAACAAACGGTAGTTTACCTTTTCTGGATGTGTTGGTCAGCAGGTTTGATGATTGCACAATGAAGACTAGTGTTCACAGAAAATCAACACACACAGATAGGTATATATCTTACCAATCCAACCATGCCCCACATGTGAAGAAAGGTATTGTAAAATGTTTAGTTAGAAGAGCTTACAATCTATCGAGTGAATCCTCCTTAAAGAATGAGATAGACCATGTTAGAAGTGTTTTATCAATGAATGGTTATCCTAGAAGTATTGTGGATAAAGTGAAACATGAGCTAAAGAGGAAAAAGAAGCAGGTTGACACAACTACCCTCAATGAAGATCCAGTAGCGACAGCAATTATTCCATATGTTTCAACAATGAGTGAGAGAATAAGAAAGATACTCTGGGATTATGGAATAAGGACTTCTTTCAAAACAAAAACCACTTTGTCAAATCTTCTCACAAAAGTAAAAGATCCTACTTCAAATGAGAACAAAGTAGGAGCTGTGTACAAAATCATGTGTGAATGTGGAGATTTCTATTAGGTGAATCAGGAAGAGCGCTAGGCATTAGAATTAAAGAACATAAATCAGCCTGTGAACATGGGTATTTCACCAAATCACCACTGGCAGAACATGTATGGCAAGAAGGGAGTCATGTGATTCATTGGAATCAAGTAAAACTTTTGGATTTTTCACAAGGCGGCATGGTTGAGAGAAAAGTAAAAGAAGCCATCTACATAAATATGTCACCCAATATGAATAGGGACTCGGGAATGGAGCTTTCCCCTTTAGTATTGAGAGCAGCTAGAGGCCACTCACATAAATCAACAAGAATTAACCTTAGGCAATATATTGCATTTTGTCAAGCATCACCCTTAGGCTAATTATAGCCTTTTTGTTTTTTTTTGATTTTTATAAATCAGCCCTGATGATGGCAGAAGCAGTCTGCTGAAACAACATGTTGGCATTAAAAATGAATTGTTTGGTATAAAAAATCAAATTGGTATAACATGAACTATAACCAGCAAGAAAAAACTTTAAAACAATAATAATAATATTGACAATAGAGTAGAACGTTAGTTATCTGGACATTATTGCACCAGAGGGTATCCAGATAGGTGAATAGTCTGGATATCTCTATATGAGCACTATGGAAGGGTGTGACCATTTGCTATTGCATTTAGGGTGTCCGGAGATAACTGACTGGCATCCAGATTGTGGAGAACTGAACTTACAACCTCAACAGCACTCCACAGGAGCCATTAAACTATGTATTGAAGTCATTTAAGTCATTAACATTTCATTCAAACAAGAAACACTTTCACACAGATCATATCACATTAGTAGCTGGAACTATATTTAGAATCATTCACACTTAGCTAGAGACTATTTTTAGAACATGAGCTGCATGAGTATTTAAGCAAAGCTGTTCATGGTTCCACTCACTCTGTATATGTCTATAATGTCCTTGTGTATTGTCTTGTTACTGTACATGTTTTTAAACCTACCTCCTGCCAATTCAACTTGTGGGTAGCTACAGTTTGACAATTCAGTATCACTTGCCACAGAAGTCTGGTGGCAGCAATACTAAACTGCTGCACTAATAGTGAGAGTTACAGAAGCTTGCCAACCCCAGACAAGAATACTGCAAATTCCCACACAGATTACCGACACTCTACTGTAGTACACTTTGGAATTCGCCCATAGGATAATGTAATGGGTGAGTTTGTCAATGTGTAGCCCATGATTTTGTGATTGCACAGTTTAACTGCTTGATATTTTACTCAAATATCCAGGGTGACAACTGTAAGTGTAAGATCCACTTCGATGGCTATTGTCTTCGAGATCCGCTTTTGACACTAGGATGACTACTATAACCCTTATGCTAATTGTGTGATAAGGGCTATTGGCGAGCGAGCAAAGCGAGCGAGACACTCTCAGGTGTAACACAGTAATATCACTTAATACTTTAAATGCCCCTATTTCACAATCACATCACTGCGCCAGCCGTACTATTTTAGCTTTATGGCATTCATAAACCATGTACAGGCACTCCAGCTATTACTCTGCTATATTTCTAAATACAGTAGTACTATGTGTCGAGCTATTACTTACATATATAGCATGTGTGAGTCTATTTACATAAATACCTGATTGTCTGAGAGTGTGGCCATTGCTAAATAAAGTTGTAGCATCTATGAGGGAGCACTTGTCACTAGCCTCCATGTAACCCAGCTCAGTGTTGGTTAGCCTTGTGTTTAACAAATCTATGGGAAACAGCAAGTATTATGAAAGAAACCGGAATTAGTTTGTGCTTACCAAGAGTAAAATATTGTTTCACTTCCACCATTATTTTTATCATCAACTTTATTTCATATTGTAGAGCTCCTTCCAGTATGTCATGCATGATGTCAGGGATCAATCCACCATCGCAGACATGGAAATACCTTTCATGAAAAGAGAAGAAAACAGTACGTTTATATGTTGTGGAAAACCACATTATGTAGTGTACCTCAATTCATTAAGGTGTGAGTTTCTGTTGATCCCATACTGTTTTGATGCCTCGGAAGAACTCTCTGCTTGTACACAATATTGCCTGTGGGTAGTGGGGTCCCTTAGGATGAAATCTTCTTCTTTGAACTATGTATTGAAGTAGCATTGGTTGCAGTTTTTAAATATTTGGATATAGCACACGCACACACACACACACATGCACGCACACACACACATGCATGCACGCACACACACACACACATGCACGCACACACACACGCATGCACGCACACACACACACAAGGACCAACTAATTGAGCATTAACAGATTTTTTTAACTGAGAGAAGTTGTGGGAGGATGCAAGACTTGTGTGATAATTGGACTAGGTAACTTGGAATGAAGTCAGCAAAATAATTGTCAGGGGACAATGATTTCTTTGGATGAGTGGGCTCTGTGTTTTTAATACAGTAAAACCTCTCTTATCTGGACACCTTAGATATGGGCACCTATATTACCCAGGCACCTAAATCAATACTGTAGCTGCCTACAAAAATTCCATGCCAGCTGGATCATTAAGTTATAATTTTAATAAAAACACCTGCATGTATTTGGTAAGGGGTCGTCGATATTTTCCCAATAACTTTTGATTGGCAGAGCTAATTATAATTTTCATAATTCAACTTGGAGTTATTTCACTACTGTTCATTTTAAGATATAAAATAAGAAAAAAGACACATTTTTAGCAAAGTTATGATCAAATATGGAAAAAATGCAATCAGCTAATAAATTACATATAATACAAAGTGAATTATCTCAAATGTCAAAGTCCCAAACAGTACCTATATATTTTAGATGTCAGGTAACATTCATTCGCTTTATTTTTAGTAATTGTATTACAAAAGTTAATTCTCATTTTTCCTAAAAAAATATTGGTAAAAAAACCTGCTATTTTAAAATAATTTTTTTTAATAAATCAGCCGGCAAGAATTAGACCCTTAGTGTGAGTACAACTTGCAATTACTGAATGTCTGTGCAAAGTTTAAAGCTTTGATAATCATTTGAGAAAGAGAAATCAGGCAATCAAAAGGTACACATTTTGGAACGTCAGGACTGATTAGGCCAATTCACACCTCATTATTTCTGTACAGAAGAGTAAGTTTCCATTCATTCAAATTTATATTTTTTCTACAACATATCTCCTCTCTGATTAAGTTTTTGTTGTTCATTCTGTCATCTTTTCTGTACACTCTGATCAATATGGTAATTCCGATTTAATAGTCCGTAATGATATGGTCTAATTAAACTTGTGTGAAATTAATATGCCGCAATGTTTCGGTAAAATTAAAAAGCACCACCTCATTAAAAATTCCTCTTTGCTTACCTTAGTTTTGGCTGAATCCTTTGTTGCCATGCACTGTCTGCACATTCTGTAAGCTGTACAGCTTTCTTTGAATCCTCCAAGTGCCAGACTAGCCAGATTGTCCGCTGATATGGCACATAATGCTCCAAAGTACTTCTTTTTTTCTCCTTTTATATCAAAGGTTTGTCCAATTTCCTAAAACATCACTTCGTTTATATTTTTGTATAATATGTCATGTCAATGTTACACTTACTAATTTTTTAGGATCACGAACAATTGGTTGTAGAATGAGATCCATTCCATATTTTTTTTTAAATGTTTCTCTTTCAGCATAGCTACGAGATGGATAGATGACAACCGTGATCTCTGTGTTGGTGGTACATTTCCCAGTGTGAAGTAGAAGATACCTGGAGTGAGGTGTAAATAGATGATGTATAGTATACAAAAATTAGAGGTTATTGATAAATTAAACATAATGTGAAAGCTGTGTGACTATTATATTTCAGCAGCAATTAATAGTTACAACGTTACGATATTCATGTATAAATGACTCTGGTGTGTACTCTTGATTGTGTTTACTGGTAGCTTTGACATACTTAATTTGTGAACTTTTGCTTTTGAGCCCAGGAGATTGCACACTTCTAGGTCGTAATACAGAAATATCTGTAAGGAAGGTGATGCAGTGGAAAATAAGGGATGTCTTCTATAGTGAGACCCATCTGTGTAATCCCCTAGCCACCCTGTGGTTGTAGAAGCAGCTGCCTTATTAACCTGAAAGTGTATGTAACTAGTATGTACATACATGAACCATGTAACACCACAGTCTAGATTTCAAGTGTTACAAAACTGACTATGAATTTGAAATGCTTGCGTAGATATTCAAGCTGCTTGTGCTTTGTGAAGACTTCACTGAATGGATTGGCGTAAGGACTGTCATCATTGAAGAGTTGATCCAATGCATCCATCTTGCCCGGTGAGACTCCAGCTTGTGATAGCTCCTCACTCACTTTAATATGCAAGTGCTTCAATGTTCCTAAAATAACATTTATAGCAGTGAGCAAATTTTATCTTTACTCTACATGTACAGTCCCAGCTTATAGTACTTGCATTAAACATGTTACTCCTTGGATTATTCCCTGCATTGCATTTTGTGTGAGTTCATGGTGTTCTTTTGTTTGTAGAACAAATGTTGCAGCTGTTCTAGAGAGATGATCTGGTTGGGATTCATCAACAGTATGATCTGAAATACACATCAACACTGTGAAAGGTAACTTACAATGTATAATGTGTATAAGTTTTTACCATTATCACTGAAGGAGGAAATTTCATTCTGGTATACTTCCTCTTCAGTGTTGTATGGAATGAGCTGCTGTTCTAGAGGAGTTTGATGAGCAGGGACCATGTAGATGGTGGGGTTTTTGGAAACATCACTGTCACCTTCGTGCCATTGATACACGTGCATTCTAAAACTAAGGAAGTTTTTGAAGTGTCGGAGACATCCATTCATACCACAGGTATTGGAAAATGTTGTTGATACAGCATGGTGTTCCCTGATGTGTTCCATGTAATGCCTCAAATTCATGTTCAGTCTGGCAGTATCATCCACTGGGCATACTGGACATATCAGTCTAGCTGTGGAGAGCTATAAAACACATGATGTTTTTAATCTGAGAGTTTATGTAAGATGGGGAAGATGATGAGGTGTTTCTAAATGCAATGATTTACATACATACATGTATTACCAAATTCAACATAGTACTGTTTCTTAAATTTGAGTTGGTTAATTATTTACATGTAACACACATGACCTATAATGCGGAGAAGTTTTAAAGGAAGAAAAAAACTATCTGTCTGGTATAAACTTGCTTGCATTTGAATAATTTGTACTACAGTAGACCCTCACTAATCCGAACAGCCTTGTGCTTAGGGTAGTTCGGATTAGTGAAAAGTTCGGATTAATGAAATGAATGAATATCATTAAATTATGTATTAATACATGTTGTATTAAAGTGAACTAGGTACATCTACACTAATACACGATGCATTAGTTATCAAGGTTAATTAGATTAATGTAGAAATGTTGTCAACATTGTTATAATTTTAGGATTGAAGTCAAGTGGAAGAATCAAGATTTTAGCTAGTATTTACAGAGTTCATTAAAGAGTACGTATTTACTGTTTTACTGAATAGATCAACTTGTGTAGTCTGTAATTTTCTTTTGTTTCAGTGTACTGATACGTTTTCTTGCTGCTAAGTCTCTTAATTCTGTCAGCATAGCCATGTTGTGGATATTCGATTCACCCTGCTCTTGTAACCATTGCATACATCCATCAAACATTTTTACAGCAGCACTATGAGAAATTGTAGGTGAAACCTCATCACTGTCTTCAGCATCCTGAGTTTCTTCCTGGATAGGTCTTTCTACAATACTGGTGATGATTTCATCATCTGTTAAATGTGCATAGCCATAATCAGTGCGGTCAGTTTCAAGCCAGTCTTCAATCTCGTCATTGCCTAATTCAAACCCAAGCTCTTGCAATATAAAGGCACATTCCTCTGCTATTGCAGCATCACCTTCAACTTTTGAACTGCTGTCGACTTCTACATTGCTGACATCGTCATCTCTATCTGCACTGCTACCTGTGCTGTCAGGCAAAATCTTTCTCCAAGACAGCTGGATACTTCTAGGAGATATTTCCTCCCAAGAAGAGGCTATAATCTTAGCTACTTTGAGCATATCTATTTTCTTAAGAAATTCAACAATTGACATTCCTTGATCATCTTGGAAAACAAGTTCTTCTAATATTTTCCTCCTGTAACGACGTTTTATAGAAACAAGGATTCCCTGGTCCATTGGTTGAATTAAAGCAGTTACATTAGGAGGCAAAAACTTTGCGATGATTTTACCATCTTTAGACAGCAGTTCTGATTCGTCAGGATGTGCGGAACAATTATCCAAAAGTAATACTCCTTTAGGATCAACACCAACCTCGACCAATTTTTTCTGAACAATGGGAACAAAGGAGTTATGGAACCACTCACCAAACAAGGAAGTATTTACCCAGGCATTTTTTTGGTTTGCATAAATTACAGGTGGTTGATCACGATTAATATTCTTAAAACATCAAGGATTTTTAGACTTGCCAATCATTAATAGTGGTAGCTTGATGCTACCTGACACATTTGCACACACATTGATGGTAACACGCTCTTTTTGAGTTTTCCGACCATCAGCACACTTCTCAAACGAAGAAGCTAATGTTTTTTGTGGCATTAACTTGAAATATAGACCTGTTTCATCACAATTAAAAATTTGATGAACATTGTATTGATTTTCTTCTTGAAAATCGCTAATAAACTGGTCTGCTGCAGGCTTATCTGCTGAAAGCTTCTCACCCTGTAGGAGTAGTTGCCTGATCCCATGACGTTGACAGAATCTCCACAGCCAACCGTCAGAGGCACTGAAGTTGGAAGAGCAACCATCCTCTCTCGTGATAGACAGGCTATGATGTAATTCTTTTGCCTTAGCTTGCAGTATTGGTCCTACAAAACAGTAAAATACATTACTGTATAATTAACCTTACTTAATGATGAAAAAGTTGTAGCTCACCAGTAAGAGGAACTCCTTCCTCCCTCTTTTGCCGAAACCATATGAAAAGAGCATCTTCAAGTTGCTCATCTCTTCCTAGCCTCATAACTCTAGCTGGTCTCTTGCAACCCATCTCTACAGCCTTCCGTTTGTAACACAATATCTTCTCTCTCTTCTTTTTAATATCAGCTATTGTGGACACACCAACCCCATACTTATCTGCAAGTACTTGGTAGGACTTCTTGCCAATATCCTTGAGAATCTCTACTTTCTCATCAATAGTCAAGGTTTTGTGAGCCCGTTTGCGTTTTGGAGCTTTAGTACCCGTCGCTGCCTCACCTGCAGTAGCCATAACAAAAGCTAGTCTCGCGCGCCAAACCCTTTACCCAACCGCTCCTCCCAAAAGCTAGCTAGCAATGCGTTTTAAGACAACGCGCACGCGCGATTCATGCCGTCCGGATTAGCGAGGTTTCGGACTAGCGGGGTCCGGATTAGCGAGGGTTTACTGTAGTAAGCTAAAGCTTATTTTTGTCTTAGCACTGAATAGTAATAATAACTAGTGGTGCACTCAAGTACGCATTGATGGTGAGCGAGCTAGCAGCAAATTACTTGGTACTTGTACCACCTTTATGATATTAAACAAAAAGAAACAGCTCTTTCTTTTATTATCTCTATGCAGGAGAGTCCTCCTGTGTTCGGCACACTCCAGAGTAAACGGCAACTAACCATGATTTTTTTTTTTTTTTTTTTTTTTTTTTTTTTTTTAGCAGTTTGAAATATTTTACAATGTTAAATGATATAATATGAGGACAAACTAATATTATGATAGTGGTGGATTATTTTAGTGACTAAGTCTTATAAAGTTTAATAGTGAATCAGGTAACTTTGAAGCATGATCTATTTCAAAAATATAGTGGTGAAAAAATAATAAAATGGAACCTAATGATTTCATGTACTGTATTTCAAAGTTAAAATACGCTCCAATAAGGTCTAATATAAGTTCAATAAACCTTTTAGATTCGAGGATGACTCTTCTCTCCACGTACAGCAAATATTGAGCCTCTCCAGAACCCACCTCCCACTACCATTCCAAAAGGTTCTAACTGGACAGTGTGGTGAGCATCTAATTGTACATCATTGTCTGCAATGAAGAAGTGGCACATGACTTGTCTGATGAGTTAAACATTGTAAGTACTTACCATAACATGTTTGTATAAAACTCCTTTACTGTTTCTAGGATAGAGCAGTTCGAGTAACATCTCCATTGCAATGTAATCTGTGTAATCTGTTTTATAACAAGCGATTAATAAGGAATAACTTATTTGCCAAATAAATCCTATTACCGGTTTCAAATGGTACTCCGCCAGTGGTTTCATATTTGTGCAGTAGTTTATTAATTGAACTTTTTTTTACTTCAAGCTTAGTGACTTTTAGTATTAGTAATTTCCACCGCCTCCAATTATCCATCACTTCTGCTTGTGATTTTTTTGTAGCAGCCCAGTACTCATTTTGAAACTAAAAAAATTAGAAATCATTAAAATATTAGCCACACTTTTGTGGTTTTGCTTACTATTATAGGATCCTTGAGCAGTGGAAATGTGCCTATAACTTCTGCCACACTTGGTTTGTCCTCGATAATCCAGTGTCGTCTCATGCTCCTGGTTTGGGCCATCAGCTTCAAGCCTATAGCCCTATTGGTCGCTCGAATGCGCATTGTCTTCATGGACGCTATTGCCTCTACGTATTCCTCTTCATCCAGCTCTTCATGCTACAGTATCAATGCAGTATCAGCACTCTTACTCAACAACTAATTCCACTTGCTTCCTCCACTCGCGCTCGTTTCGCTGATGGGAGATCATCACAAGGCTGGTCTGGTCAGACTGTGGAGGACAGGTGTTGTGGTCCCTTCGATAATTTTTAAAGGCATTTTGAAGTGAGATTTTCCAAGAGCCCTTATTTGTTAATGTAAAAAAAAACAACATTATAGTAAATTATGTGGTTACTTTTAAAACTTACAATTTTTAAAACTTACACTTCTGTTTCTCACTTGAAGTTTGGGATATTTCATCACTAGTTTGTTGCACACAGTGATGCATTGCTCAGACGTCGGATACAGAGTGTGCTGAACCATTAGCGAGCGGAGTAATGAAATTATTTTTCGCTTTGCGTTGGATGTAACGTGGCCGTTATCAATGGCTTGTGATCCAGAGTAACCAATTTTTTCTTTGTCAGGAATTATAAAATCAAGGTGCCAGTTATCCCAATGTTGACGTTCTGTCATTACTTTAGAAAGAGTAATGACAGAACGTCAACATTGGTATCAGTAACTGAACATAATCACTGTGTATAATTAATTTATAGGGTTCTAGGCAGCCACAGAGACTGCACGATCCTACTGAGGTATTGATTAACTATTAGTTAATATAAAAGGTTCCATACAGCATTGTTTATTTTCCAGTCTAGTAACTCTGGTGCCAGCATCATCTCTCCACAGGTATATACGTAGGTCATTGGCGTGGTAATTATAACTGATAGAGTGACATTCACATACTAGGGAAACACGCCCAGAGGCCGCTCATATGGAACTCGAACCAATAGTGCTTCTATTAATGCTGTATGTACTTATGACTAATGATATCAATATCAATTAAATGGACATATACATATTATACTTACTTATATAGAGAAGTGATCCGGGTCCTAGTGAATCCCCATCATCCCGGTCCATTCTACAACACACAGTAAGAATTATTATATTTTTTCAATGTCTAAACTAAGTTGTCAGTACATACTCCAAACAATACATACAATGATTGTGCCGTAGATAATATATGCATTATACGTGTATACCAATATTACTCTCACACCTTTCAGGAGTTTCAGTTATTCAAAATAAAAATGTATTTAAATGTGAATATCCAATGGTGCAACCAGTCGATACATGTGGGAAATATATCATAAATGAATGCTTCTACTTTGCCTACCTATCAAATTTTGCGTGCAAGCATACACATTTATTACTTTAAATATACCTGTTTGGCTAGGTATAGACATAACAAGGTATTTATTGAATTGTTGTAATTCGGTTCATCACACTAACAGTGACCTTCATCAGTGGATGACAAACAATAAATAACATGGTGACATGAGGGTGGTGGTATAAAGTATAAACATGTTAAGATACGTGAAAAACAAGCACACAGTTTGGACGCACACGCACGCATACATACACACACACTCACACATATATGCTCCATGGAGCTGCCAAGTTTTCTTTTATAATGGGATGTGCCATATGTGAGGCTGTTATCCCTGCGGTGCTCTGTCAATCATTCAATGATAGCTCAAAACATGCAAGGAGTGGCTGTATTAATTGAATTTACGAAGGGAACCAACTTGCTGAAAAAGATAAAAAGATATATTTACCAAATTTTGTCAGTGATGAACAACTATTGGTAATACACTTCCTGTGAACATATGCCAGGCAGAGGATAGGTTGTGTTATAGTGTGGTAACAAACCAGTCTGACAGTTGAATAAATATACACACACACACACACACACACACATGCACGCGCGCACACACACACACAATAATTGTCCTCACCAATGAGGTGCGCATTGTTGTACAAAATACTTGTTTTCTCCAGTTCTTGTGTGACTGATTAGCTACTTAATACAGTAGAATGTCACATATCCGAACTGATGTATGCGGTATGCTGACAGCAAGTCTCAACAAAATTAATTGCAGCTTCAACAGCTCCATCAGAAATTACACCAGGTAAATCTTCTTCATCCATAGAAATTTGGAACGGGTGTTCGGATAACTGAATCCTATAGAAAAATGTATTGTAGAGTGCTATGAGAGGGTGTGGTCAAGCAAATTATTCGTGACTTCACGTGCCACTATTGAGTTTTGGTTGTTTTTGGATAACTGACATTCTACTGTATGTAGTTAAATTGTCGGAAAGATAAGTTCATTGAAAAACATCTACCAAATTATGTACAATTTGCTGTGTGTGTATGTATGTTTGTATTGTGCCTACATGTTGCTAGATGTTACCTGGTGGTTTTTATTCAATTCATACATATGCATAAAATATACCTACGTGGATATTAGACAGTTTCTAACATTGCCTCGAAAGTACTAATTGTATACAATAATCAGCATAAGAACTTGGAAGCACAAAAACAGTGCTCAACCACAATCTTTGCTACGTATGGCATTGGAACATATTATGGCTACTGCTTTATCATGTGCAAGCATTTGATAATCCAATAGGATTCAATATTATATTTATTGTACCCTTGATATTTTATCAAAGTATTTCCACATATTAGTGTGTTATAATTTCCCATATTAACACAACTTGTTAAATGCTCTATGTGGTGAAACTCCACTTTCTGGAACATTAAAAGAAGGAAATTAATCAATTATATATACTCATGATAGTGTTGTGAACTATGCATCATAATTATACTTCTACTCATGCAATGATTTCCACATCACTACTCATGCATTTGCGTAGTGAGCAAAATCAATGGAAATTTTTTTTAACTGGTGGAGTAATAATATCACGAGGAAATCACTTATTACAAATACATATGGGTTCTCTCACCATTATTATCACTCCAATTTGGCACGTAAAAAAAATGGTGTGCTATTAAATGTTTTTCCGTACTCAGTATAATAAGTATACGTATATATAAGTGTGTGTGTGTGCGCACCAATTTACAATTCAAAACAGTGGAGTCTCCGGATAAAGGACACTTTGGGAGCAATATAAATTCAGCGCATTTTGTCCCTTGTAGAGGGATTGTCCTCTTTAGGAGATTCTATTTGTATTATTTTGGTACAGGAATTAATTTTGGGGGACTTCAGGTTTGTCTTTCTAAGAGAGATTATCAATACATTGTCCCTTCGTCGGAGTGTCCTTTATCGGAGACTTCACTGTATATAACTTGTTTCATAGTTTGCCTAACATGTTTATCTATAATATATAGTCTGATAGTGTAGTAACTTATATTCAAACATGCATGTTGCTGATTTTATGATTCGATTGTAATTGTGCAACACCTATCTAAAGTACCACAAACCTAATCAACAAACACAGTTAGGCAACAGGGCTATCATCGTGATGAGGTGTTAGCCAAGACAAGCAGGATTCACTGATCAAATGGTACTGTCCACAGATATTGTGCCAATTTTTTTCCTACTGGATGACCAGCTCAGTTAGAGAAATAAAATCCAGCAATACTCTTAAAAGCCCTCACAATTGCTTATATCTTCAGGGTTCTATGTATGTAGTGGGAGGGGAAGCCACATATCCAAGACAAGGTGTAAAATAGAGCCAGGATATTAGTTATAAAAAAAATATTGGTTTATAACTAATTTATAGCCCGCGGGCATAGTTACCGCTTGAAATTTCTATTTGCAGTAGTACGGCTGCTGGAATGGCAGGGAAAGAGTCTGTCTTTTATTCATTAAAAGTGCTGTTTCAACAAAACAGAAATGTAACCGTAATGCCCCCAAAAACTATATCTTTAAATTAATCTAGCAAGTGTTAGCTTACATGATTCAAGTATAGTTGATAGCTAAATATATTTTTTATGGTAAAAATAGGTCTAGATAGCCACCTATCCCTGCGTACAAAATAAGGTTAACACGTCGCGGTGTAGGTACTAAAGTAAACCCTGGCCAAGGTTAAAATCTATTTTAACTTTTTTAAGGGCATGTTCCAATTGTTTTGTTATAAATGTTAAACTACTGAGTTGCAAACCTAGCTAGGAAACGCTTCTGTCACAACTGCTACTAAACCTCAAACGTTCGTAACAAAACCAAAACGTTTTGTATATAGCTCGCTACCTACGCTCCTTACTTACAGCTAATTAGCTAAGTGCAATAAGAGTAAAGTTGTAGCTAATTGTTACACAAAGAATACATAACAAACTTGCTATTATTTCCACCACTTCTGTTTTTCCCCCTATTTTTCAATGGTTGCTATGAACTATATCAGAAACCAGCTCATCAACAGGAAGCCACACCCATCATCTGCACCCACCACACAATGGCCGACAGGAAATGGACCACAAGTGACGTCACAGAACCACACCCCCAACCACCACCCCCGCAGCCGAACACTACCATACCCCCCACTCCCCACCACCATGTTTCTAAACAAGAGTCAACCTCCACAAGGCACACAACAAGAAACAACACTAACCGATTAAGCGACAACCAGACAGAAGACGGCACTGAAACAGGAGAAGCCACTCCCACACAACCACTTTTCCCATCCCCCGAGATAGCTTCACAGTAGCAGGGAGCATGGACCACGATGAAGAGAGAGGCAGACACAACACCTGTAACGCAGCTACAGAGACCATCTACAACAGCATGATAAAAACGATTGTGGTAAAGGGTTGCTATCAATCAAACACATTGGGACAGATGATTAAATCTAAACTTCAGTAAGGTCCATCTAATCCTAACCAACCCAGTACTACAGACTGATGCACTGAAGGAAATGACACCCTCCCAACCCACCCAACTAACCTTACCCAATTACCCCACCTATCCAACCCCTACCAATCCTACCTACCACACCCACCACTACCTTACCCCCTACCCCCCACCCAATTCACCCCATGCCCCTTACATGTGCCTTCCGAGGAATCCACAGACCTTGTCCTACAGTCAGGTGACTGCAAACAACAGACCTACAAACACACAAACAAGAAATAATTGGCGAGCGAGCGTAGCGAGCGAGACACTTACAGGGGTAAAAATGAAAAAATCGGGGATGTTTGTTTATTTATTTATATATATGGACGTATGTATGTCATTTTGTACTTTGACCCTCCGTATTTTTGTGTTCGCTCCGCGTTCGACCCCGTCCCAAACTTCACTAAACAGAATCCTCCGGTTTAGCGACCATTACCCGTATCACCCTAGAAATTGAATTGTTTACCGCTTTGAATTGTTTTGCGGGTGCAGTTAAAACTCAAAATCTTATGGGAGCTCCATTTCTATTCGAGTTAGTGGCGGTGGTAAGTTAATGCGCTATTTGTCACAGTTATAAGCCCTACTCAACAGTATTTACTTAAAAATGCATTGTCCACTAGACGAAACGAAGGTAAGTCTTGCGTAGGTATGTTCAGTTGTGTGAAAGTATGTTGCGTTACAACTACTAAATATCACAAAGAAAATTTTAAATAACGTGATTTGATTTTGTTGCTTCTTTTTCAATTCAAACAGTTGAGGGGAGTGGTTACTATGGCATTGAATCCCCCTTTACCGTATATGCGTAATTTAACAACTCGACTTTATTTTAGTAGTTTGAATAACACAGGCTCGCTCGCCATTTGTGCTCAAGCACACCACTAGTAACAATAGATACAATAGGAATAACAATTTTTCACTAGAGGGGAAATCTCATCCCCTAATACTGATATAGATAGCTAACATACGTAGTCAACTCAAGTAGCATACACGTACATATAACAGATATTCAACTTTATCATTTGATCGACCATAAAGAAACCAGTGAAGGCATCATTAAATCTAAATTAATTTTCAGAAGTGTGCATGATTTGTGTGAAAGATCATCTACACAACAATGTACACCTAAAGCTCTCCTGTGCCCCCTCCATTCACGTGCAAGCAGATTTTTTTTTTCATACCCATAGCCAGGGGGTTCGGTCTAACCCCCTTTTCAGTGACCAGAAGTAAATAATTAGCCACAATATGTACCTCGTAGTCCAGAGGCCTAGCCACCACAAATGTATAAGACTTGCACCAATTATCCCAGGTACCACAAAGCATGCAATTGCAGCTAGCTCTAAGCACACAGGTAAGTCAAGCTATGTTACATTTAATATTTTAATTTAAATTCTTAGTTACAAGGCATATGAACCTGTAGGAGAGTGAGTATCGGTTCATCCCTCGTTGTTAATAGAAGCCCACTATGCGAGAAGTCTATTGCACTATCACAGTGGCAGAGAATCCAGGGGACAAATGAGGGCTTGAGCCCCCTTACTTTTTAGGAGGGGGGCTCAGCCTCCCCCCCCCCCCCCCCCCCATATTGTGGGATAAAGGAATTTCAGAATACTTCATAGAGGTTAAAATCAATTGCAGCAATCAAATTTCATATACTCTTAAGTATTAGCTATTCATGTATAACATGATGCACTCTAAGTGTATGATAGCCAGCCAACCTGACAGGTGGCCGGCTTAGCGTCCCCCCCCCCCTCCCCCCACTTTTCATATGCTGTCTCTGCCACTATCAGTTAAGTATTCATCAAGGCCGTAGGAAGTGGTATGGCTGGTTGGGTTTTGGCCCGACCGCTTTTTCTGCGAGACCACACCCCGACCTCACCCGCTTACTGCTTACACTACTCAGAGGCCCATTACTGCGTGCTGTTCGTTATCACCAGCCACGCAACATAGATCAAAGTTTTGGGAAGGATAAGCCCGTATTAATGTCCCCTCAGTACCCTGAGTGGCGACACCCCCCTAAGCCTGGAGCACCAGGCCATGCCTAATTCATTTAATGTCCCCTCAGTGCCCTGTGGGCGACACCCCCCTGGAGCACCAGGCCACGCCTACATCATTTAATGTCCCCTCAGTGCCCTGAGTGGCGACACCCCCCTAAGCCGTGGAGCGCCAAGCCACTTCTACATCATTTAATGTCCCCTCAGTGCCCTGAGCGGCGACACCCCCCCAAAGCCTGGAGCACCAGGCCACATCTACATCATGTAAGGTCCCGTCAGTGCCCTGAGCGGCGACACCCCCCCTAAGCCTGGAGCACCAGGCCACGTCTACATCGTGTAAGGTCCCCTCAGTGCACTGAGCGGCGGCACCCCCCTCATCAGGTCACAACTACTCTAGTACAATGTCTCTTCGCCTGTTATCGCCATGCGCTGTGTATGTTGTATTTAGGTCCTTTACCACCATCGGTTCCAATCTTCTCGACCACCACGTCGAGTTCGGGACTCAGCCTGCCTGCTGCAGCAACCCCCCTGCCGAGCATCCCGGCACCCTGGATCACTGACACGGCATTACCATCCCTGGGATCTCGAAGCCCCTACAATCCCATTGCACTTGTCTCCACCAGGGTCGCCAAAAAGATTATGGCGCTGGAGTTCGTGGAGATGGCGGAGGTAGTGGCAGAAGACACGATTGTTCCCACTACACGCTCGTCGGGGTCGGCTCGCCCGCCAGTAACCAGCATGTCCTTGTGGCTAGAGAGGTTCTCAGTCATGGCGGCAATCCTAGCCATCGGGTTCCCGGAAAAGGCTCCCGAATTCCTGGCTTACCAGGCCTCAATTGTCCGTGCGGAGCGGAACTATGAGGGCTGTCAATGGGTGCTATACAACCGCCAGTACCGGAGGGAAGCACTTGCTAGGAGAGACCTCGACTGGTCGGTACCCAACACTAGGCTCTATAATGAGGCCTTTACGGGGCGGGCAAGAGTCATCCCAAGATGCTCCTACTGCCTGAGTGATGACCACCTCGTGGGTAGCTGTCCCATTAACCCAGGAGCGATGTCGAAGTGGGATGGACCACACACCCCAACGTCACGGCCTCACACCTCAGAGCCGTGTAGGAATTTCAACGAGGGCAAGTGCCGGAGGGGAAACTGCCGGTACGCTCATGTGTGCCTGAGCTGCCAGGAAGCTTATTCGTGGGTGGACTGTCCGCGAAGACGTCAGGCAGGAAGCACAGGGAGAGCTCGATCTCCGATCCGACGCCCAGGCAGCGGAGGTCACCGCTACTAATATTATTGTACTGTTCTGAACATCTATTTAGCTGAGGCTGCTGTGACCTTTTTCGATGATATTTATGAAAACTGGGCATAGCAGCCATATTCAATTAGCAAGCGTGGCAGTGCTAGGACTACGGGTTGCTAGGAAAATAATGGGGGGGGGGGGATCTTAGGGCGGCAGTCACCTGGTGTAGCTGGGCAGTTTGGCTCAGTATTCAGTGGTGTCAATCAACTTGTCTCAGTAAACCCTCACATACTCAGCCATGATCCCTCTGCAGAATTGCCGACACAGTCGGATCTCGAAACCCGTGAGCCTTGCTCGGCTAGACCAAGTGATTAGGGTTCCACCCTTATGTGGGGTGTGACGGCCTGTGGCCACCTTGACCGTTTTATCTCACACCATCTGCATGCTTGCAGGATGGTCCTCTCATTATGTGTACATGGCAGACCTACTCTGCCTGGATGCCTGCAGACCAGTGCAGGGTCACCAGTGCAAGGAGCTGTCGGTCATCGCCACACCACTGTGTCAACAGGAGTGGGAGAGAAGTCTGGCGAGGCACCCAGACTCTGCGTTTGCTAGGTACATACGCTCGGCCCTCAAGGACGGATTCAGAGTGGGGTACTCTCGCAACTACCCCTTAAAATCCACTAATCGCAACATGGAATCAGCCACTCAGCACCCTGAAGTGGTCGAGGAGTACCTGCACAAGGAATGTGCATTGAACGGGATGCTGGGTCCGTTTCCGTGCACTGATCACCCTCCTCGGCTACACATCAGCCGCTTTGGGGTGATCCCAAAAGGCCACAACACAGGCAAGTTCCGGCTGATAACCGACCAATGACGGGATTGACTCCGAACTCTGCTCCCTGGTGTATTGACGAGGTGGCAGCGCAAGCCGCATGCAGTGGAAGAAGTGCTCTACTGGCAAAGGTCAACATCGAGGCGGCATACCGTCTGATCCCGGTTCACCCCCAAGACCGTGTCCTTCAGGCAGTACAGTGGGGGGGGAACACCTTCGTGGACCCGATGCTGCCCTTCGGGTTGCGATCTGCGCCAAGAATATTCAACGCAGTAGCAGACGCCCTTCAGTGGCACCTCACACAGGCAGGCATTGAAGTCCCATTCCACTACCTTGATGATTATATAATGATGGCTCCACCCAACTCCCGCCTATGCCAGGTGTGGCTGGGGACCCTGATGCAGGAATATGCTCGGCTAGGTGTCCCAATTGCTGCCCACAAGACCGAAGGACCTGCTACGGTAGTGTCATTCTTGGGCATCACAATAGACACAGCAAAAGGAGAGCTGCGCCTTCCAGAGGACAAGTTGTCTCGACTCAGGGATCTTCTGGAGGAATGGAAGTCGCGGAAGTGCTGTACCCGCAAAGAGTTGGAGTCTCTGATAGGCCTCCTGAACCACGCCTGCAAAGTGATCAGAGCAGGGAGATCGTTTCTGAGGCGGATGATTGACCGTTTGCACTCTGTCCATCGTCATCCAGCCAGTAGGATCCCGTTAAGACTGAGCCAAGGTTTTAGAGCCGACCTGGCATGGTGGGGGAAGTTCCTTACCACGTGGAATGGAATCTCTTTCCTTGAACCCCGATCTTCTCTTCCAAAGATCCACCTATACACCGACGCCTCAGGATCTTGGGGATGTGCTGCCTGGTGTGGTGAGGACTGGTTGCACGCTCAGTCGAACACACAGGCGGAGTCCCTCTCAATTGCTGAGAAGGAGCTGATTCCCATTGTCCTGGCATGTCGGGCATGGGGAGCAAACTGGGGGCACTGCCAGGTCGTTTGCCACTGTGACAATCAGGCAGTGGTTGCCGACCTGAGGTCTCGCTCGACAAAGCACAAGGGAATGATGCACTTATTGCGCACGGTGGTGTTTGCTGAGGCCAGTTTCGGGTGTTCCTTATTCCCATGTTATATCGACACCAAATCCAATCACCTAGCAGACAGCTTGTCGCGTGATAATGCTGCTTATTTTTTATCCAAGGTACCGTCAGCGTCTCAGCATCCCACTCCAGTGTGTTGGCACCTTCTAGACCTCCTCCTCGACAAGAAAGCGGATTGGACAGCTCTGACCTGGCGCCAACGTTTCAGGAGTACTTTCAAGCAGGACTAGCCAAGTCAACTCATAGGACCTATGAGGCAGCCATGAGACACTTCACTAAGTTCTGCACGATTTACGCCATTCAAGCCCCCTTCCCGGTGTATGAACGTCTGTTGTGCTATTTCGCCACGTATCTAGCCAAAAGGAACCTTGCTCCACAGACCATCAAGTGTTACTTAGCGGCAGTAAGGAATGCCCAGATTGCAATGGGTCTGCCTGACCCCAGGGACCATTCAATGCCTCTGCTGAAGCGGGTCCAAGCTGGCATCAGCAGGATCAGGCTACAGGCGGGGAAGGGCACCAAGCAGACTAGACTCCCCGTCACGTTTGACATTCTGCGGCAGATCTGCACAGCATGGTCAAGGTCGAGTAATCATAATTGCGGGCTTCTCTGTGCTGTGGCAACCATGGCGTTCTTCGGGTTTTTTAGACTGGGCGAGCTACTACCCACGTCACGATCCACATGGAAGTCGACTACAGATCTGGCATGGGGAGACGTGGCAGTCAACGATCTGCAGTCACCGCGGATGATCCAGATCCACCTGAAGCAGTCTAAGTGTGACCAGTCAGGAGTAGGCGCAGATGTAGTCGTGGGAAGGACTGGGACAGACATCTTCCCAGTGGGGGCAATCACCTGGTATCTGCGGTCTAGGGGGGACAATGCTGGCCCCTTCTTCTTGGACCACGAGAGAGAAACGGTGACGAAGCCCTGTTTCGTCCAGCAGGTCCGGACAGCACTCCAGGACCTCAATCTCCCTGCCCACCTCTATGCCGGACATAGTTTTCGGATCGGGGCGGCCACATCAGCAGCGTTGTCGGGGGTGGAGGACTCACTGATTCAGACCCTCGGCAGGTGGCACAGCGCGGCCTTCTTGGGTGACTTTCTTGATTTACCAACTTTACTGTCCAAGCAGTACAAAAATTCTATGACAGTGTCTTTGTCAAACTCTCTCTGTACAAGCTGTTGAACTGTGAATTTTGCAGAATCCAGAGCTCCAGCAATAAACAAAGGATTAATACTTAGGTGATCACCAGCAAAATATATGCTGCCATGGTTCTGAGCAAGTATGGGGTAAATCTTATTGAACTGGCCAAGAAAGTGAACCCCAGCAGCACCCATTGTCCACTTGGAGGTCCAATCCATCACAAATATATCTTTCACATAATCTTGTGAGCAAGGATCAGTTCCTCCAGCATATTCTTTAGTGATGTCAACTTCTGGACAAAGAACTTGAAGATCTTTTAGAATGCACTGGACTCTCTCCGTATCCGACATATATTTAAAAAATGTGGCCTCGGACATGGCTAAAAACAGACCTAAAACGCCTTTTTCTCCATCTCCGAAGCCATATGAGGGATAAATAATTCGACGAATTGGTAAGTCGGTGGTTGACGCACCCCCAAATGACGGTCCATGCTGGAGATTATCGCGTTCCCAAAATCGGGCCTTAATCTCAGAAAGATTTTTAGGACAGGATTGTGCCGCATACTATGGAGTGCACATTCCACTGTGTTCGACCAAATTGGTTTCTCGAGTTTTCGAATACATGGAGGAGGTATTGCTAATAATTACAGCGTCAAAATTTTCACAGTAGATTGTTTTTGACAACTGTTGCTCATAAGTTAGTTTAATTGATTCACTTGCCTCAGTTTCTGATAGGCTCAGTATTTTAGAATGGAGCATTATTTCTCCTCCTTGATTTGATACAAGCTGAGCACACTGTTCTGGCAACAATGACATTCCTCCTTCGATTGTTTTGTAGTCCCAACCTCCACCAAATATGTACAAAAAGGGAAGCAAGTCTAATAATCCAGAATGTGATTCATTGGTTATTCCACAAGTGACTTCATAATAGGTTATTCTTTCTTCTGACCAACCAGCGTGGCTAGTCAAATAATGATGAAGAGACATATTGCCATATTTATCCATACCCTTCTCAAAATCAGATTTTAGATCTAATAAAACCGGTTCAAGTGCCTCTTTCATTAGCTTCCAAGCATCGTCTCCATCTTTTTTCTCTGCACTTGGTGAAAACCCCAGCTCACTGCAGTGTGTACTGGCATACTCCATATTCATTATTATACCATTTTTCATCTTGGTTCTGTTAACATAAACATCTATTCCAGATGGGAAGCTATATACAAAGTCAATTAATTCCAATGGTTTGCCTGGAACTAATTTATTCACATAATTAATAATGCTGAATACAGGATTATGGTATGGAATGCAAGGTATTCTCATAGCTCCAGCTTCGCAGTATTGATAAGGGTCATCAGAAAACTTGTGTGTATAAATTCGTCCACCTACCCTGTCACTAGCCTCGAATACTTTGACCCTTACGTTGGGGATATGATGTTGGAGTAAAAGTGCAGAATACAAGCCAGAAATGCCAGCTCCAACTATGCCCATGGACAGAAACTTTCTCTAATGCACGAGCTCTCCTTCGATAGGTTTTACCTTTTTGCGCAGAAAGTTTCGGTACTTGTACATAATATCCATAGCAGCAGAATTATAATTGTAGGGTAACGACATGACTAATTGACAGCAATCAATTTTTAAGCTCAAAAGTAGCAGGGCCTGGCCCCCTGCCCGCTAGAGTGAAAATAGGGGCTGGTAACTTGGTTTTATCCCAGCGTGCTGTCCACGCCCTAATAGCCATATAAGGCTGGATTTGCAATGGGGAGTGGGCGAGTGACGTCCGGGCTATCTCTACGCGCTGCACGCGCACGTGTGTACCATAGAGGGGGCATAAATTCCCTGGGTACGTTGCCAATCTGAAGTTAACCGGAATAATAAAACAGGCAATTGTGTTTGTGGGCGGTATGTTGATAAGAAAGGCTGGAAACCAATGGTAAAAATATTATTAGGGGATTCAAAAGAAAAGGTCACCTTAATAAAATTATGCTTACCACGGGCGTTCAGAATACAGTGGTCCCTCTCTTGAGAGACCCCTCTGACCAACGACCACTCCATTTATAAGACTGTTTTACCTGCACCCAGCGTCTGCAGTCTTTGTCACCTCTGTCCAGCGACCACCAGCGACCAACGACCGGTGTAGAGGCTTAAATTAGAGACCATCTACTGACATCAGCAATTTTTCTGACCTTCTGCCAAACGCAGGTACAGTAGCCTCGCATATCATATGGGCCTCAATTGTAGCAGTCCAACTGCTGTCTTTATCTCCCAATCTAGATCTAGCACTTCTGAGGCTGCTCTGTGGGTGGTAAGTTGTACTGGTTAGCTATGATAAACTTGATCTGTAGTTACAATTGTCTGAGCTTAGCTCCAGTCCAGACCTGAGCAGCAACTTTAACTGAATTATAGGCTATTATATATGATATGCTTGACAAATGCTTGCTGTGGTACAAAATGGAAGAACTTTTAGGTCTGCTTCATAACTAGCCAAAGGCCAGAATAACTGATCCACCAGAGGTCATCTAATTCATCACTCTGTTTCTTGCACTAAGCAGTGACAGCAGGAGAGTACTCCCACATCAGCACTACTGTTGAAGCAGATAAGAGATGTAGCTGTCATCAAGAGAAATGCAAGTTTAAAGCAAATGACTTTAAAATCATTCATTATTAATAATTTCATTCACATAAATCATCAAAAAAGCCATGGCACATTTAAGTGACCTTCAAGACTTTGCCCTTGGACAAGAAAATTCTGAGCTGCTTGAAAGCAAAGACATTGTTGCACGAATGATATGTGATACTAGAAACATGAAGCAAGCTAAACTTACTGATTATTTACATCCATTGCAATTTTCAATAGTTAATACTGATTTTCTGTTAATTGTTAATGTTAACCAGATGAAGTGTGGAATATACTGATTTTTTGTTAATTGTTAATGATAACCAGATAAATTCTTAAATAATATAACAAATTGGTAATTAATGGTACAATACTTCTCTGGCATGACTAAGAGTAGAATTTTCTGTCCCCCCCTGACGAAAGACCACTCCTCTTGAAAGACCACTTAATCTGTAACCATAGGGTGGTCTCTCAAGAGAGGGACCACTGTATCGTTTTATTTTGCTAAGAAGCCATACAAGTGTCATAATACTGTGGTGTGCTGCTGGTAAAACTAACAGCCGAGTTTGAGGGGGAAACTAGATCATTTTTGTATCAGAACACTATTTTAATATTGTAAGTTATATACACACAGTAAAAAATGCGGTGCTTAATGGGCACCCTATGGGGTGTTAGAACAGCGCTTCACTTCAATGAAAGAGCCTGCAATGTTTTCCCAAGTATTCTAAAGAGGCATTACTTTTTAGCATGACGACCATTTACCAAACTAAACTATATACAGGTCCTAGTTAATCGTTATGTTGCCTTGACAAACATTGGCAATAAAGTGATGATTCATAAATATCACCTTAGTATGCACTTAAATTGATAAGAGGGCTACCCCCTCCTGCCCCCTTCCCATCACTACCTCTGTCATACAGGCATTGTCTGGTAAAAAATTTCAACATCATTTAAATGTCAGTGTTCTCAATCAGATAGGTTTCCTATTTAAAATTCACATATATTCCCAAATGTTTTCACGGTCGGAAAAATGAGGCTCTACTATATGGGTGGGACAGCGTCATGTTAAAGACTCAACATCTACCTTACGCGTAAAAAGAAATGCTAGAAATGGCTTTGCATGACTCAAGCCATGTACATAGGGAGGGACACAATGAAAGACCAAATGACACGACAAGGTATTCAGATTAGAATAAAGTGAATTTAAGAGGAGCTAAACGCAGGGCAAAGTTAATCTACAAACACACAAAACTTCAGATGTGCATAGCTCATGCAACTTAGTACTTAACTGACTACCCCCTAGGTGATCACTTACTCAAACATCTCACATCTGTGAATACTCCAGATAGCCACAGTTCTACAGGGACTTGTTTTAGGTTACTAAGTACACCTGCATGAAAAAAGAAATGTTCAGATTATAAATTATCACATAAGAATCAATACCTCCATTTCTAGCTAAATTTACGTAACATTTATAGTGTCAATTTGTACAAAGTGTCAAGGCTAACTTATTGAGATGTGATTGTCTGATCAGGCCTTTTGAAATAATTGTACTGATAGCTACTGTGTTAAGTAATTATTGTAGTTACAATCACCATGATGTATAAGTACACAACTATTATTCATCACAACGCAAACTCCATTAGCAAAGAAATGGGCCAAAAAATCTAGCCAGCCAAACCCTTTACCCGATTACTACCAACTACTAACTGATATCCTTTACCCAATAGAAATTTTGTGCACTAGTGAAAAATAAAACAAAACAGAAACACCCACACAAAATATTGGGCTTACAACTTGCTTACATATGATTTACAAAATTAAAATAAAAAACAAGTAGTTGGGGAGATGTTAGTATACATATAACCATAATAAAAACGCTTTAGTTTCTTCAAATTTCCTCTTTCACCAGCTGACTCCCACTAAGGTAAAGGGACATGGTTCTACCAAAGTATTAAATAAAAAAGAATTAGGTAAAGGGACATGGTTCTACCAAAATATTAAATAGAAATGTATTAGGTAAAGGTACATAGTTCTACCTAGTCTGGCATAGCCAGACCCTTTACTTACCGCATAGCGGGGAAAGGGTCTGGTCAAATGCAATAGTATGACCTGTTCTGGTTCCCCACGTTAAGTGGGGGAAACCGCAATGGCCATTAGCTAACCGCGCTATCCTAATAAAATGCGTGTAAAAATTGGATCTCTGCTGCAGCATCCAGACGGGCTAGCAATGGCGACTTGCAGCATATGCAGGAGTGATCTATCTACTGTTCAGGTGAAAAAGCGGAGGAAGAAATTATATGGTATTAGCTAGAAAAGACGCTATGATGTTATTAAGCTTCACAAAATATCTGAGCTGGAGCAACAACTCAAGCTGTTAGATCAGAGTGACTTCCACATATAGCTTCTTTCATCTTTTCTTTCAGTGAGTCACCAAGTAACTGCATGCTCTCCCTCATTGCACCTTCTGCATCCGCACTTTAATTAACAAGCTAAAAAAATGAAAACGCGTGCTGCAGAATTGTGCGCATTTTGTGGTAACATTGACATTTCACGCACCAATGTATGATGAGTCAGCAGAACAGGTCATACTATTGCATTTGACCAGACCCTTTCCCCGCTACATGGTAGGTAAAGGAGCCAGACTAAGTTCTACCAAAGTAAAAAAGTATTAGGTAAAGGGACATGGTTCTACCAAAAGTATTAGGTAAAAAAGTAATAGGTAAAGGGACATGGTTCTCCCCTTTACCCACTAACTATGTATTAGGTGAAGGTACATGCTCCCCAGATAGTCAATACAGTAGGAAAATATGTTTTATGAAGTCACACTAACACAACTTACTTGTTGGATGTCCCCATCCAATCCCCACTACTACTTCTCCCCACGCTCGCTAGCTACGAATACTCTGGAGGCGCGCAGTAATTTAAACAGACTTACTCCGCCCACTCTGCGCGCATGCTCTTCACGCTTCCCCTCTGGATATTGTGGGCGGGGAAAAAATACGCGACGACTATGATGCGATGACGGGAGGGGCTCAGCTGCCATGCATGTTTTAGCAAGGAAAGTGTACTTTTCAGGTAGTGTAATTTAATCAAAATGACATTATTAGAAATGATTGGTTGCATGGTTTATAAATAGTTGTAGAGATAATTCAAGATTTGGATTCTCGTACCAAATGGGACAAAGTCTTTCCTTCCTTGGAAGTGCTGAAATCCAATGAAAACCACAAGATCTCCTCTATTGGTATGATCCTTGCTGTTTGCCTTTTACTATATCTCTGTTGCCACTTATAGTTTCAAATTATACATTTTACTTTTCCAATATTATATTTTTGATGCATTTAAATGTAAAATTTCTTTGTTTCATCATAGCAAAAACAGAAAAACCAAGACATTGAATAATTTTTCTTAAAACTGTAGATAATCTGGTGTTTTAGGACAGTTTTTAATACTTTGCTTGATACGAGTTTTTATTTAAAGCAAAAAAGCAAAGAAAGACATTATTGTCAAATTGCTCAAGTGTGTCAAGTTCTAACATGAACTTACTAAGTGGCCTGGATGACCATGTATTAATGATGTTATTAGTCTCGCAGCAAGTCATAAATAGCTGTTCAGAGGTGTTACTTGATGGAGAAAGTTTTCATTACATATTGATGATCCTTATGAGAACATTTAAAATAAACTGGATGTACGAATGTATTGTACAATCAATGATTACTAATATGCACCTGAAATTTTCAACATCAATAAAGAATGGCATTGACCAATCAAATTATAGTATTAAGAATTGTGTATGAGCATCTTCTTGGGACAATTATGTAAATTAATTTAATTATCTATAATGCTGGTGGGGATAAAGGACAGAGACATAATTCAGAAGATGTGCACTCACTATGACCAGGCAACTGACACTACATTGTACCACACAACCCATCCATCTAAACCTCTTCTGAAGCGAGTGATAAGGTAATTGATCAAGTGGCTCACATTAATAATTTTACTAGCTATATTTAGTTTCCACACCAATGTCAAATAATAGAAATATTAATAATAGCAAAATTTTCTCTTTCTAACATGATTCAATTGCATAGTTTGCACCTGAAGACATTTCATTATATCACATAATTTTTTCTTTACATAATATGTTATACAGCTATATACAGTGTGTATAATACGTATTGCATGATTCAGGGAATAATATGACGAAGTATTTCATGAGTAGGCTAAAATATTTTCATGAGCCAGAGGAGAATGAGATAAAGCCTGAGAGTGGCACATCTTGCAGTATCTTCTAATAACTCTAAACATTGAGGACTTAGGTGCTGAATAAAAAATGGGTACTCAGTAGAACACGAGCACCAATCAGCAGTTGACAAGACACATGGAACACTTTATAAAAACTTCTTAAAAGCTATGACAGTGTGGATGACATTGCTACTTTTGAAGAGATTACAAGTGCAATTATTTTATTACCAGCAAAACAACAATATTATTTTGACATAATAGAACCAATTGAAAAATCCTATAATTATTCTCTTCTATTCAAATATTGTTTATTGTAATACATGGAGAGATTCTGGTTACAGGACCATTGGAGCTCAAGGCATTGACAATAACGTGGGGAACCCAACCCTTTAGATCCATCTGTATGAATAATGTATGGGGAGATATGGGTGTGGCCTGATGATTATGTCATTGCGAATACTCTCAGCTCTAGAAGATATACATTTGTGAGTGACACGTAAAATGGCTTTAATAGTGTAAGTTAAATTCAAAAGTGGTTTGCTTACTAGCAATAATTTATATTTAAATATGTGCATGAATAAGTTAATGTTAGAATACATGTGTATCGTACATATGTTGCAGTGGGGTTGTCACACCACAGATAGTATTCTGAAAAAATTATGCTATTTTATCAGTAAATTGTCTGAAATAGGGAATATATTATAATAAGTATATGCAAAGCACTGAAGAAAATATGTAAGGCAAGACGCTGGCACTGAATGAATATGTGGTGGTACGGAATGGACATGTGTTGATATTTTATGAGCATGTGGTGATACAGAATGAACATGTGGTGGCATTGAATGGACATGTGGTGGTACAGAATGAACATGTGGTGGTATAGAATGAACATGTGGTGGTACAGAATGAACATGTGGTGGTACAGAATGAACATGTGGTGGTACAGAATGAACATGTGGTGGTGGTACAGAATGGACATGTGGTGGTACAGAATGAACATGTGGTGGTACAGAATGAACATGTGGTGGTACAGAATGAACATGTGGTGGTACTGAATGAACATGTGGTGGTACAGAATGACATGTGGTAGTACAGAATGGACATGTGGTAGTACAGAATGAACATGTGGTGGTACAGAATGAACATGTGGTGGTACTGAATGAACATGTGGTGGTACAGAATGGACATGTGGTGGTACAGAATGAACATGTGGTGGTGGTACAGAATGAACATGTGGTGGTACAGAATGAACATGTGGTGGTACAGAATGAACATGTGGTGGTAACAATGAACATGTGGTGGTACTGAATGAACATGTGGTGGTACAGAATGAACATGTGGTGGTACTGAATGAACATGTGGTGGTACAGAATGGACATGTGGTAGTACAGAATGAACATGTGGTGGTACAGAATGAACATGTGGTGGTACAGAATGAACTTGTGGTGGTACAGAATGGACATGTGGTTACAGAATGAACATGTGGCATTGAATGGACATGTGGTGGTACTGAATGAACATGTAGTAATTCAGAATGAACATGTTGTAGTACAGAATGGACATGTGGTTACAGAATGAACATGTGGTGGTACAGAATGAACATATGGTGGTACAGAATGGACATGTGGTGGTACAGAATGAACATGTGGTGGTACAGAATGAACATGTGGTGGTACTGAATGAACATGTGGTGGTACAGAATGGACATGTGGTAGTACAGAATGAACATGTGGTGGTACAGAATGAACATGTGGTGGTACAGAATGAACTTGTGGTGGTACAGAATGGACATGTGGTTACAGAATGAACATGTGGCATTGAATGGACATGTGGTGGTACTGAATGAACATGTAGTAATTCAGAATGAACATGTTGTAGTACAGAATGGACATGTGGTTACAGAATGAACATGTGGTGGTACAGAATGAACATATGGTGGTACAGAATGGACATGTGGTGGTACAGAATGAACATGTGGTGGTACAGAATGAACATGTGGTGGTACTGAATGAACATGTGGTGGTACAGAATGGACATGTGGTAGTACAGAATGAACATGTGGTGGTACAGAATGAACATGTGGTGGTACAGAGTGAACATGTGGCATTGAATAGACATGTGGTGGTACAAAATGAACTTGTGGTGGTACAGAATGAACATGTGGTGGTACAGAATGAACTTGTGGTGGTACAGAATGAACATGTGGTGGTACAGAATGAACATGTGCACAGGGTAAAAAGAATCCATTTCTAATCATAACAAAATCCATAAACTCTTGATAACTAGAGTTAACAAAAAATTTACAAGGCTGTAGAGGTTAGCAAACTAGTTATTAACACATTGTACACTAATTTACGATTTTATTTTGGTAGTCAATGGACATTTTTCGGGCAGTGGTGGTATTGATAAACATGAATTGGATTATTATCTGAATTACTGATATACCAATTTTTGTCAATAGCTATATCATTGAAATCCACACCCACTTCCTAGTCTTATTATATAAAAATTGTTGCTTGTTGAGGGACTACAATGTACTATCACTTCTTCCTTACCTAATTATGCCCCCCATTGGTGGCTTGGCTGAATGAATGACATAATGAAGAATGAACATTGACTTGGTTGATTCATCGTAATGAGTGCAAACTTTCAGTAAGAGATCACGATCTGTCACACCCATGGGTGACTTTGAAAGCCAATGTCAAGGTAACATTAAAAATCAGTGTAGCTATACATAACTGCCACACAACAGGCAATACTCTGCAATATCAGATTGGCTATGTATAATTTTCATCAAGATTTAGTATACATTTCATTTATAACAGAAGTCATACAAATACTGTCATGCAGCATAATGCACATCATCAAGAAACCTCACAAAAAGTGAAATGATATAGAGTATAGAGATATGAATAAAACTACATGTGTATCAAATATACATGTATATTTTCTGGGGTTTCAAGAGGTCTCTCTGGTATTTATATTGAAGGTATCTACAGTTGCCCGTGCTCATGTGTGCACATACACTTTCTATAGAGATATAACAGTTCTAAATTAACATAGCAATGGTAATCTTGTCATAATTTAAAGCACACACTACCTCTAATTGTTTAATTAAACTTTTTTGTTCATTTATTAGGAAGGGAGTAATTTTAACCTGATAACTACATGGTAGGTTAAACTCCACGAGCCAGTGAACAATACCAGAACATAGAACTTAGTAACTTGTGTAAATTAGAAGTACACATAGATTCACTCACATAAACCTTTCACAGTGGTTCAGTTTACTACCTTCCGTATTCATTTGCACTAACTTCGGAGATACTTTCAGGAATTGTAATAATGAATTTCATTAGGCCAAAAACACAAGGCACTTGGTATCTGCATGCAATAATCAATATTATTTATTGAGCATAGTATATTGCTATTTAATTCTGTTTAATAATAAAGTTTTAAGAAAAATAGTTCACCTTGATCAAATGTACAGGCTTTTGGGATCACGTTTTTGCAAACTTCCACCACATCATTGTTTTTCACCAACTTACAACCATCCCGAGCAAATGACTTTTCATCCTGCAATGTATTCTCTAGAACTGTAAAAATATGTACTAATTTAAATTCCTTGCAACCCTAATACCTTCTCATTCGAGAATAATTTTTTGCTGATGTGCTGCAAGTTCCAAGTCCAATTATAGCCCAGAAAAATAGACTCTTCCCCAGCTGTTTCTTTCACTCAAGCAGCGTGCAGAATTATAGATACTCCCGGAAATTCATTCATACGGAAGGAAACTGTCTGTATGCTCACCATTTTTTTTTGACTGTCTAGAGTCACACAGGGCTATAGCCAACTTGAATACAAAAAATCCAGGAGCATGACGTAAAATGAGTCAAAACTTTGTTCTCTGTAAAATCATACAATTCTCCAGCATGGCCGACCTTCTTCCCTTCTATTATCTGCTCGCATACTGGTAATAAAAGGAAAGATTCAGCCACTTCGACTCTGTTCGGCTGCTTCATGATTATTTATTTTAAACTCTTTAATATGTTTCTGCTACAATAAAATTAGTGAAGAGTTTATTTCATTTTGTTGGAATAGAATGCATGAGAAAGGTTTAAAATTGAAGTGGCATGTCATCAGGGAAATAGATAACGGTACAAAAATGAAGACTACCATAGGTTGTGAGTGTGAATAAGTAGCTATAAATAGCTAGCACATATCAATTGGAAGCCTTTTTGCGTTTTCAAGGGCACACACTAATGGTATTCACTGAATTACAAACTAACAAGGACTTGGATTGAAGGTTGTGTATGTGAATGTTCAATATTATAATTATGGTAAACTGTTATTAAGCCTGATATGTAAATATATATTACTAGCTTGTAATTAGTTATTTAATTTTAATGGCTAATGAAAAATTGTTTCATTGCCATTTACTATAATAACTAGAAATACTTTACCATTTCCGATTACTATAACAATGGGGGAAATTCATATATAGAAGATAGCACAAAATACGTTATAGAGAGAAATTTTTCATTGCATCTCTAGGTCAAAATGTTCAGTTATTTCTTTGAGTAAACATCATGGTAATATGTGGTGAGATTCTGGTGCCATTTTGAAGGTCCATTAGAGCTCATTGAATTGACAATCATGTGGGGAATCATACCCTTCAAGTTCGTCTGCAGAAACAACGTCATCCTCGTAGAGTTGGGGAGGTCTGGGTGTGGCCTGATGATAACTTCACTACGGAGAGTTTCAGCTCTAAAAGATGAATACACATAAAGCTCAATTATTACAGTGAGATATTGCGATAATGGATTTGAGCTATCAGAAACAAATTTTCAAATGTAGCAACAATAGATGCAAAACCATGGCTCACTTGGGGTCTTTTAAGTTGTTTTGACATTTGAAAATTGGCATAGACTTAGAGCAAGGGTCACTAAGACTAATTCTGCAACAAAACAAAAATGGGAGAAAGAAAGAATTTTTTCCGAGCCTATATCTAAATTTCAATTTTTGCGCGAAATTCCCCCTTTTGTCAGAGCCTGTCACATATGTGTGAACGTACATATGTCATTTGTACTTTGATCCTTGTGTATTTTTATGTTATTTGAAGTTATTGACTTCAACTTCACAACTCTTTGGTAAATACTTTCAGATTTGTACACTTGCTACACATCATAGCATCTTGCACGAATCCTAAAAAGAAGACAAGACACTACTTTCCTTCAAAGGAAGTAAGTTTTGACATTATGTTCTGCTAGCGACATTTCTTGAGCTTCAAGAAAACCGTACTGTGCTTGGATGTAATTAGTGGTGTGCTTCAGCACAAATAGAGAGTGAGCCTGCCTTGTTAAGCTGCATAAAACTACAAAAATGTTATATGATGTATTTTACCTGAAGACGCTTGTATTTCATGGTAATAAAAATGGATTATGTATATATATATATACATAGCAGTTTACCATTAATTATAGCAAATAAATACAGAACTACTCTCTTACCTTGATTCCCTGAGTAGTGATAACACTGTAGTATCAATTTTACACCATCCTGACTACTTCTATTACCACTAACTCTTGAACAGGCTCTCAGCTACAAAAATAACGGCCAGCATTATTTAGTTAATAAATATGGAAGTACGTACTTATCTCAGTTTCCCCCGAGTAGTGTTAGATTCTTTAGAAGCCATTCTACTACCAGTGGCTCTTGACAACCAACAAGCGGCACTTAGAAGCTCAAAAAAATGGCGAGTTCTTAAATTATGTATATACGGTAAAGGGGATTCAATGCCATAGTAACCACTCGCCGCAACAGCTTGAATTGAAAAACAACAACAAAAGCAACAAAAAACAAGTCATGTTATTTAAATGTATTCTTTTTGATATTCTAAGTAGTAGCTGTAAACGCACAATACTTACACACAAATGGACATACCTACACAAGACTTACCTTTGTGGTTGTCTAGTGGACAATGAGTTTTCAAGTAAATACTGTTGCGTATGTCTTATAACTATGATAAATAGCGCATTAACTTACCACTGCCACTAACTCGAATAGAAATGAATGAATATAAAATCAGGAGTTAAAAAAAAGTACCTAGCAACCATATATCACTTGAAAGTACATGTATTGTTCAACATTTTTGGTCAAATTTGGTTGTTTTGGGGACCACAATGTAACTATATCATAACAAAATGATCTGTATGCTTCCAGTGCAATATTAGCAATTGTTTGAGCATGATTAGTTATTTTTTACTGTTATAATAGACAGTTATCTCAGCCAGCAATACTGTTGCTCACTGATGACACCAGGGGAGGCGTGACGAACAGCTGGGCAGAAGAACATCAATAAAAGAATATTTAGCTAACAATTCCAGTCCTCTGCACACACTCACTCCTCTCTCTAGCCATATTCTTACTCATACTCTTCATTTTTCATCCATTCATTACTTTGTCAACCTTTCTTCATGTTTTCAACATAATCAGTATTACCATCATCTCAATAATTATGTGACCGTCTACAGGAAAACCGGGCACAATGCGGCACCCTTCGAAAAATTTTTTTTTGCACTTACAGAGTTGTCGGCGTCCAGATATTGAGCTCTCCAAGTTTTATCGTCGTAGCTTAAGTCCCACTATAATAGACCTAACCGTTCCCTTCCGTCGGCTTGAAACAATACATTTTTAAGAAATCGATCGATCTTTTCTCGATATTTACGCATGCCGCATTGTGCCCGGTTTTCCTGTAGACGGTCACATATTCTGACCTCGCAGAAGTATAGAGACATCATCCTTTGAACGAATAGGAACTTCAAAGTAATTCAGAGAGCAAAGGTGGCTCAGTCAAATCATTACTCATTGCTGGGAGTTTGTAAGAAAAGAGTTTACAGCTGTGAACAAAGTAGCACCATATTCCTGAGAAAGCTATTAGGCATAATAAAACTTACCGCCATGTTCCCGGAAAAATATTTCTGACTTTTTTCTGCTTTTTTCTCCAATATACTGCGTAAATAGCTGCTTTTCTTACCTGGAATATCAAGTTCCATATCCTCTTTGACATAGCTGCTGGTATGTTCGCTACCTACAGTGCTCTAGTAGCTCTCAAATTGAAAACTACTAGTTTCCTCAACTGGCAATGAAATGACAGCTTTAGCAGGCAAGTCCAACTCTTTATCCTCAACAGTAGTACCTCTGCGGTAGCTATATAGCTCCTGTACCCCTTCCCTCTCACGTTCGCAGTCGAAAATGTCGTCGCAGACAAGATCCACCGCCTCAGTTGCAGACAAATTTATCGCCATTTTTCGAACTAATGTTAAGTTTATTTTTAGCCCGACTACCTTAGTGATGTAGTAGCTATTTCTATTCTAAAAATACATGCAATAGAACAACACATTAGCCATGCTCTGGATGCTGTAGCTAAGCTTTAGCGTTATCGTTTAGGGGGGAAATATTTTTTCCTGCATTACGTCATCCTTGCATGAGCGCCTATAGGCGCTTGTGCCAGTGAATGGGTTAAGAAAGTATCTATATAAAATTGAGTTTGCGAAGTTTTTATCACTGCTCAATATGTGGATGGGTGTGGCCCTTGACATACCCCTGTTCTTAAAAGCATTAAATAGCTTCAATATTGGTATGTGTGTGCATATGTGTGTGTATCAACTATGTAATTTCACCTATTACCTGATCACACCACTAATTGGTGGCTTAGATGGATGAGTAGTATCGCAGTGAAGTATGAAGGTAGAATTAGTAGATTCATCATAACGGGTGCAAACTTTCTGTAACAGATCACGGTCTGTAACTCCTGGTGGTAGCTTTGAACACCTGAAAAGAATAACAATAATATAACCATACAATAAGAGCAAGAAAATATGGTCGAAGAAATGTAACTTAGTTTAATTTTTTACATCAAAGAAAACATTTCTTCACAATCAGAGGTGGGGCCATGACTAGCATAGCACCATGAATACATTTCAGACCAATATCATTGCTAGTTTGAAGCATTACAAGGTCACATGTTTTGATAAGACAGTGTAAATGTACCTCCATTCAATTAAATGAGGGATATCCTATTCTTCACTAAAATAAACTGCTGGGAAGTATAGGTGCATTTAGTGCTCAAATATATTGCACTACATTGATTCGAATATCTCAACAAAAAAAAAGTTTACTTTTAGTGAGTATAAAATCATTTTTATCATCCTGCTAGCTTAGCTACCATTATTCTGCCTACATTATGTGAAGATTTAAAAACAACAAAATGTTGTGATTTCTTTAGACAGAATTTTCAAGTGATTCTCCAAAAATAGCCAGAATTAGTTTGTCCTTCAGCAAAATCCTGCTTATAGCTAGCTGGAGCATACCAACATAACAAAACCACAATAATTGACATTTGGTAATCATATCTTTTGACTCAGTAAGAACTGAATACCTATGACAACAATCACGACTATATCAGCAGCTTGGTATTGAGCAACAAAGAGGTACAAAAAGCATAAAGAATAAACATCTGATTAACACTCTAAGAAATGAGCACCTAAAAACAACTTGCTATCTTTTAATCACACCTATTTATATACAATAATAAGAAACATGATCAACTGACCCTATCATCATGAGGTAATTCATTAATAGCATAACCAAACACAACAGTACCTACCAGTACACGATCTTGTGGTTTTCAAAAGATTCCACCACTTCAATTGTTGGAAATAATTCATCCCACTTAGGACGAGACTCAAAATCATGAGTAATCTTTGACACTTCATATAAAGCAATACAATTAAGTTGAACAGTTAGTATCAGTGCATTATTTAGCAGATTTACCATCTTCTGGTTTGATGTCTTTGTAGTTGAGAAAGCCCTACACAAGAGAACAAATATATAATATAGGTAATCAAAATGCTATTAACATCTTTTATTTTTTGTTATAGTCTCCAGATCAATTTAGCACTATTGTTTGTTTGTTTGTTTGTTTTTAATACTACTCGACGTATAGCTCTCATGAATTCGTAGAGGATATACAAAGAATCTCGATTGTTTTAGCTACTCAAGAGAGTCCCTGGAGAAGCCAACATTTCTGAGCTTTAGGTATAACCCAAATGGCATGCTATCAGTGTTATTGCTTTTTGAACTATAAATGTGACACTTTCTGGTTGTGTAAATCTAAATGTAATTCTTAATTTTGGCAGTTTGATGAAGCCACAACATCTACATATAGTACTAGTTAGCTAATTGGTCCTTCCCAGTAGCTACAGCCATCAATTTGTTTATTCACAGCTAGCTACTTAGACATTTCTCAACCTAAAGCACACAGTTGGATGGTTGCTGTTCTTTTATTACCTTGATCAAGAGTACAGGTTTATCTTTTTCATGCTTTTGCCAAACTTCCACATCATCATTCTTCTTTATCAACTTCCAGCCTTCTTGAGTGGATGATTTTTCATCCTCTAGAATCCTCTCCAGAACTGCTCGTAATAATAACAGTCAAAATAGTTAATTTCAATAAACTCAAAATATCTTGCCTTCGTCTGTAAATGGATTTTCGCTAAGGTCCGGCAACTCTTTGGACGCCATTTGCAAGTCCTGATCCAGCGCAGCGTAGTTAAAAACGGGCAACACGAAACTAGACCGATCACACTAACCATACACAAAATGTCTACCCGCTTATGAACGAAAGCACCCAGTTCAGGCACTTTTCCGTTCAAATGTGATTAAAAAACCCGGCACTTTTATATCACTTGTGAACAGCCACACCTCTCTCCAACCTACGGCCTTTCTACCCACGTAGTGAGCTCCTTTTTCCGTTTGGGAAGTCTTAGTTAGTTGGTTGGATATAGCTGCGATAGCGATGAGCTGCAGACTTCGGAGGAAGAGTAGAAGTTAGGGAGAGGGGGAAAGCATTTAGTGCTGCTCAAGCTCCCATTTAAATGCTCTATTCAAAGCTGGATTGCTGGTGGGTGTTTCAGTGAAGCATATGCATGTAAGAAGCTGCTGATGATACTGGCTTAACTGTGCAACGAGTAGCAGTAAGTTACGAAGATGTGGCTTAGTACAGAGTGGCTATAGAAATTAGTTATTTGGTCTAGGATTGTATGAAGAAGGAATAGTACAACATAGAGCATGCCAGAAGCACTTGATCAGTGGCGATTTTTCAAGGTACCTTTGACGTCCTGGCAGAATTTTCAACAGGAATTGGCAAATGAAATAGTTAGGTGAACTGATATTTAATATTGCAATCTAAGTTGTTGTTTTTGTTTTTGTTTTTTGTTTGTTTGTTTTTTTGTTTTATGTTTTGCTCAAGAAGGTGGTGTGATCCAGGGCTCCGCTAGAGTAGTTTGTATTACACAGATTTACGGAACAGTCGGGTCATCAAACTATATTCCCCTCAAAACAACAATATTCTGTCATCTTTTAAAGTATTTGCAACTATAATTATATATAATAATATATAACTATAATTATACATAATAATATATAACTATAATTATATATAATAATATATAATTATAATCTCTCTATCCTTCTATCATGATTGTGGACTTACACTTTGCGAAACTTTTGCTTCTCTATCATTCTTTCGCCTTCCTTTTTGAAACCTATGCCGCCTTCCCTTACCGATTTCACCCGCTTTTAGTTAATGCAATTAATCACTGAATGTTATTTAGGGTATTGATCTTTGGATTAAAATTAAAATTTTTTGAGAATTTAGTGTCATTAAATCCAAAAATATAACTCACTTACTATTATAGTGCTCTGGCACCACTAGTAATAATACTAGTGATTTGCTTGAACATAAATGGTGAGCGAGCCTAACACTACACAACTGTTAAGAGATTGATTTTTAATTCTAACACTCAAACTACTAAAAGAAAAGTTCGAGTTTTAAATTACGTGTATAGGGTAAATGGGATTCAATCCCCATAGTAACCACTTGCCGCAACTATCTGAATTGAAGGGAAAAAAAACAACAGAAAAAACAAGTCATGTTATTTAAACGTTTTCTTTGATATTATTCTTTAGTTAAGTAGAATCTCTAACACACAATACTTTCACACAACTGGACATACCTACACAAGATTTATCTTTGTGCTTAGCCTAATGGCCAATGAATTTTCAATTAAATACTATTTCATAGGCTTCCTGCAAAAGAATTCAAAACAGTAAACAATTCCATTTCTAGGATGACGGGTAATGATCGACAAACCAGAGGATTCTGTTCAGTAAAGTTTGGGACAGGGTTGGCAACTGAACTAATACAAAGATGCCAGGGTCAAAGTACAAAATGGCATGCATACATCCAAACATTAAACAAATATCCCCGATTTTCAATTGTGTTACTCCTCATAGTGTCTTGCTCGCTTCGCTCACTCGCCAATTATACAAACAGCTTTGTCCCTAGCAGCTGTTTATTGAAACACCACTTTGGCATGCATACATGTGTGTGTATGTGTATATGTGAGTGAACTTTCCCATACACACCTCATGCAATGTTTTTATTGTTTCAATTGCAACATCACAGCCAAAGCTCTCTGTAAATGTATTGTGTTGTGTTGAAAACCAAAGCCACATTCCACTTGTCAATACTTTTTAGTTCATTTCACTATCATTCAACCTTTATAATTATCTAGCATGCACAATTCTTCCGTATGTGTACATGAGTATTATATCACTTTCACATATCACCTGATGTTAGTAGCAACAGCATAAATGGTGTTTATTCATGAATAATTCATGAGCTTAAACGGTTAGGTAAAGCAATGTCATTGAATGAATGGGTATATTTTTTAGTTTCTCACCTCTAGCTTCACACTCATAGGCACAAACTTTAATTCATTAGGATTCTTACGATGTTGGCACAATAATTAAAGGCAGCTGAACTCACTAGCTTCACTTGCTTGCCAATTATCACCCACTATCACAAAAGTGCCCACTCTATCCATTTCTCTGATAAATATAAACCGTCCACGTACCAAGTTAACACCCAGGTTTTAAATTGCTTACACGACCAAGTATTCATTGTCAATTATGTGACCAGCAATAGAAATAGTTCCTCCGCTGGGCATTCCAAGCAAAATTGACAGCAGTGAAACCACTTTTCTGATGAGGATAGTGATGGCAAAATCCAGAGAGCCTTCCAGACTATTGAATTTGATGTCTTACTTTTAGTTTTGTTTCTGAACAAAGGCCCTGCCTTATTGTCTAATAGAGTAAGTATGCTACCTGTGCAGGTTTTCAATAGTGTCGTGTGCAAATTCTCGCATAAACAAAAAATGTGTAGCCGACCACTAGACCAATTTTTGTAAGTGAATGGTTAAGAGCTTATTGGTACTTAGCTAACTGGTAGACACAGTAGACTATGTTATTATATTATTATTATTATTATTACTATTATGATTATGATTATTATTATTATTATTATTATTATTATTATTATTATTATTATTATTATTATTGCCATTATCATCATCTATATAATAATAATGTGATGACAACAATTGTGTATTCATAAATAATTCTTTAGCTGAGCCAGGATAGTAGAGCCCCCCACAAATTGATGGTTAACCCTTGTACTGTCCAAGACTAATATTCTCAGCATTGCCACTGCTCTCGATTCTCCAATTTGTTTTAAAGTATGGCTGCTAGAACACTTACCATTGAGCGTCTGTCCACCCGAATTTTTTTTTTAGTATGGGACTCTGAAACTCAGAATACAGCAACTAGAAGGTGAATAAGCCGTGCATTCTGTCAGAACTCCATAGCAACTCTAAGATCGTCAGAAATTGAGCTTCATCTAAAATGCCGTTAGAAACGGTAAGTCCGAATTTTAGCTGTTCTCTTTGCAGACTATTATACTTGAATCATCTAGTGTGCAATCAAAGGGTAGTGGCTGGTTATTCAGTATAAGCAACACAACTCGCCCTTGAAGGAACTGAACATTGCACTGGGAATGTCGCTTCCTGCGCAGATGTTCAGCTGTATGCTAGTCTAGAGTAAAGTTAAACAGCACCCCAGGCAATCAAAGTAGATAGGTTTAGAAATTATATTGAATTGAAGTAGGATGATAATACTACGATGAGTAAATGAATAGAAAGTCGAATAGTATTCAAGAAAAATATGCAATTAAGAAGAGATGTGATGCAAGGCTAATGGCTAGAAGAGTTGAAGAACTGAATAGCAGAGTGACTTGAACCACAACTGCAACTATGACAATAACAACTGTACTGGACTGAGCTGAGTCAGTCCACTGTATATATACTGTAGCTTAGTCTAGGGGGTGTTTGTGTGAAGATAGTGTGTGAATAAAGTGTGAAATGTTTGCCCTCATGTACAGTCATGTGTGAAATAATATTTAATTGTTTACTGTTTGTGTCATCTGGTGTTTGTCCCTTGCTTGCTAGTTCCTTCATCATGCCGATCTTGCTCACTCCTCCAACATTACTTCTTTTGCGTAATAGTAAAGAGTCATGTGTTGATGTGCTTAAAAAATTCGATTCTTGCTGAAATGCCTTTACAGAAAAGAAATAAAAAATAAAATACCATACATTCTCATGTTACCCAACTGGTCGTCATAAAATTTGACAAGGAAAGGGTTACACTATCATTCAGTAGAGGCAATTAATCCTTTCACCGGCAGATTTATGATGACCAATGTGGTAATTTTATAATTTCATGATATTTTTTTTATTCTTTTCCTGTAAAGACAATCAACTAGAGAAGAATGATGATGACTTTAAAAGTGAAGATCTGTCACCGGGAAAGGCGGAGTCAAAGCAGATATTATTACTAGTGCGAGAAGTAGCTATAGCAAAATTGTTACAATTAGTACTTCAGGACAGATCTGGGAATTGCCTATGGTTGGCAACTAAACCTTTAGTACTCGAACAAATGCTTGCATATTAAAACAATGATCCACCCACACACATTCTTTAAGTTTGTTCATCTGTTTATTTATTTATTTATTCAATTTATTTATTATTTTGGGTGGGGGCGGGGGGCTGTTTTAAATGATTGGTACACTTCAAGATGATGTATTTAGGGTGCCATGTTTGTTAATGATGTTCTTTATTGTTGTTGTTGGTTTTTTGTTGTTATTTTTGTTGTTGTTTTTGTTGTTTTGTTGTTGTTGTTTTTTGTTTGTTTTTTGTTTTTGCTTTGCTCATTTTGATATTTTTAGTTGTATTTTTTTTATGTTATCTTCAGAGAAAGACCACCATCAGTTGCATCTGGGATCACTCCAGCAGCGGCATCCAATTCATGTCTGTGATCACGGCAGGATGTGTCTACTGATGAGTGGAATTCTGGATATCTGATTTGGGGTTGTTCATGCAGGACAAACATATTATTGTAAAGAAACAATGGTCATGTTATAATGTAAAATGTCATCAATATTTTTGGCTCACATTGAATGATGTTGTAGAAACGGCACAAATAATTATAATATTAATAAAGGCCAGTTGGGGGCAAAGATCTGTGATGCATGGGCACAGGATCACACAGTTTGTGTATTTGTAGGAGGTGATGCCCAACTGATGCTGGGGTCAGATGAAATCCAAGAGTTCTCAGACATGTGCATATATAATCAATATAGTGGAACCTCCGAAGTAAGAACAATTTGGGACCAAGCTATCCAGTTCACAAGTCAAAGGTTGTTTGCCTTCGGAAGTTGTTTATACAGTATATTAATAGCATGCATTGCATTAGTTATGTTGTTACAGAAAAAATATTAAGATAGGCCATACGCTTTTCTATTGGGAGTGAGCTGGGGCAAGCAGAAAGTTCACTAATAGAGCAGGCGATTTACTTAGATAGTTCACTATCAGAGGTTACACTGTATGCTCACTGGTGCTGCTAACTGCTGCATGGTAGTCCTCATACGGCATATGGAATGATTGCACATACATAATTTATATTTGTTGCATAATGCAGTTTTTGGTCACTCTAGTTGCTATACTTAGTATTATATGTGTAATGTACAAACTAATGTATATTATTATAGCTGTACCGGGTATGTGCATTTATAGTGGATCCACCAACAGTGAAAGCAACAACACCATGCAAATACTTAGATACACCAGTGTATAGCCATATATACTTTTGTTATACACATGAAATACTCCAGTGAATGATTACAGGCTCCTGAGGCGGAGCTTTAATTGAAGCCGTCCTATTCTAAGTTGTCTCGACTACCTCACAGTATCGATGTTAGGGCCTTCTCAGGCAAGCTTGTCTCCTACTGTATGTATACATTGTACGATCCCTTCCTTACAATCAAATGATTACTACAACACCTGTCAGTTCACTCTATACTTCTCATTATACAATACATTTTTTACCCTTGCTGCTGTAATTGTTAATGTTGGACAAATTTTCCCATCAAAAAATGCTATCATTTGGTCGTTAACACAGTATGAAATGGTAACCATGGAATGAAACAGTTACATCACGGCAATTCAGAATTATCACTAGACTAGTGATGTGCTTAAGCACAAATGGCGAGCGAGCCTTAAACTATACTATTGTTAAACGATTGATTTTAACAACTAGCACACTCAAGCTACTAAAATAAAGTCGAGTTTTAAATTACGTAGCTATATGCTGTAAAGGGGATTCAAGCCATAGTAACTGTATGCCTCAGATGATGAAATACTTTAAGACTGTAGAAACTACCCATGGGAAATCTGGTGATGTGTTCTGGTGGTGGATGGTGAACCACTAAGCCCCTCCAAGTAGATATCAGAGTACTTAATAATAACAATTATTCATAACTTAAGAGATCACACACTGCTCCAATATGCTCTGATAAGTATACATAGAGTGACAGAATTAGTATAGCTACACACTGATGAGTACAAAATATCTAAGTTGCATTCACACAACATTTAGAAAGTACTGAGTTAAAATAAGTTTATCTATCTATAGTTGTAAGTAAGTTTGCTGAAGTAAAGATTCATAATTTCATGCAATGTCTTAGTTTCAGAAATCAGACTTCTCAACAGAAAAGCTCGGGCATTCTTGGTCACTTTTATCTTCTTCATCCCCTGTCACTGCAGGGTTGGGTAAGAAGTAACCACCACTAACTTCCACTCTGGAAGTGACCACTTCCGTTTTTTTCTGCATTTGTGGAGTTGCAATTGAGAAGTCATTTTCTTTATGGTTCTGGTCTTTCAAATAAAATTCGACCACACCTTCTTCTTTGGTGTCACTGGATGTTAGCGGAACATTGTACAACAGATTGGATATACTAACCTGCATATACAAAGATAAATATTACACAGTATAGGAGTAAATTAGTATAAATAACATATTTTAGCATAAATGCAAATGTAATTATTATGGTAGCATTGTCTGTTCATGGCCTAGAACATTCTTAATTTATTATTAAACCTAAAATTTAGAAGTAGACTTGAAGCTAAAAGTCTAACAGTATTGACCCCAGTGAGAAAGACTGGTCCGAAGTCAAAGTATTGAGTTAAGTTTACTGTTGGCAATATAAACAAAAAATACTGCTCTAATTATTGTTTTACAATTCAAGAATGACTGAATAATAAATGATTATTGCAAATAATAATACATGAATACTATTCAACTGTATAACTCTAACTCACATTGGGTTCAGATTTGTCTTTCGCATTCTTTCTTCTACTGCAAGCTATCAGTGTGAAGATAAAACAACAAACAAGAATTGAAAGTCCTCCTGGTATGGTGGTTGCTAGAATGAGCACCAAATGATTGTGATTGTCTAAGTGGACTATATATTTAGGATCTTGAACAACGCTACTAGGCGTCAGCAGCTGGTTTAGGAAAAGGAGTTTTAATGTTTCATTTCCTTCCACTCTGAGCTTGTTAATAATTTCCACTAGAATTCTAGTGGTACTTGCTGTTATAAAGGTGGAGACAATAATGCTTCCAGGAGTTACGGTTGTGTTAAACAGCTCAGCTTCTGGGTATCGAGATATAAGTGTTGTTTCAAAAGTTTTTATAAATTCAGCTTCTCTGCCCCTAACTGTGGTGGTGTAATTGAACGGGTACTCGACAGTAAAGCGAGTAAATTGGAGCTCTTTAATTTTGAAGGAAACAGAGGTAATTTCAGCTGGGAGAAAGTCATGTGAAGAAGGTTCAGGGAAAGTACTTGCTGTAAAAATAAGCTGATGCTGTCCTGTGATCGTTACTTTGATATCATGAAAAGTGGCTTCACCCTGAATAAGTTTGGTGGTCCACTTCTGGTTTCTATTTTGTAGATTAGCTGTAATGAACCACGTAGAATTTCTCCACATATGTTGTTGAATATGCTGACCATTGCCATCGGTGAGCCTGACAACTGGATAAGGATATAATGGGAAGGTTGAGTTTCCATCCTGGGGCTGCTGGATTACAGTAAGAAAGGTAGGGCGCTTTAAAACGGTGATTTCGCCGAGTGTGAAAGAAAATTGTGCTGTTTCTGGGAAGGTGACATTGAAAACAAGATGGTAAGTACCAGGATGGCTGAAAGTAAGCTCATGAAACAGTGCTCTCCCTTTGATGAAACTAACTTCACGGCTGCTTAGAAATCCATTCTGTGGTCCTTTGGCTATAGTTGCTGTTAGTTTCCATGGTATCCCAATACCTAGTGTTTCAGCAGCCATTCCATCAGCATCATAAATTGTTAATGCAGGACCATTATTACCTAAGGGTATCCCTTCTATTACAGAGCCTGTAATCTCCTTAGAAAGTTCAAGAGATGAAGGTATAGGAAGTCTTATAGCAGATGTTGCATTCAGTTCAGCTGATTCATTCATGAGTTGCCTCTCCGAAAATGTTAATAGAGTACTATTTTCTCCTACATCCTCTGGTCGAGGGCCTCCGTTGCCTTCACTCACACGAACCCCACCAGTTGGATCCACAGGTGCAGGAATTGGCATATCTACTTGTGCTTCCACTATCATTACCCCATCGCTTCCTCTCAAGAGTTCACCAGTTTGCACTGCAGCTGCTAGCGCGCCAGTTAGATCAGACAGTTGAGTAAAACTAAACCTAGAAGTTAAATTAGTAGGCTGCATTGTAGCACTTGCTGTAGTGGGTGCGGCTGTTGCATTTGTAGTATTGTAATCAGTGCTCACATTGTTTGGAGAATCTGCAGAAGCAATAACTTGTGAGGGTGGATTGCCTATCTCAATCTCAATCATTTCAGTAGTAGTCTGCCTCTTTCTCCTTCCCCTCCTCTGTGCTCCTTCTCGAACTACATTCACTACTCGTATTCGGTCGCTTGGTATATTTAAAAGCAGGGCAATATTTCTCACCAAGAATTCTTCTGCAAAGAAGGTCTCTGTGGTGACTTGCACAGATACTGATAGCACTATGACTAGTGTGGTAATTATTTTGTGAGGTCGCTTTCCTTTGATATTCACATGCAGCTGCTTTAATGATCTGTCGTAGAAATTAGCACCATGTACATCGTCAATTGTAGGAAAGTATTGTTCATCAGGTACACTTGAGACAGATAAATACTCCAAGTTCCCATCTTCAAGTAGCCTTGCATTCTTGGGTGGAACATATACATCTTCCCTGCCATTGTTTACATACACATCTAGTCTTTGGGGCGTGTTGTAAACAATACGAGCAACTATGGCTTGGCTATCGTTAGCATTGAGCAAATGAAGAGCAAATTTTTGAGGATTGGTACTGGTAAGTCCTACTGTGTAGTTAAAGGATGAAGCCACAATTCCATAGAAAGTGGATATTCTTTCTTGACATGTGTATCCTCCACACCATCCATTGTCCATAGGCCCATTTAAAAGATTTATAAACCCATTCGCACCGAGGCCAATTGGAGAAAGCCTTCTAAGCTCGGTGTCTGCATCTAAGCTCTCCAGCACTAACATAAGGTGCTCAAGATTCTCACACAGATACATGTTCCATACTGGATTGAAAGTGCAGTCATCTCTACCTCCAAACATACGACTACGTACAACTCCTTTCTGTGGATAAATCTGATCAACTGGAATAGGAGAGCCATCAGGTCTGGTCCGCATGGTCAGGGGAATTCGAAAGTCACCAAGACCTCTCCTTCGATCTCCTCCCCACTCAAATTCTGCCAAGCTAATGATTGTGCGGAAAGAATTAGTTTCAGTGAAACTTCCATCAGTGTCCATCAGAATGACTTGTTTCATTCCATCACAGTCCATATCAACACAGTCTGAAGGGTTTACCTTGCCTAATGAAGGTTTATGAACGAACACTTTGTAATCATTATTTATTTTATCACTTCCATTAGTAAATTGTCCATCACTCTCAAAGACTACATTATCCAGTTGGACTGGATGATTAGCATCTTGGGAATTAGGACTTGTCATGATGACTACATCCTTACGATTACCACATTGACAACCAAAATTTGTGAAAGAAACTTGACTAATTGTTGACAAACCACCAATAGCTGGATATCCTTTAGTTACATACCAAGCTGTTGAAGGGTATCCACCTTTATTTGAGAAGAAAGTAGGATGCACTATGCCGACATGACCATTAGTGGGAGATTGTACACCCTTCTTAGATTGACCATGTTTTGCAATATCTGGTATGATAATATCTTGCATGCAATCAAAAGTCCTGCTGGCTGATATTATTTTGACTCTTTTTATTTCAATTGTATTCGTACCCACTTTGTGAGTTAAAGCAGCTGGTCCAAAGACAGAGGTGGAAATAGCAGCTTTGTTGTTGATGAAAGTTGAGTCATGGAGCTGAATTCCAGTACGAATATAGCCAAAGAAGCCAAAATGGTAACATGCATAAGCCGTAATGTTGACATACTTGGAACACTGAGAGGAACTTCCATCAGAATACCCTACGTGGAAGCAGTGAAGAGAAGAATGAGCTACATTGTTCCTTACTATAGAAGATGAATCTATGCAGTCTTCTCCGTCCATGTGTATTCCTACCTTAGCTCCACCAGCTGCATGATTGTGTGTAAAAGTGATCCTTAAAGTATTAGCAATCTCAAAGTTGGCTGTCCATGCTTCAGTCGGTCTATCGCGGCCCCTGTAAGTTCCACTGAAGTGGGATAAAGATGCCAGGTTGTTGACAATGTTGTGACTGGATCCAGTTACAATCATGGAAGGACCTACTGTGCCATGAATGACATTGCTGGTGATCTCCATATTGTCTGTTCCAAATAACCCCAGTGCAGTGTTGTAGCCATCGTGGAAGCTGCAGTGTTTCACGTATGCGTTTCTCTGCCTCCCAGTATTTACAAATGCCAGAGCAAAGCGAGGATCATAACTCTCACTGAAGTCTAGCTGACCGCAACCTTTAAACTCTACCCCTTCCAATTGCACGGTTCCAGTGTAGCCTTCAGTGCTGACAAGCACACGACAACCAAATGCTTGACTATCAGCACGTCCTGGATCACCATTTTCAATGACTATATTTCTTGTTAAGCGTCCCACTTCAGCTCTGATAGAGTAGCTTACAGAACCAATTGTCTCATGCACACCAAGGTGAGTGTAGTTCAGTGATCCGTTTAGAGTAAGTATTAGCTTACTATTGCTTATGGCAGAAATTTGCAATGTTTCCGTCTGGTAGGCATCGAAACACGTTGAAGTTATTACAATCTCATCGCCAACTTCCCAGTCCACGGGATTTAGAAGAGTAATTTGATTAGTTCCCTCATTGGCCGTTTCTCCTAGCATCGTCCATGATGTGGGATTCTCCATATGAGAATGAAGAATGAGTTCTCCAAAAACACCAATAGCTTTTGAGCCAACAATAGTCTGAAATCTTCCATGTCGATAAACAGGAGACAGTTCATCACCATGTAGAATGATTCTGAGCTTTGCTCTAAATGGAGCATCTGAGTGGCCTGCAACTAATTTTCCTCCATCGATAACAATTGTGTATGCCTCTAGAGTGTGGTCTTGATCATCTAAAATTTCTAAATCACCTTGAATAAGAAGAATATTCAGTTTGAGAATGGCAACATCAGCTACTATATGCATTCCTCTGGGAATAGTCACATTTGCTCCTTCTTGTGGAAGAGCATTGCTGGGCCATATCGATGCGTTGGACCACATTAGAGAAGGTTCTGGACTCATGCTTGTTGGAGGTGCAACTGTAGGAGGTGGTAATGTAGGGGGTGGAGGTAGAATACACATGGGATATAAGCATTTCTGTGTCTGAAATGTGTTCCTCTTTTCTATAAAATTTCCCCCTTTAATGATGTAGTTCACTGTAACACCGTCATCTTCTAGGTAATAATCTCCATTTCTGGCAATTGCAGGATTAATTAACACAGATGAGTTGACAGCATGAGAGATTCCATTGATGTACACTCTATCTATAGACTTTGAATAGACATGTTTTAAAATTATGTGGTCATTTACTGAAAATCCAGATATCAGTGTTGAATAGGATATGTTAGTCTGAGGTCTTAGTTCCTGAAATGCCAGTTCATATGTAGTATTAAGCTCTACATGCATCATCTGACCTGGCCCAGTTCCACGCAGACGATTCCTAACATATGGCAAAACAATTGTGCCATGTATGTTGGTTACATTAAGAGGTAGAAACCTTAAGCTTGAAGGGCTATGGTTAAATACACCAAGGCGACCAAATTGGACATCTCCGTTACAAATTGATCCTTTCGTGCCTCCTGGAGTTGTAGAAGCTGGATGGTTCTGACATTTACTAGGATCTAGAAGTTCATTTGTTGGAATTAAGATCTTGGGTGAGCTAGAATTGGTGAGTGTCCCATCAAGATCTCGATGTATATTTTCATGTGGCCATTTCCATCTGGTGATTGTGTCACCAGCATTAACATATGTGATCTTTTCGTATCTTGTTTCAAATCCACCCTGCAAACCTTTGCAATGAGAGCAAGCTGTGATCGGGACACAAGAAGACCTGTCAAAGTTGGCAAAAGTTACTCCAGAAACAAAGAGGTAGTAGCTCATTGGTGTCACCAGCCCTGATGATGTGCAGAAATTGTCACCACTGATTCTACTACGTCCAATAATTAATGTGTCACGAACTTGAGGACCATTGACTTTATCCCAATTTGAGTTTATGTTTATATACTCAACTCCAGCTAACTTGTTATCCATTAAAACACTGTATCGTAACTGTAAGGAACCAACATCCGTAAATTCTACGCCCCTATTATTTCTCCAGGCAAAGAAGCCGTCATAATGAGCTGGACCAGGAGTGTTATCACCACATTCACCAGTGGCAGTAGGGTGATAAGATCTAAAAACCCACAAACCATACCAACCAAAAGAGTGAGCAGTATTGTTTTCAAATTGCAAAACTGGTTGCTTTTTTGGACATAAAGATGTAGTAAAAGAAGGACCAGTAGGGTGAGTAGGAAGGCGGTACCAAAATCCAAAATGGGTTCCACCAGCAGCTGCATTTCTTCTGATGATGTTGTTAGGATTCACAGCCCAGAATGTCGCTGGAGTGATGTCCACGTTTAAAAGACTACTTGATGCTCTCACAAACACTCCAAGGTTATCTTGAATTATGTTATATTGTTCATTACCGTCTTCCAGGAAATACGCATGACCAAGAATATTGAATGCAACATTTTTCTCTACCAGTAAGTAATCAACAGCATGAATAGTAACGGCACGATTGAAGGTGTGGTGAATGCCACAGCCTCTGACGTAAGACCCTGAAACGTTGCCATTCAGATGAAAATGAATTGGATATCTTCCTAGTCGGAATGCCTGTCCAGCATGAGTGACTTCTATATACTCAAATCTGGCTTGTACATGGCCTTGGTTTTGCTCTGCTGCATGTATCATAATCTGAGATCCAAACTGGTCTCCTACTACTTCACTGCCAAATCGACCTTGGAAACAAGTCTGAACATCAAACTGCCCAGGACGAAACTCTTGAGGACAGTCGGGGACTAGCATATCCCACTCTTCATTTCTGTTCCCTCTTACTACAATATTACGTGTGAGATATCCAACTTCTCCTCTTGTTTCTATAAGTCTTCCTGCTATTGTTTGCTCTACAGATATATGCTCGTATTCCAGAGGGCTAGTTAATGTGATAGTTGAGCCATGAGGTCCTTGCTGAATGCTCTGTATTTCTTTCTCTTCGTTTTCCCTTTGACTGAAACTAGTAGAGGCCACAACAACTTTTCCCCCCACGTCCCAATCAACATAGTCTTGCAAGTGGATGCTGTCATCACCAGCTTGAGCAGTCACTCTGAGTCTTGTCCAAGTGACATTGAGAGGTCTCCCATGCATATCGATCTTTCCCTTCCTTAGAGCTAAAGTTTTAGCACCATATACTGGAATCTCGGTGGAAAGAATATGGCCATAAAGAACAATCTGTGTCTTTGACAGAAAAGGCTCTTCTTCTGTTCCCACTTCAAGTCTTCCATCACTTGTAATGAGTCCTCCATTGGTATGTAGCTCCACTTCATTGTCTCCTTTTTCTCTGTCAAAAATTAACTCACCTCCTTGAATGAGCAAGTAGGCAAGGACTGGAGTCTTTGTGTCCAGCACAAGAGTCTGACCTTTAGGAATGACAACAAAGTCTCCTTCTCTTGGCAATGGGCCACCTCCCCATGTGAACCTAGAGCTCCACAAGTCAATATACCAAAACTCTACACTAGACTGTGCAAACCCTTTACCATCCACCCATACCATTACTGGGGCACGAACTGTCCTTCCGCTTCGTTCAGTAACACATATAATTTCTTTGTCTGTCCATGAAACTGCAACACATGGACTACTGGCTATAGTAACTGTCACTTTATCTGTAAAACCAGAGCCACCAATTCTCAGAGGTGTCCCTCCTTCTGTCCCACCTCGTGTGTCATTGATAGCATCTACCTTCGCTGTGAGGGACTGGCGGTATGTATACTGATTAGTATGCACAACAGTCTTTCCCATACTCTCAATGGTAACATTACAAGGTAAGTCAGTGCTACCCATAGCAGAAGGTACAATACACTCTATACTTGTCACTGTTGGAACAGTGGAAGTTCTGGAGCAAACATTCCAGCAAATCGTAATCTCAGTATCACTAGGATCGAACCCAGACCCTACTATTTCAAGGGTATTTCCCCCAGCAAAACTACCTTCTGTACTGGAAATTGAACTGACTGTTAGCGTATAATTGAAGAGAATGTTACTATCACTAGAACCTACTCCAGGCACAACAACTATCACAGGATGACTTCCAGCAAAGTTTGGACCAAGCACACAAGTTAGATGACTGTCATTGACTACATGATGTACATTGCAAGCAGCTCCACCTATTGTGACAGCACTTTTAGCAGTGAACATCTTTCCAGCTATGCTTACTTCTTGTCCAGAAGCTCCAGTAGAAGGTGTTATCGATGTTACCACGGGAGAATCATCAGCAGTGTATTCATACATCAATTTATCAATGCTAACTAAAGATTGATGATCAATCACAGATATTGCAGCCATTCCAGCTGAGTGAGCAGAAGTAATACACAATATTTCTTCAAATGTAGCGGAGAGCACATCACAAGGGGAACCACCAAATGTTACTGTAATAGAGTCTGCTGAACCACTGAAGCCAGAACCTGACAGTGTAACTTCAGTCTCTCCAAAGACAGTTCCCCTATTAGGATTTAACCCAGTCACACTGGCCTCCACTTGCACAGTTCTTGCTGTCTCCACAATCCGACCATTTCCAAAGCATCTGGATCCATCGTTAGTCAAGTTGCACACTGATAATCGTACAGGATATCTACCAGATGGAAGTGAAGGCACCTCACAAGAAATATCGGAGCTACTAGCTGATGTAATGATACATGATGTATTACCTAATGTGATGCTATAATGACTAAACTTGCTGGAAAATCGCTCTCCACTCAAGTGGAGAACTTGGGTGCCAGGGCTGTTAATTGTCATTGGGTCAATATCCTTCACAATGGGAGTCACTTCTTCTGAATATGAAAATGTGCAGTTATTTGGATCAGAACAGAAATATACAGCCTCTTGGTGATCTGTATGTAGAGTGATTTCAGCACTTTCTTCACTGCTGGCCATGGTCCTGCACTCAATCGTAGTATATGTCACAGAAGTAACAATGCATTTACCACTTCCTAACCTAATCTCAAGTCCCACTGGTGCAAAATTTAGGGTTTCTCCACCTATTATAATGTCCGTACCTCCAGCAACGGATCCTTGTGATGGTGTCACAGATTCTATAAGTGGATGCACGATCACAGTAGCAGCAGTCTCATTTTGAATGAAGGCATTTCCATAACCAGGATCGGTATTTATGACTGTAACTCGAAGAGGAGTATAAGCAGGTGGTTCAGCAGAAAGAAACATACAGGTTATTTCTGTGGTGGATTGAGTTAGAGCAATGCAAGGAGAGTGTCCAATGTAGACTATATTAGATGTCTGACTAAAGACACTCCCTGATATGGTAAATATGGAAGTAGCTTCATCAACATTCGGAGTAACGTTATAAACAACTGGTGTCATTGGACGAGAATATGACATTTGCAAATCATTTGTAGGATGAAGTGAATCTTCTTGCCTTCGCATTCTTGAATGAGCCATTGAAGGGAAGTTTGCCATTCTATACCGAGCTGTAAATCCACCTACCTGCACTTCTACCTTTCTCTGTATGGTAGCTAACTCAGTCACATGTATTTCTCCAAAGCTCAAGTCAACATTTAAGTTATTACTGGTGGCAAAGTAATACGTTCCAGCATATTTAAAAGTGTACGTGAAAATGTTTATGTCGCCTACTGATGCAAAGCCACCCAACTTCTTTGTGGGAAAATGAGCCGATGTAGTTTCAAAAATTTCAACATGTAGTGTTTGGTCGACATTGAGTTCTACATCCCAACTCCATTCTATAGAGTCTCCCACAGTTACTGTGAATTCATTTCTTGACCAATAGAGTTGATAAGTCACAATACTAGAATCTAATATTTTTTTTTAATAAAATATGTGATAAAGCTACATATATGCATTTTAACTATTCACTAGATAATTAGGTACCCTGTGTTAAAGTCAACATTGGATTTTTACTTATACTAGCTATGCGTTATAAGGTATAATAGACTCTTCCTTCCTTAAAATAATATATTACTGTGACAATTTTTCAAGTTGCCATACTTACCCATTATCAAGTGCATAAAAATGCTGCATAGTTCCTTCACATTATTATCCTAGCTAACACAAGATAAATATCTCTATATTTGTTGACTAGTCAACATATGCCATCAAAGACTACAAAGACTATCTAATTAAGGCATCACTGCTTGTGTGTTTTAAGTTGAGTGAGGAAGAGGGTTGAGTTTGAAAGGAGGGATTTGAGTGAGAATGGAGAGATTTGAGTGGGAAAGGAGGGATTTGAGTGGGAAAGGAGGGATTTGAGTGGGAAAGGAGGGATTTGAGTGGGAAAGGAGGGATTTGAGTGGGAAAGGAGGGATTTGAGTGGGAAAGGAGGGATTTGAGTGGGAAAGGAGATTCAAAACAAATACTATCCACTAACCTGTTCTGACTAGCTGGGCTGATAAGATGGCCGAGTGAGTCCTAGAAGAACTAGGAGTTAAAAATGTCAGGACTGAATCTGACACTGACACTATAGTAGCGGCAGCACCACCAATGGTTACAGATGTTGCTTCACTGACAAATATTCCACCATACATTGTTATCTCCGTCCCACCAAATATGGAGCCTATAGACAGACTGACGTTGCTGATTTCCAGTTGATATGTGAAAGTTGGAAACAGAGACGAAACTGTGACATTTGGCATATTTAAATCAGCAGCAAATTTTGACTTAATTGCAAAACCGTTGCTCGTTGAAATAAAAACAGGATACACTCCAGGCACCATTCTTGGTGTATCACATACGATGTGAGTTTTGTTATAATATTGGATGTGGCATGGGCTCCTGTCAATCATAACTTGAATATCATTTGAACTAGAACCAGTACTAAATGAACTGCCTGTTATGGTGATTCTAGAGTTTCCCACTACAGGACCTGATGAAGGATAGACATTTTCAACTGTAATTGCATCACCATGAGTGACCGTATAGGCATTTTTCAATGTGTAAGTCTGATTAAACACAATAATGGTAACATCAAATGTCCCTTCAGAGCTTGACAGAGGAACACAAGTAATGATGGTCACATTAGCCTCTACAATAACACATGGTGTCTCTCCTATGACAACTTGTAAAGGATTCATGGAAAAGGACTCTTTTATGAACTCATTGAAACTGCTTATTGTGAGATCTGCTTCTGGGGCTGTCATTATAGTTTCATTTGGTTCTGAAGTTTCATCAAATTCTATGGCTTGGTCTATGATAGCTTTGCCAAAAGATGGGCAATCATTACCCTTTACCATATCAAATTCAGGTTCCCCTATCCCATATCTGAACCAAGGCAATGGATTGTGTAATTCATGACTTTTTCGAACAAGTTTAGGGAAACTGTTTCCAGTGATCATGACTAGATTCCCACCACTGGATCCTCCAGTGGGCGGGACTATGGAATTGACTGTAACTAAATACGTAAAGCTTATTAAATCTGTGGACAAAGCCATTCCCATGCCATCTACAGAGACTGTAACACTATAGCAACCAGCACTTTGTGGCCCAGCAGTGCAGCGAATTAAAGACTCATTTGCAAAAACCACCTGGCACTGAGCTAATCCAATAGCCACTTTAATACTCTCCATGTCGTCAGAAAAACCAGTCCCATATATTTCCACAATTTCTCCGACTTGTCCTTCCTTTGGCGATATTTCAGCAACTTCAGGTGTACTGTCACCGTTATATGAAAAGGAACAGTTTTTGCTTCTGCATGAAGATGGAACTTGGTTGATAATTACTTCAACCTGGTATGAATAAACAAATGTATTCCAATAGATCCTTATGCTTAAAAAGTAAATACTTACTTGAGGTTCCAATTCAGGAAGGCGAAGCATGTCTCCTCTGATTGGCCTTATCCACAAACCTCCATCACGCAACGCTGTGGCTGTTACATCAGCAGGAGCTCCAACGAGATGTATATTGGTCAAATTCAGCAGAGGCTGATCTCCATAAGTCTTTACCCAGTTAATAGTCCACCGATATCCTGAACACGATCCTGACCAGCTAACTGTGAATTCTGAAAACACCAAATTGAGAATTTTTAATCAGTAATAAAATTATGATGTCATAGTATAAACTCCTCTACCTCCATAATGTTTGAACTCAATGTTAAACAGAGTCTCCATGCTTGCCCGTGAAGTCGTGACATTCACATCTCTAAGTGTTCTGTCTCTGAAGGTTATATCAAAGAGTCCTCCAACTGGCCTTGTTGCAGCCTGAATCTGATAATAAAAATGGCATTAATCTCAAGGGTGCTTTGCATATAAAAACTTTTTACCACTTACTCGAGAAATTTCAATTTCACCAGTATTATTTTGGTGACTTTGAATGAGTTCCATTCCGAATCCACAACCTATTGCATTATAAGTGATGTTGAAAGTGGCCATCGTCATGGAGTATTTCATTCCCATTCCATCAGCAATCTTAGTTACAGATGGTGTTGAAAGCAAGCCGCCATTTCTGCCGACTTTAATGTCTCTTATGACCGTATTGCTGAATGCTAACACTGACTCCGCAGCAATTCTGTTGACTGGCAAAAAATAAATAAAATATACTCAATTTCATTCCAAGCATAAGCTTTGATATTTTAATTAAATTGGACTTATATATATGACATACAGCAAATTTTTTAGCTACTTTTTCCTTTTACCTTGTATTTTACTCCTTGCAAATGCAAGGTTGTCAATATAGAAAGTGGATCTTGAGTGGAATCTGACAGCATTAACAAAGTGTCCGTGATATTCCACTGCATCTGTTGATGGCAGGTACTGGTTAATACATGTTCGTACATTCACACAACCGTATTCGGTCCAGCCATCATCACTGATGTCACCAACAAATGGCCAGTCATTGCAATTTGCACTGATTAATAAATGACATGAAATAATTAGTTATGCTAGGTAAATAGTTTCACTATGATGGTTTGTGTTGTATACCGACTTACTTTAATGTTGTTGTGCGATGATGTGTGGATTGTATGCCGTTTTCTGTTTTTTGATAAGTATATTGAACAGCTAGACCTGGAAATGATCCTCTGTAAGCAAAGCATATCTAAAAAAAGAAATCAATACCTAGCTAAATGTATGCAGTTCCGATTGCATAGTTGATTTCCTAATGTATAGCAACTTACATAAGGTAATGAGAGGAGATTATAGCCTCTATTTCTTACAACACCAGGATTGTTTTTAGAGTGAAAGCCACAAAATGCATGTGGGTGGGTCCGAGTTGTTGAAGAAGTTTCATATGTTACATACATGTCACTAATTTCTGATATCCTGTCGTCTTCCACACAGCCATGTGACAGTAGTTCTTTCAGACGTTGCTCAAACTGGGCAGGCGTGGAATCTGTTGGCACTGGAGATGTGTACCGAGGTATGCGAGACAATGTTTGGTTGAATCCCACAGAGAAAAGGGAAGGTACACTAAGTATTTGAGAAACTATATTAGTTACATTTAACTTCAACTGGACAGAACCATTGGTAGTACATGTGACATTAGAATCGACGGAAATTATAGGAAGGTTGCTTTCTAGCATGCCATAATTGGATACAAATACAATATCTAAGGTAATGGTAGAATTTGAAGCAAACCAGAATCCCTCAGCACCACCTTCATAACCAGTTTTGATTACTTTAACACGGCCAACACTTGTGATCAAGTTGATTTTGTTAAGCTCCTCCTCCCACTGACTTGCAGTAGCAAATGCAGACATTGTGACAGTGTGCGCACTGGCTGATGTGGAAATTTGTACTGGCACCATATAATTAATGTCGATCATAGAGTTAGGAATGACAGAAGGAAATCTCTGAAGAGTAATTTGTTGAACATGAGGCTCAGCTTCCACCTTTACCATCTAAACACACAAATACATAATAAGTCAGCATTAATTTGAACAGGAACCATATTAGACAGTGCAAGCAACTTGTTTTGTTGTTGTGCTGTTTGTTTTGTTGTGGCTGCTGTTGTTGTTTTAGTTAAAACTAGGACTGGGGAATGTACCAACCACACCCTCTCAGATGAGTGCAGAAAAGTTGTATGAAGCTTCTCTCAGGAATTTGATATGAAAAGTAATGCTCATTAAGAACATCCTGACTAACATCATCATTTGACTTACATGTTCTTCCTCAATTCTCTGAGAGGTAACATCAATTCTTTGTTGCTCAGTGTCAACAATGTATTCCCCACCATGAAGGCTGGAGTCGTGAAGTTTTGCTGCCAAACCAATTTCCCATGGACCGCGCACATTATTGCCCAGGACTTCAAAATAGTAGGATTTATCTTTCTCCAATAAAACTGGCTCTGAATACTGATAGGAATATCTATTCCACCGTCTAAATACACATAATGAACATATGTTTAATGTATATATTTATTCATACGTGTATGTATATAAATAATATATACAATCGTGTTGCCCTCATGCATAACCATCGTTTTTAAAATACCTTTCCGTGTAGTGGTTAACAGTGATGATGCGACGCAGTCCTTCTTTAGACATGTTGGTACTTATGGACATGCGACTCGCGTCATCAGAGCGGATGTTAAATGTATACAAACTAGTCTGAGGTGGGACAAAGAAACCAGATAGCCTCAGGACTATTATACTGGCCCATGGACTTTCATCGGCTACCCAAAATCTTTCTAATTCTGCAGTGTTCAAGGATCGTGGTAACTTTTCCACCATATTTATATTAGAGCCACCAAACCTCTCTCTCAGTACACCACGCCCACCTAAAGTCAGTCCACAAAAAAATAATAGTATTACAAATGTTTTCCATTTAAACAGCACTTTGGAGCATGCACCTGGATAGTGTGTGGATGCAGGAGGTTGGGGGCGAGTAATACACTCGATTATGCCATAGCCACTAGAGTTTGCACTAGGAGAAACTGTTCTGTTGTCACATGGAGCTCCTGCAAAAAAAAATTATTCTCAAAGGATTTGCCAAATATTGAAATTCTTGAACTGACCTCCCACTTTTATGTTGATGTTCTCGGTATAATCGATGAGGGAGTGGCTCATGGTGATCGTGATTCTTGTGCCTCCAAGAATGCTCCCAGCTCTTGGACTGACACTAATAATATCTGCAAAATATTTCACATATTATGAGATTCATCACATGACTTGAGGCAAAAGATAGTTATACACTACTATAGCTAATCAAAATTATTGATAAAGGTAGGAAAATTAGCCTATAAAAACCAGAACTGTGTATAAAAAGTAGAACTGCCATAGGGAGAGGACATTTATGCTTGAAGGCAACAGTGGTTTTTATTCAAATTTTGAAAATACGTACATGTATGTAATGAACATACATGCATGCACGTATGCATACATACATACATACATACGTACATACATACATATACATACATACATACATAAATACATACATATATATATACATACATATATGCATACATACATATATACATATATACATACATACATACATACATTCATACATACATACATACATACATACATTCATACATACATATATACATACATACATATATACATACATACATTCATACATACATTCATACACACATACATACATACATACATACATACATTCATACATACATATATACATACATACATATATACATAAATACATTCATACATACATACATTCATACATATATACATACATACATTCATACATACATACATTCATACACACATACATATATACATACATACATATATACATACATACATTCATACATACATACATTCATACACACACACATACATACATACATACATTCATACATATATACATACATACATATATACATACATTCATACATATATTCATACATACATACATACATTCATACATACATACATTCATACATACATACATATATACATACATACATATATACATACATACATTCATACATACATACATACATACATATATACATACATATATACATACATACATTCATACATACATACATTCATACATACATACATTCATACATACATGCATACATACATACATACATTCATACATACATTCATGCATACATACATTCATACATACATTCATACATACATACATACATACATACATACATTCATACATACATACATACACACACACACAATTGAAATGAACACAACTACTTTATTTTGCTGTGCTACTATACACGGGTAAAAACTTACCAGCATGTGTCTGAAAGTGATGTAAGCGAAGTTTGTTGTCCAGAGACTTGATATTATTATTCAGCGGAATGAAGGAATTTCCCCGCTCTTCTAATACTATAGTGATATTGTGGGAATCTATGACTCCAGCCAGCTGAGGCTTGCACTCCACTGTAGCTTGCCGACCATTATCGGCTAGTGTCAAACCGTACCTATATAGATCATGTAAGGCTTAACTAAGTGCCAAAATTTTTATCACCAAAATTTCAATTAAAAAATGATTTTAGCTAGGTACAAAACAAGATAGCTACATGTGTTATGCTCTATTTTTTCTTAATGTGTCATACTTTTGTTTTGCTTTACTAACCAGCTTCCATTCTCCCTCATATGGTCACAGCCACGCCCACCAACAAGGATGCGTGAATAGCTATCCTGGTTGTTA
>WLWD01002931.1_pt1 | contig 63118 bp, 45 predicted proteins | sample 6712731 | NCBI WGS metagenome assembly WLWD01 (sample SAMN12718690, study PRJNA576275) | sponge metagenome | isolation source: marine sponge | host: Mycale hentscheli | place: New Zealand: South Island, Marlborough, Capsize Point | collected 2014-11-01
TCCCTGTATCGACTCCTATATAGACTCCCTGTACCCTCTCCTATAGTCTCCTTGCACCCACTCCTATAGTCTCCCTGTACTGACTACTATAGTCTCCCTGCACCCACTCCTATTGTCTCCCTGTACCCATTCCTGTAGTCTCCCTGTACCCACGTTCATATGGTAGAGGTTATTTAAAGAGATGTGTTCGTAAATTGTCACCTAATGATGGGTAAGGGATGTTTAAGATGTGTTCACAAGTTAGGGTTACTTAAAGAGATTTGTTAGTGGCTACGTCACCACCTAAAGAGATGTTAGGTCACATAAAAATAGGTAAGGGTCATTAAATGTGTTCATAGGTTAGGTCACCTAAGGATAGGTAAGGTGTGTTCACATGGTGGGTCACTTAAAGAGATGTGTTCATTGGTTAAGATCTCTAAGTGTAGTAGCTATGTTTATTTATAAGGAAAACTGTTTAAGTCAGGTTGCTAAAAAAAGATCGGTTCACATCATATATGTAGGTAAAGATCACTAAGATAAGGCACTTACTGGTGAGGAATACTAAGTTTCTTAGAATAAGATTTGAGATGTATTTATATGTATAAATCGTCAATAATTGAGAATGCTTGATCACAGAGATGTATTTATCATTAAGGGGGCATGTTCATGAGTAGGAGAGGCATTTTGGGTACAGATCGACAGTGTTTCATATAGAGATAGGGCCATCCCGAGATTCCTCCCCCAGTCACAGATAGTTGATAGGTACAGGGTCATTGAGCTATACAAGGAGTTTGTTATAATGGTTACGTATATACATGAGATAGCGGCATTCTTATTGATAGTTCAAGTGAAACTCGATTAAAATGATGTTTTTAATAATAGGTAAATTGAGTAGATAAGTTTATAGGTAATGGTCACAATAAATATTGTTCATGGGTAAGGGTTGCTAAGAAAGTTGTGTGCATAGGTAAGAGAGAGGGGTTTAAGGTAAGGGTCAATAGTGGATTTGTTTATAGGTAAGGGTCACTGATAAAACATTATCAATAACAATTTCTTCAACAAAATGGCCATTGATGTCTGTAAAATTCCTTTCTTTGAGTATTAAAACTACATTGACTGATATTATATGTATATATGATATAGGCACGTAGGACACGAGACAGGAGAGAGGGAAATACATTCATCTGTGCAAGATGAAGAGCATGTCAAAACAAGATACAAGGTACTTGCTATTAAAAAAAAATTTTTTTTGTGTGTGTGGGTGTGTGTTTTGTCAATGTAGCTACTGAGGTAGTTGCACTCTTGCTCTATATAATGCACCACAAATAATATTTTTGTTACAGAAATTTGAGAGGTGAAGGTATACTGCCGAAGAAAGTGGACCGACGTCACACCTACAATGATGTCGGATAAATACAAAATGTCCTTTGATCCCTTGGAATTCCATTGAAAGTGGACCTACCTAAAGAAGCAAAGAACTAATTTTCAAACTGAACAAATCTATTAATTTTTTGTGTGTAATTCACAAATTTTTGATAATATTTTTGTTACTACAACTATTTTTACAGTATTGTAGCTAAATAATACCAGCGAAATATACAGTGGTATAACAAAGTAATAACCATGTAATACACAGTGGTATAGCAAAGTAATAACCATGTAATACACAGTGGTATAGCAAAGTAATAACCATGTAATACACAGTGGTATAGCAAAGTAATAACCATGTAATACACAGTGGTATAACAAAGGAATAACCATGTAATACACAGTGGTATAGCAAAGTAATAACCATGTAATACACAGGCGTATAGCAAAGTAATAACCATGTAATACACAGTGGTATAACAAAGGAATACCAGCATAATACACAGTTAATACACAGTGGTATAGCAGAGTAATACCAGTGTATTGTGTGGTTATTATTCAAGTATACACACAAAATAACAATGTAATACATCAGTTATACACATGTGTACACACTAGTGTATTTCTGGAGAATACTACTGTTATACCTAATGGCGTATTACGGTACTTATAAGCCATTTTTACACATAGTGTATACCTGAAGAATACCAGGAGTATTCCAGTTGTATACTAGAAGATTATCATTGTTATACACTAGTGTATATCACACTTTTTGCATGGTGTCAGCTATTTTGGTTCATTTGGCAATACAACTATAGTACACATCCATATAAGTGGGTGGGGTCGAAAACCCATGAACAGTGTACAGCAAGCTGGACAACTATGAAGCCAGTTGCTATAACTACTAGTAGTTCATGATGTCTTGGATAAGCAATAACTTGAACTAAAACACTGAGGAATCACCACTCCTTGTTATTAGGCATAAAGTTTTTAAACAGTATTCTTCAGTTCCACCAGGTAAAGGTTGCCTGTAGTTTCTTAAGAATGGGATGAAACACTTTGCTTCATAAGCTGTGTATATTCACATGTACTCTTTAAATTACTTATATTATTTATATTTCATTGTTCGACTTCATGCCGAAGTTTTCTTCAGGGGTCAACTGAGGTCAGACTCTTCAGGATGGTGGCTGTCCATGCTGCATGTAAATAACCCTCCAGGTTATAATAAACAGTAATCGTGCCCTCCCCAGAAATCTGGCTATTTACATTGTGTCATTATATCAACATGGAAAGTTTAACCTCAGTTGACCCCTGAAGAGGACTTCGGCAAGAAGTCAAAACGTCGGCTTAAGTTATAGTTAACAATATTGGCTGTTAAAAAGAGAAAGAATTTGCTATTAATAATATATTTATAAATATATATATAATAGAATAATATTTGGTAAGGACCCAAAGTATCCAAAACGCTATCATCATTTCATATCAAATTCACAAAAAGATCAAGCATCAATTTCATCATCTTCTATCAGGTAATAAATAATTTGCATTAATTTGCTTTTACATGTTATTTCTAGAGCATTTTAAAAGAATACAGACAATTTGAGCCATTAGTAATTGATTCAATATTAACCTTTTAATCCTTTGACATAAGATTCAGATGTGCTATAAACTTTAATGGTCATTATTTTATACCTCAATATGACATTTCAAAGTGTGAAAATTGTATTATATTGTAGAATTTTGTGACTTTAAAAAAGAGGTATAATCAGGACTGCCAGTATATATTTATATAATGAGCTACTCATACAGTAATAATGGAATGCATAACACAGTCACACGATAACAATGATATGAACAACAACACCACTAAGCTAAATAATGACATTTGAAACTAACTATAAAAGTTCACACAAACCAACTGAGTTCAATTTGTTATTGTGTTTATTCTCTCTGGACTCCACAAAGAATTCCTCACCTTTTATACAAAAAACAACAACATATATATTTACAAAATCAGCTATTTAAAACCATGAGTTAAAATACTTGAATAGTTGTATTCCTCCTGAAAATGTTTTGACAACATGTCACAAATTAAATGGAGTGGAACAGAAGATAATGAAGTCAACATTACATTGAGTCAACATTACCTATTGATTAACCCATACTAACAATTAATAATTTTACTATACATTGACTAATATACTACTACCAAGTTTATTAATGTTTTTTATGGCTGCATTTTTAATATAAATATAAAAAAAACCTTGTGTATTTTAGTTAAATAAAAAATGATTTCATTTCTTCGTAGTTTCGATAGTGGTGCATCAAAGCAAAAAATAAAAAAAAATAGAAGGATAAGTTACAAGGTTAATCTTAAAATAATTTGGCATTTACAATTTGTTTCTGAACTATATTAGTGTAATTTTATTTGAATTATACAGCGTATTCAAAGGCTTAGTTGCAATGAAAATGATATGAGCTTGAATCCCTTTTTTCTTTAGATCTTCTTCATATTCATCACAGAGTAATTTATGTGACGGTAACAGTAACAATTATAGATTTGTACACACTTGATGTATCTATGTGAATTCCTGTAGATTCAGATGAAAATTATGACCAGGCTTCTATGATATCTGAAGAGTAAGGAAATTGCTCAGAATTGGATGTATTTAGTATAAGTACACAACACATAATTTATTATATCAAATTTCGAAAAATATTTGCTAATAATTAAATAATCTATATAAAATATTAGGACATTTCAGGAAATTAAAGAAAGATCTTTCACGTAAGTGTTTTCTAAAGAATTTTCATTCCCTCTTATAGATTGCTATATGTTTTTTTTTACTGTAAACATGTTTCTAAATAGGCATTTTATATGTAATTATGCTATTAAAATTTAACTAATTTAATTGTAGCAATCTCAAAATAAAATCTCATAAGGTAAAATACATACCTTTATAACTATACTGCAGTAATTTAATGAAAGCTTATGATTAAGAATGTATAATTGTGAGATGTTTTTCAACTTCATTAATACTAACCAATGTATAAATATTAATGTTAGGGCTTGGAATTCAGAACTTGAAGAGTTAAAAGAAAATGTAAAAAAAGAAGTTACAGAGCAAATTGAAACATTTTTTTCGGATGTTGATACTAATATTATTCAAGTGAGTACTTGAATAATTCTACTCTTTCACAGGCATAAATTCCACATAGCATACTCTGCATTAAAATAGTCCATTGACAACCATATCACAATCATAAAATTAGTGTATAATCTGTTGATAACTAGCTTGATCACCTCTACAGCCTTGTCAACTTTTTGTCAACTCTAATTATCATCACAGTTAACGGATTTCGTTATGGTTGTCAATGGACTCTTTTCAGGCAGTGATATGGCAGTTATTAACCAACATTTTTCCTCATTTTTATATATCGATTATCCAATATTAAATTCTCTTTTTTACAAATTGTACTCCCTGATTAAAAAAAAAAACGAAAGCAAGAGCAATAGGTCTAAATATTTAGAATTTAAACTACATTTGGTTGTCAGAATGCTTACCTTTTAAAGTGTTAGTCTGCTCAATGTTTTTATTTCATTGAGAGGATATGACTAAGCCATGACAGCTGTTTGAACATCTTGGTAGCTGTAAAATTGAGCATATATAAGATTTTAGCATTAGTAAAGATAAGACAAAATTCTAGCTATTTTTATGTGAACAGTTTGTCTCAAATTGCATATGAATACATAAGTCTTAGTAAAAATGAATCATTCATATATGGTCTTGTTCAAATCAGTGATGATTGAAAAGCCGGTAAAATGGTTAATTTTTTTTTTCAAATATCAATTTTCTTTTACCTCACTTTTTGTTTATATCAATGCAATTTGTAAATTTAAATAATTGTAATATGTTTCAGAAATTCTGCCAACATTATTATGATAGTTGGATACTTATTCTTAAAAATTTTGGGAAAAAAAATTTTGACAGTATATCCCAATACAAAAAAAAACTGGCTCAGGTAAGTTGTATTTTTAGTTAGAATCTTTTTTGGTGAAAGTAGCTAGCTGGTCACTAGCTACATAGTACGTATCACATATATGCAGAAATGAGATATTAAAAAAAAAAATTCCGACTTATAAATTAGTATACTTGAAATAATTATAGTCAGAGGTGATTGTAATAACTACTCAATTTTTAATGGACATAAACAGGAAAAGCTTGAATATTTCTATGTCTAATCATACTAAATGTATCATTCATTGTTATATTAATCAAGTTAGAAACTTAATCAAGCAAAATTAGTGGGTGCTCTTGTTTTATTAATGTACAGGGCATTGCAAAGTTAGAAGAAAAACAGATTGAATATAAACAAATGGTGGAACACCTAGAAAAGGTTGATTACCTGCTTCAAAGTATTGACAAATATTAGTTATTTTATAATGGTCTATTATTAGCTTTCTGTTATTATTTTAAATTTTTTGTACTTTAGCCATTATAAATTGAATAACAATAGCTAGTTCGGTAATTTAGATAACTGATATTATATTGTATGAATACTATAGTGAAATTGAAACTAATGTTTTACAATGTTTTAAACATATTTGCTAGGGTTTTTTTAAGTACAGAAGGAGCATAATAAGTGAAGTGGCCAGATAAATGGCTTACTAAATTAGTAGACAGAGATCAAAATTAGGAAAAAACCATTGCTAAGCATATATACAAATTAATATTTACAGTTGATATTAATGAATCAATTATTTAAATAACTATCATGCTCAAAAGAAAAGAGTAATTAGCATAAATTTGAGGGGGAAAATGTAAGATTTCAATACTTTTTTTTTTTTGCAATAAAAAATAGCTAACATCTGGTGATACACATTGGTTAAAACATGACATTGATTAAAAAAAAGTAATAATTGAACATTTAAATTACGATTTGTTTTTATAACAAGTTATTTCCCATTGGTGGCTACTTTGAATGACTTTCCTATAAAGGCATTTGAATACTCGTTAAAGCTCTCATCTTGGTTTAAATAACACAATATTTTATAATGTTTATAATTCCACTTTTTATACAGTTGGGTGATGGAACAATAGTAACAATAGTGGTCTGTGTGACTTGGCTTCTGGTACATCTCCACTTAATCTGTAATTAATTGTAGCTCTCCACTTAATCTGTCATTAATTGTAGCTCTCCACTTAATCTGTCATTAATTGTAGCTCACCGACTATAACTCCAATGTTTTTAACCTCAGTAATCATTACTAAATGGAGGGGAATTGGTGGTTGTGCGCAGGAGCCTCTCTACCAGCCAATATTGAGTACCAGGTTTTGCATCGAACGTAACACACCACTCGTAGATCCTGTTGGTGCACCCATACTAGATCATGCTAGCACACTCCCTACCAATCCCAGCTAGCATGTTTTAATTAAGTCCTGCCAGCACTCCTGCTTCTCCCTTAACCTCATTTGCAGTTTGCGTCTTAGATTATTACCATCCTTATTCCCTATTTGTATTTTCCATCTCAGTTATTATGTACTTTAAATAAATAAAGATCCACCACTTATGATATTTATTTTCCACTTATATAAAAATTAGAGTAGTAGTGAGCACGCTATTAAGTAAGAGTTTTTAACCATAACACGAATAAGTTTGCAATTAATTAAATTTATGGATACAGATTCTTCAGTTTCTAAATTAAATAGTAGGCTGGCTCAGCAACATTTACATTTGACATGGCATCTGGTGGTATGACCAGTATCTTAATAGAATCAGAACACTTATTAATCAAAGTTTAGTTCTATTAAGTAGTAGTTAGAGCATAAGAGCTTAGGTACTGGTGAATTTAGTGCACTGAAGCCCAAGGGCCGCAGGCCCGAGGGCTTCTAAATCCACCAGTACCTAAGCACATGCTCTAACTATTTTAGAACCCGTTTACCCAAAGCCGGCCCAGTTTCAACTAGCAACTTGGTTTATCAGCATTTTCGCACAAATGGTGGTGTCAAGCGAATTTCTGGCCCAAAATTAAAATTCAATTAAAATTCAATTGAAGCACACCTGGCAAGTTTACTTTAGCATTGTAGCTGCCAGCTGTTATCTCCAGATCTAACTCTACCCTGGGCTGCTCTGCTCAGTGGTAAACAGTTAAGCAGCTAGCTATGGCAAATTCCTGTGGTATGAGCGGCAGCAGGAGAGTTATCTGAACTAGGGCTGGTCCCATATAGGTCGGATATGAGAGGGTAGTAGACCCTCACATATCATATCCGGGCCTCACACCGCTTTATCCAGCCTATTCTATTAAACTTAAACTCAAAAATAGCAATACCCCAAGGGTGGTTAGTATGCACATTTTATATACCTAAAGGCAAAAAATAGTGCACACTTACCAAGTTAGTACACCTAGTAACAATATAGCAACGGGTTATAAGAAAATATAGACAGTTTACATTTCTCAGCAAGAATCCTAAATATTTTAGGATTCCTGCTGAAAGTTTGTAACTCTGTCTACATACTGAAATATTGATGGTATATAAGAAAAGTCAGAAATTTATTGTCCAAGAATTATGGCAGAAGTGTATAACTCCAATGTTTTTCTGGTCAGTTGCCGAGTGCAGCACTTCTGAAAATTTGTATTTTCTAGTAGATCTCAATACAAATAGTTGTTCCCTAGTTACATATAGCAAGGAGGCTTGGGCTCCAAAATATTGGTTAGGCCAGGAAATGGGTGCATTCTAAACAGGAAGTGGGTGTGTCAATGATCAAGGGAAAAGCAGGGTGTAACTGTGTGTGTGAGACGAGAACTAGCACAATAAGTAGTCAATATTTTTTGTGTTGTCATAATTAAAAGCATGAAATTAGTCAAAATTACCACTTAAAAATGTAGATTTAATATTCCCTTTTGTGATACTGCAAGATTTTGAGTGTTGAAAGTATGTAAAAATTTTTTTGTTAAATTCTGCATGAATAGTGGAAGCAAGAATCAAAATAATCTCAGAAGGTAACGTTTATTGACGGATATTAATTTTGGCGTTTATGGTCTGTAATAATGCATAGAATTTTTCACATGCTTCATAAATTATCAGTAATAACTTACAAGGAGCCAATTGATGGCAGATTCGAAGATGCCACTGCTGCTATTTTGAAAGATATCTACGATAGCGAAGAAGAAGACGATGAAGACGACGAAGCCCTTGAAGTTAATGCCAATGAAGAAGAAGACGATGAAGACGACGAAGCCAATGAAGAAGAAGACGATAGTAGCGAAATAAATGTTGTTACCTAGTTAGCTTGTATTATATCATATATGTTTAAATTGTTCCGACAATTGCACTACGGAAACTCACTTGCAGCCTATCGAGCAAATTAGGTAAAAGATCGTCAATATAGCCTCATCCATTTATTGTTAGCGGGTTTCAATATTAGCGAAAAATGGCAAATCGCTAATATTCGCTAAAATGAGTACCCGTTAATAAATGTTACCTTAAGACACTGGTTGGACTATCAATGATGCCCCTGTGTAAGTACAAACAAGCAGGATTTTTTATCACTGTCAGACTACAAACATCAAATAACATAGTTTGCAAAAGACTAGATACCTGACAATTTATTGAAATCTTAATTGAAATGTAGAGTATAATTTGCTTCAGAATTTCCAGCGAGAAAACCAGATAGTAAAGATGACCTAAGGTGTAACTTAAATGTATACAAAATAATCATAAACTTATTACCTGACCCTTTTATCATAATAATAACAATGCATACTCTAATTCAAATGCAACATATGCACAGATCTCCATTCTCAAATAACTTTCAGAAAAACATATACAATTTTGTCATCAAAATTATTCGTAACTTACATTTTCACCATTCAAGTTTTCATTTCTATTGATACAATTATGAGCACATGAGCATAACAATAAAGATCTCAGGGAAATTGTGAAAATACTTACTCATTCGTTTCATCAACATTTCCCTCTACTTATGGTAAAAGCAAATACATCCACAAAGTGAGACAATGAGTGGAACTAGAAATAATGGTCCTATCATTACTGTACAAAAAACAACATTCACAACAAGAAATTGTGTGAAATTACAAAACATAATTATCAGAATTAATTTCACAAAAGTAAGTCAATAGGAGTCCTTTATTTTTTAAATGTGCTACTTAGCTACCATTAGATCTTTCTTGGTTTGTAAATAATTATGCATTCTATGTACATCTTCAGTATATTATAATACAGTTACTAAAATTACTCAATGACTTTCCATATTTGAATAGTATGTGTTCATATAGAATATTACTATTAGCAAGTTGACACAATACTACAACTACCACAAATATTATTATATAATTAAATTCAATCCATGCAGGGATTAATGAATTATTCACATGTATATAACTGTTTGCCTATTATACACTTAAATATAGCCGGATGCAATAAAATAAACATTACCTACAAAGGTAAAAAGTGTGAATGCAGAGTACTTGATCTTAGATAACTTTGAAAGTATTGATTCTAAATATTCATATTATTTTTTAAAAACACCTAAAACCAAAAAAAATTGAAGTAATCATGCAACTGAAAAGTTAATATTTTTAAATGTAACTATAATTAGTTATTAAGTCACAATACAAATCTCTAACCAAACTTAAAAAAAAATCATGTAATAAACCTTAACTTTAAATTTCTTATTTTCAGTACAGTATGCTAGTATTATGTACCATAGTTGGGTTTATCTTTTTATACAATCGATCGCTATTTTATGTTTAGATAATTATTATAGCTTACCTAAAATACATCAAAGTTGAAGGTTGGATTTCTTCTTGATCTAATAACATTGTTTGTATCATAAACATAATGTATTTTTAATCATTAAATTAAATACAATTGTTTATAGCTAGCTATTATACCGTATTTCCTGAGTTGAAAATGAGTGTTCCCGTTGCAGTAGATAATACTGAAACAGGTGTCCAATCTGTTAAAAATAATATCTTATGATTAGCTAATTTCAAATAAGAAATTAAAATAAAAACTTTAATTGTTCCATACATCAATTAGAGTAAAACTCCCTCATAAATGAACATTATTTATAGTTAACTAAAATTAAAACTAAAATTATATTTATTTTTACTTACACCTAAAATATTTTAGAAACTAATCAGAACTAAGTTTCACAGAGGATAATAGTAACTAAAACTAAAACTAAAAGCCATAGAGCTTATGAATTAAACTAAAGTTAATAAAAAAAAGCAACCATTTTTAGTGACATTGCTGAAAAATGATGGATGACCAGTGGTAGTGTCCCAGGAAACAAAACCCTTTACCCAATCCTTACTTCATAGCACCTGAGTTAATTGTTTGGCTAGCACAAACTGTTGGACAGTAGTCTTCTGCACTTGCTCAACTATATCTAGTCCAATAATAATTATTTAATTATTTCAAGAATTAATTAATTATTGTACTTCAGTTAGAAAAAATAAACAAAGTTAAAAAAAACAACTAACAATATTGTGGAATACAAAAACTAAATTGAATTCTACATTTGAAAAACAAAAGTTATCTAAAATTGATGACTTGAGTTTATAAAAATATTGAGATATAAAATTTGAATTTAAAAAATTCATAACTAAAACTAAAATGGAAGTTAGTAAATTTAAAAAACTAAAAATAAAACTAGTATTGATAATAGTACATATGAAAAACCAGAACTAAAATTATAATTATAGTCTTTGCTTGTGAAAAACTGAAGTAAAATTCATCTTGAAATATTTTCTGTAAAAAAATATAACTAAAACTTAACTGTGAATGTTCAACTAAAAACAACATTAATTATTTAGTATCACCATAAGCAAGCTATTAGTTTTTGATTTGCTACTTATTTTATAATCAATACAAATTTTTACATTTATTTCATTAAATATTTTAATGATATTAGCTTTCATTGCGTATATGAACATCTATTTTCATAACTTTCTCCACTTTAATGTTTAGTTTTAAACAATTATTGGCGAGCGAGCGTAGCGAGCGAGACACTTACAGGGGTAACACAATCGAAAATCGGGGATGTTTATTTATTGGCGAGCGAGCGGAGCGAGCGAGACAGTATTAGGGGTGGATAATGCAAAATCGGGTATATGTTATATTATGTATGTATGTATGGATGGTACGTATGCACTTTAAACGCGCGCGCGTGAAACTTTTTTCTCCAAAAGACACGGCTTTTTAGGCTTGACCCCAGTTTATTCTTAAACTACAGCATTAAACAAGCCTTACTTTATACTTATGCTCCGAAGTGTTAGAAAATTCCTGCGAAAATGCTTGCTTTTCAAGAAACAAAAAGTTGATTCGACCGGTTACTATGGCATTGAAGACCCTTTTCCAAACTTAATTTCAAAACTTCGCCGTTTTCGGGAGGATACGGAGTGCAGATTGTTGGTTGTCAAGAGCCATTGGTAGTCAGAATGCCGTAGTATTAATGCTAAAGAAGCTACTACTACTCGAGGGAAGCTGAGGTAAGTAGTAATTCCATATTTGTTAGCTAAATATGCAAAATAACTCTGGCCTTTCTTTTTTGTAGCAGCTAAGAGCTTGTTGTCAACAGTGACCGGCAAATTCAAACAGTCAGAATGGCTCAAATTTGGTACTACAAAAGTTACCACTGCTCAAGAAAATGAGGTAAGAAAGTAATTTTGTATTTGTGTGCTAAAATTGATTGTCTTTTTGTTTTTGTAGCTGAGAGCTTGTTGTTAAGAATTCGAGGTAATTCAGATAGTCAAAGTAATTTAAATTTGATACTACAGAAGTTATCAATAGGAAATTGAGGCAAGTAGTAATTCCATATTTGTTGGCTAATAATAACACTGGTTTATTTTTAGTTACTGGTAATTGAGATTATCAGAACGGTTGATGTTTGATACTACAAAAGTTACCATTAATCAGGTAAGAGAGTGATTGTGCATTTGTTTGCTGAAATAAAATGACATATAACTGTGTTTGCATGAAGTAAACTAAAACATAGTGACTTTTATGTTACCTAACTATCAGGCTCGCTCGCCATTTGTGCTCAAGCAGAGATTATCAGAACGGTTGATGTTTGATACTACAAAAGTTACCATTAATCAGGTAAGAGAGTGATTGTGCATTTGTTTGCTGAAATAAAATGACATATAACTGCTATTATAGTGTTTGCATAAAGTAAACTAAAACATAGTGACTTTTTATGTTACCTAACTATCAGGCTCGCTCGCCATTTGTGCTCAAGCACACCACTAGTTTATTTGTATATATGTTTAGACGTACGTATGTCATTTTGTACTTTGACCCTCACGTTTTTGTGTTAGTTATGTGGTCGACCCCGTCCCAAATTGCACTAAACAGAATCCTCTGGTTTATCGATCAGTACCCGTATCACCCTAGAAATTGAATTGTTTACCGTTTTGAATTCTTTTCAAATTTCAGTCTCTCTTCTGCTATACTGAATTACTCAATATAGGGATTCAATTGCTAGATACTCTTAGTAAAAATCTTGAATATCCCAGTAAAAAGGTTCAAAGAATGGAGACAACATATGCATGTATGTATATATAATATATATATATATATTATATGAATACATAATAATTATAGATAGACAAAAATTATAGGTAAAGAGTAGTATTAATGTTGTTGTAGCGGGCAGCTCTGTAGCTAAAAAATACAAAAAAGATTAGACATTGCAAAACCAACTTACAGATTTTTATAAAAGTAATGTTGTAACTAGTTCATAATTCATCCACATTCTCCAAGCTTCCTCGACACTGTAACCTAGTACCATTATGAATTGAGGATTCCTTAAGGAGAACAAAATAATAAAAAGAATTGTTTTGAATTGGATATTCAGACTATTAGATGTCCATTGATGAGGAGTTCAGTGAATACCATAAGGTCTGTAGGACTAGTACATGATACCCAATGTTGATTTATGGTATATGAAATTTCTGGAGCATGTTCATCATCAAATGTCAAGTAAAGATCTCTGTCTATTAATAATATAAGGCTCACTAGAATAAAATTAATAATGTCATTTCTTATATACATCTTACCTGTTCACATGGTAGGACATAGCTAAGCTAATGTCATTAACTGTATTAGAGACTTCAACTGTAAGCATGTCTATGAAATCAAAATAGTGGCCATTATTTGTAAGGTAATCTTCTCATTTAACTATTCAACTCATCCACATTTTAACTTACACAGCATATTGGCCATATTAATAACTCTGGCACATATCTGTGTTATCCGACCAATTAAAAAAAAAAAAGCAATAAATACGGTTAAATTTGTTTCAGCGGCACTAAACTGTCTCCAAAATTTGTTTTAGAATGAATTTATGCCCCAATATTGTCTGTGTGTCACAAATTGTAAGAACTGAGTATTCCTTTAATAACTACACCATAAATTAATAAAAAAATTTCATTAGTAGTCACTAAGTTCTAGCATTCATTTTGAATTATTTGCCTCGAATTAGAATAATAAAATAATAATTGAATTCTGCATATCCATAAGTGAGTTAAATCGTTGTGTGTATTTATGATACATGTATGCATGTATGCATTCACGTATGCATGCATTTTTGCATGCACGAAAGTACAAAACTAACTGGCACTTGCATCAAATAGCTACAACTATATTTTATTACCTGGCTTACTCTGTTACAGAGTATATTCAATTGATGAATTTGCTTACAATTACTGGTAGAATTTATATTATTAACATTAAAAAATAATAATTACACCTTATCATCGACATTACTTTAGGCAATATTTTTTATATAATTTAGTACGTAATGAAATGAAAATAATGAATGTGCTCACAAACTGTTCTATTTATCATTGTTTAATAATGACATTATAATAGTTTAAGCTATGAAAAGCTGTAATCAATACTTGGTGGAAACTATAAAGCATGAATATGCATAATATAAAATGTAGATCATCATGTGAGAGCTCTTTCTTTTCTTTTATAAATGATAATTCCACACTGAGATAAGAATATAATAAAACAGGCGGTAATACATGCTGTAGAAAGAAAATTAAAACATCATAAACAAACATGATCATACTAATTTGACAACATTAAATATAATAAAGACTATATTATATCTATAGGTTTATAAATTAAAACTTCATTACTTCATAACTTAATCTTTTGTACTTAGTAAAAAATGCCACCAACTTAGGTTAGAAATGGTCTCAAGTGTGAATTAAAAGGCTAAGAAGAAGTCATGTACACAGTGTATGTACATACATGTACCAGTACAAAGATAATTTATACAGTGATGTAAATATAGAGTAGAAATGAATAAATATATCTATACTTTCTATTTGGTGTTCACAATATGAAAATCCATTTATCAGAAGTACAATAGCTTTTAAATGTTCTGTAGGACTTGTGCATGATATTAAATATTGCTGTTTGGTGTAGAATACTACAAGGTCATCCTTATCGTCAAATCTCAGATGAAGATCATGATCTATTTAATAATTATAAGTCAAACTTATATTTAATGACTATTACCTGTACATCTTCTTGCAAAACTACCAGGCTGCACTACACCATTTACCATTGATACTAGCAGTAATTTTGAGCATACCTACAAAAGTAATTATTGGTAAGAAATTAGATTTTTCTTCTTTTACATAAACTACACACACTTCTTCAACTTACACATGACAGCACTAATAACTGTGATATAGTCCACCTGAGTTCATCTACTAAATCAGATAAAATAAAGTGACCAAACAGTATATACTCCAACAATTCCCATCATTCTATAAATATTAACTATATTTACCTCTGTTAGTGATGGCTGATGGGTTAAACAGACAAAAAATTACATTATCCTGTACCATCGCTATTTCTCACTCTGGGCGCTATTGCTTCTGTGGCTATAAATTACTCCAGCTTAGTGGCTATAGCAATGGGTATGCACCGACTGTCGGTGACTTCAATTGTACAGAGTCATACATCAAAGGTACACACACGACGATCTACGAGACAACTACAAATTGACTGAGATATTACATGCACACCCAAACATAATCCTTATGATATCAAAAATACAAAAATAAATACAAGTATATACAAGTTGAAGGTGTTTTGTTTTAAGTACTACACGGTATAACAAATATGGGAGGGTTTTACCCGGTAACATCCCCTACGTAGTAAGTCATTTCGGTAGCACAGTCTCAGAGTATTATAAATCAGAAAGAGGGTGCTTTGGCTCTTTTAACAAAACCTTTTTAAGCAAAAAATAGTATACACGTAGTAATTAGCTTATAATTGCATTTCATATATAAAAGTTGATTTAAAGTTAGTGCTATAATAAAGTTTATGTAGAAACATAGAATCTAGATATTGATTCAGACATTCTCGGATGAAACAATTATAGTAGCTAATAGCAAAAAAATTTTGCTTTATAACAGCCAATATGGCTGTTAAAAAGAGAAACATTTCCTATTAATCTAGATATTATTTTATTCATCTGAATGTTGGTTTACAGTTTGCTAATATATTATAATAATATATAATTATGATTCATACAAACATTCAATCATTCTTGGCTAAAATAATTATAATAACGAGGACTTCCAAGTTGTCGAAAGGTTGGGTTAAGTTTTAATTAACATTATATTGGCTGTTAGAACGAGAAAATAATTATTATAACATAGCACAGCAAAATATAGAATAGTGAATGTATCAGAATTTAGTCCTTGACAACAAGGTACTGAACATAACAGAAGAACAGGATAAAAATTACCAAATGATTTATGATAATTGTTGCTATTACCATAATCACTAGTTGCATGACATAACTCAATAAAAAAAATAATGAGAAATTGATACAATAATATCCGAGAAAAATTAGAAATCAAATTAATATTGAAAAGCAGAAAAATGCTTGAAATATTTTCTACTTCATCACACTGCTGGAAGATTGTCAATTTACTGATATTAACTGATAGTTTACTAACAATTTATATTCTGTGCACCAAGATGGTGTACCTGGAACACCCGCTTGGTACGACCAGAAATAAGGCACTGGAGTGTATGTAAGGCACACTGGATGGTATGTAAGGCACAGTACACTGATCATTTACTATAAAAGTGTGTCTGATGTAAGATTGATTGCTTGAGTAAAACATCAATGTTCAAGCAGAGTCAATCGCTGCTATTGTTGTATAGTAATCTTTAGAGGAATCCATAATAAAATGCTTATAGATATTCCATTTAATTAGTAGTGGTAAATCGTGACAACATTTGAAATAACCTCATTGGCTAGAGTAGCACGTCATATTGGTCACAACAAATAAATCTGAAATTTATAGTAACAATGCAGCATAACAAAAATAGGGCACAAAATCATGAATCACTGCGAGTACGCAGTTTCCATCGACAGATAAATCACACTTTATCTACTAAAACGAAAAATCACAGCACACTTGGTGTTAATTAACATAAAATCTACTATGGACAATTTTATTCTAAATATGCAGAATATTTATTGAAATGGATATAGATAATATTTTGTGTAAATTTAGTCATTATTTTAATAAAATCACAATAAGTTAAAAAAACATCATTACTGGATACAAAGACATTATTAGATCTAAATCTGATAATTGCTAAGGCAATGATTTCAAGCAAGTGTAAGCATTTAATACTCTTTGTACGAGTATTATATGGCTTCACAAGCTTTGACTTTAAGAAAGTGAGAGATATGCGGTTGAGGTCGCAAATAGTTAAATTGATAAGTCATTGTGAAGTAGTCATAGAAACTTGACAGATGAATTTTGTACCTTTAGATTCACTCACATGTGAATAAAAAAATTTCGTATATGAGGCAATGCTAACTTTTGTAGAATATTTATCAAAAGGACACTTTCTTTCGCTTACATTACTTGAATTTGTGCATAGTTTTATTAGCTATACTTAACTATTTTTTGTTTTACGCATTCCATTGGATCATTAATTTGAAGAAATGATAAAAAAACGCCAATGATTATGTATTCCTTATAAAAACACGTAACAACTATAAACATTAAATACAACCTCTATTTAAAGCTATATACTACCACTAAGAAACTTGGTAGAGTATTCATATCAAACAACATGCCTATTCTGTTCTTCTATTAATCTTCAAAAGAACTGGGAAATACCAATGAACATCGAACGATTTTGTCACAAGTAACCACAATAATGTAACGTAACTTTCATTTTTTTACAAAGACAAACTGGTTGTGTTATGTGTCGTAAACCACACATGTATTTACTCATGCACTATAATTTGCTTCATTTTCTTTTGTGTGTAGGACGTCAATTCAGAATAGACCTGTTTCACATTCTGTTTACTTGCACAATTACTCTCTCCTCTTATAGTATTAATGGCAATACCACAAGATCATGCAATCAAAGTGAGTCTGCTCCATCTTTACCTGGAAGTCCATCACTCAAAACAAGTACTTAAATAAATGTAATGTTGCTATAGTTAATCACATTATCTGATGTGAGCTAGATCCTCTTTATTGCTGTATTTTTTTGTGTAAAATAGATTCATTGCCTATTATCAAATGACAAGATGGTGCTTGAGTCTAAGTGGAATTATTTTGCAATAATGTGCTCCTAGTTGCATGAAGTGTGCTACTAATTACAACATTAAAGGTGTATTTTGAACAATAGCAACTTACACGGAACACAAAGATTCAATATCAAGAAATAGAGTATTCTTGGTCATACTTAATTTAAATAGTGTAACATTATGTTACGACGTTGTAAATTTTGTGATCCAGATTAAATTCTAGTAGATATCACATTGCTATCTATTCCTATACAACATTTATGATTTGTTTCATACTGGTCTTGTATCACAGACCCAAAAGAGGAATTTTACAAGGATTACTACTGCTAAACCTTATACAATATAGTATACTCAATGTAGGCAAGTATATAAATCAGGCACAGCTGTTTAATAAAAAGACTGACTGATATGTAACTACTAATGAAGAAGTGAAAGAAAATACACAGATAGGACAGAGATACTGAGGAGCAGGAGAGATAAACAAAGAAAAAAGAAGAGAACAGGAGAGGGAAACCATGTATAAAAATACCTGATGCTACTGCATTCCTAATTTGCAAAAGTTAGTACATCACACCAAAGTGTGGCGGGGTACTCTTTCTTGGTTTATCTCTCTTGCTCCTCAGGATCTCTGTCCTTTCTGTGTATCATTAGCAGTTACATATCAGTTTGTCTTTCGATACAGCATTGCCTGATTTATATAGTTCATCTACATTGAGTATACTATGGTATAATTGCTTAGAAATTTTCTTCTTATAGCCACCTTCTCAAAACCACTTGTTGGCTTTCTTTCAGCAGATGGAAATTCACAACATTAGCAATTATATTTTCGTGAATTAAAATTGGCAATTTTAATAAATTCTTTATTACCCAAAAATGGCAATCTAGTATTGTATCAGGTCTATAATATAGCATATATAAATTATTTCAAACTATTTCGCATCAAGAAAATTAATTAAATCACTAGGTTGCCATTATTCTGTAGTGAGGAATTCAGTGAAATTGCCAATCTTAATTCATCCCTACCAAAATTAAATTTGGTCCAACATGACCCGAAATAATATATGTTTTATTATTGGCACATAGGGTTGAATGGGGTGTAATATCACTTTCTGGCATTAGTTATTAAATTAAAGTTATATTTTATAATGTATTAATAATTCGGAGCATTTAAAAATTTATAATAATATATTTTTTTGCTAGTTTCACTATTTTTTTCCTTTTGCCTCACTTCAGTATTTACTTGTAATAATGTCCTCTAGTGAAGTTGCTTCCATTACTAGTACATAAATTTTAATGGTGAACAGCAATGGGAGAAGTTCCTAAAAGCAAAAAAAGCAATCTTTGTAGTATCACTCTTCCACTCTATACATGTCTCTTAGATTTGATGTTGCAGAATTCAGCACACGACCGTTTTAATATCCTCATTTGAACTATTCATTAAATTGCCCTCACATATTATTTTAATACTGTATTATTGGTACTTGAAGGCAACACAATGCCATGATATTACAGTGTCTAGGTTACCCTTGATGAGGCCCCTTGGTCTGGTCATACATAGACAAAAAGTGAAACAATTTCTGCATCAAATATAATGTCTGGGCATGCATCATGGAAGACATTTTTTTTGTTCTTTTTTTTTTTTAGGAGCTATACTTATGTTAAAAAAATGTTGAATCTCAAACTCTTCGGCAGAGAGAATTAGATAGGAAAATTTCAATCAGAGAAAATAAAAGTAAAATTGCCTCCACTAATTCTATATGATGTTTAAATATTCTATGATACTGGTTAAAATAAAACAATGCAATCACATGAGCATAAGGAAGATCAGGTGACACTCTGTCCACTAGCTACTATTTACCCACAAAATTGAAAAGCATAATTTTATGTGAAAAGTTTTTAAGTAAATACCACATGATTTTTTATTTTATTAAAAATTAATGCCACAAAGTGAATACCCAGAAAACACTATTCTAGAGTTACTGCACATATATCTAGATAATCTTGGTCCCACTTAATTCCCAGTAATTCACAATTTCTTTAGATTCTCCACCTCTAACAGATGTCCAGGGAGTGATTTTACATAATAGCTTTTCAAATAAAATTACATTACCTGACTCTGAGGTATGGCTTACCTTCTGCCGGACTAGTTTCACGTAGCCAGACCCTTTACCAATCGTAACGCGGGAAAGGTCTGGTCAACTGATATTGAGCACAGTCTACGCCACGGTGCATTTTATTAGCTGACTCTGGAAGCTTGTGGTTTCAGCATTCGCGTTCTACAAGAAAAATGCCGAGCACAAGCGATATTTGTAGACCTTCATTTTGAAGCCAGCAAATAATTTCTGATTGGATAAATCTGTTCAATATTAGCTAAGACCTTTCTTTATGTTATTTCTGTATTTCAGAAGTTGTTCTAAGTTCTAATTATCAAAGGTATCTACACTATAACACTATAAAGAAGTCTTCAAACTGACAGCAGCATTGAAAAAGCAGAAACCGAAAGCAAGCAAATCTATGACGTAGTAGGAATACGCGTGGCTACTAGACTGCGCAGGGTGGCGGCGTAATGACTGTGCAGCTTTCCCCTGGGCTGGGGTGGAGTGGTGTAACTTATAATGCGAGCACATAGAATTTCATTCACGAAGCAGGAGCAAAAAATAAGTGGTAAAATATAAATTAGACCATATCCGCGGGAACCTACCACAATCTCTTAATTGCTGATGGTGCAAACACAACTTACTATCCAGACTCTTTCCCGCGTTGCGATTGGTAAAGGGTTTGGCTACGAGAGACTACTTCCGTGACAACAGTGAAGCGTGATGCGTGGTGAAATGGGTGTGGATTAGGTGTGGTTTATAGTCTGGGACGTGCAATGTTGGTAAAGGGTCAATATACTGGAAAGACGATTAGTCAGTCTATTGTTGTCATCACATCATCGTAAGAGGATTTCTAAATAATTAAAATAGATCTGTCAGCTATTATTCGAGGTTATGGCGACTTCAGATTGTAGTAAGATAAAGAATGAGCACACTCAATTTGTCAAAGTGCGGCAATCTATTCAGGAAGAACAAACCAAAGTTGGAATACTTCGGGGAACTCGAAATAAGGCTGTAGATGGAGTTAAGGCTACTATTGGAAACATAAAGGCCTGGTTAGAAAAAACTGGGAAAGGTAAACTAGCTAACTTTGCAGTGTGAGCTGTTTTTGATATTTCTTTTTTTTTTGTGTGTGTGTGTGTTGATTTTTTTAATGTTTTTAATCGTTTTTGTCATTATTATTGGGAAACATGGCCTAATTTGTGTTTCTTGACGTTACTGATCGTATAGTTGAACAATAGTATACTAAAGTGAGATCAATACATTGTTTGGCTGGTGTGATCAGTATTTGCAGTTTGACTGCTGGAACAATTAACCATTGCAGGAGAATGATGACTATGACTATACTAATAAAAATGGTTTAAAATATGTTATAAGTTTTCATTCGCAACAAGGTTATTTAAAGATCAGTGGACTATTATAATAGCTAATTGTTTATATAAAGAAATTAACAATAAACGCTTCTTTTGTTACAAGTTCGCAAATAAGTAAAATAATGGAGGTGATTTTATTGCTTCATGTTTAGGTGCTAACCTCTAGTAGATTTGAAGTTTTACCTTAACTTGGTGGTTTTGCGTGTTTGCTTAGTCACAGCCATATATGCCCTACACTACAACTCTTAGTCACAGCCATATATGGCCTACACTACAACTCTTAGTCACAGCCATATATGCCCTACACTACAACTCTTAGTCACAGCCATATATGCCCTACACTACAACTCTTAGTCACAGCCATATATGCCCTACACTACAACTCTTAGTCACAGCCATATATGCCCTACACTACAACTCTTAGTCACAGCCATATATGTCCTACACTACAACTCTTAGTCACAGCCATATATGCCCTACACTACAACTCTTAGTCACAGCCACATATGCCCTACACTACAACTCTTAGTCACAGCCACATATGCCCTACACTACAACTCTTAGTCACAGCCATATATGTCCTACACTACAACTCTTAGTCCCCAGCCACATATGCCCTACACTACAACTCTTAGTCACAGCCAATAGTCCCTACACTACACTCTTAGTCACAGCCACATATGCCCTACACTCAACTCGTATCCAACAGCCACATATGCCTACACTTTTTTTTTACAACCTTAGTCACAGCCTATATGCCCTACAACACTAAACTCTTAGTCACAGCCCATATATTCCCTACACTACAAACACCCCCCAACTCTTAGTCACAGCCATATATGCCCTACACTACAACTCTTAGTCACAGCCATATATGCCCTACACTACAACTCTTAGTCACAGCCATATATGCCCTACACTACAACTCTCTTTCTCTATTTGTCTTTGTCTCAATATAGTGTACTCATGAAGATGGCACCATGTGTTTATGCTTTTTTTCTAGGATGTTCCATTGTCTCTATTCATTTTTTTCCTAAGTGCTTCATATTATATTTAAAGCTTTATTTTGTTCACACAGTCACTATGTTGGTTTTCTACATACTTATGAATGAATACATTATTACATTCAGTGAGACAAATTTTTATAGACAATTAACTGAGTAAAGAATAACTTGGGCAATACTTAACATTATATATAACAACAATTGTTTTTATTGTCCGCATTTAATAATAAAAGTATCTTAAAATAAACAAAAAATAATAATGTCTATTAGTCAAGCAGATATGCATATGAATTGTGCTTTTGATGATAAAAGTATGAAATTTGGCAAAAAGTTAGGGCATGCCATAAGGAAAAGTTCTGGCTACAGGGCCATTGCAGATTCCCTCTTAATTTAGCTTGGCAGCCATTTACAAAATGGCATTATCGGTTAATACTTTCTCAGGTGTGAACCACCTAGAATTTTGAGTTTCACATTGTTTAAGGTTCGTAATTTTATTTTAATGATGCCAACACCAAAATAATTTTATGCAATAATTTGTAACTTAGTTCTGAGAGCAATGTCCACCACAGTGGCAAAGTGCAGTGCACTGGAGTGCTGCCTTGACACATTTACAATGTCCTCTGCATCCTTTCTTGCATCCGCAATGTAGAAGCTCTCGGCAAGCTTTAGCTGCTGGTAATGTAGTCCAAATAACTTCCCATCCACCTGTTTCCTTTCTCTTCCACCCCCAATCCCCTGGGGAGGGGAGTTCAGGAGCTGCTACCATTGCCTGTCCCCAGTAGTGACCAGCTTGGTATGCTGCCCTTTTCGTGCTCGATCAGAGATGCTTTTGTTGGAGGAAGTCCATCTATTGCTCTGCCTTTGAGGGTGAAAAGGTCCTTACGTGCCTGATTCACTAAGGTTTGGCTGCTTGTGCGATCATACAACAATACTACGTAGCGTTCAAGAAGCTCCATCCACTCACTAACAAATTGTGGAGTAGTGGCTAAGGCACAAAAAGCTCTAGTAACGTCACTAAACGTCATCCATGTTTCCCAGGCTGTCTTCTTTCCTCTTCCATTAAAAGACGATATACAGTGTCACATCCTGTAAAGGCATGGAACATTGGCAATCCCACACATCTCTCTGGACCTAGGCTCATTGCTATCTCATGAACAGGTATATGTCGAAAATTCTTTCCACTTCCAAAACTAACCCAAACTTTAAGCCGATAAGCAGCTGTCACAACCAATACAAGTACATCCGTGTCAACTGTGCGTATTGATATGTTAGTATATCCTTTCTTCACAGCATCTTCCAGATGAAGTATGATGCGGGTATCGGCCTCCTCATGTGTGCAGGGTGACAAACCTGATATGTCTTGGAGATGGTTACACAGAACTTCAGTATGATGAGTAGTAACTAGTTCTTTTTCAGTGTCAAGGGATAATAGGTGAGTTGCCAGAAAAAAGAACAATTCTACCTTGTTGGCATCAATACGGAGGAAGTCCTCCCATTTTCCAGGAATGCCACTGGACGGCTCAACGCGCCTACGAACTCCTTTCCCTCTCTTTGCACGTGTTTCAGTCTTCAGGCTGTCAGGAAAATATTGATCCCACACGATGTCCAATCTACATACATGATGCAGTTGATGCTTGATGTAAGGTGAAAACACTTCTTTCTCGTAATCAGAAAATGTCTTTGCAGTACCAGGTCGCAACATATTTACAACAGCAGCCCCATCAATTATCAACACTTGTAGAGTAGGATATGATGAATTCATTTGTGAGGGAGCAAGATTTTCCAGACAACGGACTAAGTCTGACTTGGTCCCACTTCTGAGCTTGCCCATTTGTGACAGTCCACGAGGATACGCCTGGTTTTCATGTGCAAAGAACTCTTCGATATCTCCTTCACGGAGCTGCGATGCAATATACAGTCTAGAGAAGAGGGAACAATCGCTCTTCAAAGACTTGATCTGCTGCTGAACTCTGGATTTTTCTCTCACTACAGGCTGGCTAAATAGAGAGAGATTGTTCGTTGGGATGGGATCATCAATATGCTTCATCTGGTTGACAAGCCGCTCACTTGTGTAAGTGTCATATTGGTCCTGACCAAGTTTCTCAATCTTGCGTACAGTGTCAACGATAGCTTCATCTGCAACATCTCTGGTATCCAATACGAGAAGATCCATGCTGTTCTCACAGAAAGGATTACTCATCTCCTGTATAACTCCTGTTAGCGCTCTGACATCTCGAGCGAATGCCTTCTGTGCAAACCTTGTCTGCTCATGGTGCCGCGTGTCTGCCTTCTTTCTTTCCTCAAAGGCTGCTTCAAACTCACCAATTACACGTGCCATCTCCGGACCAGATACCATCCAGCGCCGTAGAGCTGTGCGGTTTTCTGTCAATCCCACAGCACCACCATCACCTTTCACAGATGCATTATTATGTTCATGGGCATGATCAAGGGCAATAGAAGAGAAGTTATGCATTGTTTTCTTCACGGTAAAGTTACCTTTCATAAACTGCCCATAAACATAAGGATGAGCAGTTTCCAGCCTAGCCATGTCACATAAGTGCACAGGAATCCACCTGGCATAGTGCGTGTGGTTTAAAGCAAAAAAACCAGGGCACTAATTTCTTCAGGGCATTAGTATAAAGAAGGAAGTTGCCCTCTCTAATTGCTTGTACATATATCATCACCATGAGTTCCAGCTGTAGAATTATGTACCAAAAGTGAAAGTGAGGACATGATGCTGATTTTTGTTGTGCACCACTCTTCAAGGGATATCTGCTCATTTCCATCAGTTAATCTATCGCAATATTCAGTATATGCCTTTTGTAGGAGATACAGAGCACTAGCTGTGATCTGATGAACACGTCGAGTTCTTGTCACATGAGAAGCTCTAAGAAAGGAATTGGCTGTGCCAGAAGTGGCAACTTCAGCTTGTACAAGAGCTCCTATCCACCCACTTCCCTCCATTAAATCACCAAGCATCTTCAGGGCTGTCATTTCAATGTTTAGACCACCAAACATTATGATAAAGTGATCCTCTCCATGTGTCTCAGGCCAGTTCCACTGGATTTGCTTTGCAACTGCATACAGAGGTTGATCCACAGCAACAATTGATACCTAACCAGGATTTAAAATTTCAACTGCATCCTTCACTACATTCATGGAATGGCGAATCATAGCTACAGACTTGGCTTGATCAGGAAAAAGTGGAAGTAGAGATATCAAAGAGACACTATCTTTGGATGTTGGTTGTTGCTGAAGACTGGAGTGGTATGCAGCCCATGAGATATTCTCGTCCTCTTTTAGAGTGTCAACTGTCAGCACAGACTTCATATGTTCAAGCCACCTGCAAATATAGAAATGCAAGGATTAATTGGCAGTTTAAATAGATGTAGCTATTACAAATGTACCTGTACACTTCCTGCATAGATTGATGCATCAGCTGACAATCTGCTACATTGTGTCCTTCAAACTTTGGTACTGGAAGAACTTGCCTAAGCTTGGCAGCAGGTGGCACATTAGTATAGGCAGTTGGAAGATGAGCAAGCTTTCTCTTGGGGTTTCTTGGGATATCATCTGGATTGGCAATAACACTTCGCTGGACTCCAGTGTTTGAATCATCAGGATGTTGAAAGATAGATATCCCAGTTCCATGAAAGGAATCATGTGCACTGGTAGAACTGGGGTTGTGATCAATATTATCAATTGCAGAGGTACTAAACAGGCCAGCTTTCAGGTTAGGAGGACAGACAGCAGCTTGCATTTCATAGTTATGACAGACAGTGTTTCCCAGAACTGTGGAAATGTCAAGCACTCGATCATATGAAACGCACAATCCCAGGTTGAAAAGAGTATCCACTACACTTTGTTTTCGAGTCTTTGTGTGGATCATGATGCCCAGATAGACAGGCAGTGGTGGCTCATGTTCTGTACTGTGTCTACAGGTCGTTGCAGTCTTCTTCTGGTACAGGCTGTTGTACATGAGTACTGTGAGATTGTGAGGGCTGGCTGTGGTATAGATTCATGATCATACTGTTTGGTGATGTTGGGGCCATACAGTATCATGGCAACTAGTGGCAAGAGTGAACCAGGTACAGATTTGAGCTGACACTGAGCATCAAATGAGCCACTGAAACTTTGTTTTGTTCTTAACATGCTTCTCCTTACTATGCTAGCAGCTTGAGCCAGATAGACAGCTTCATTGTCACTGTCATACTCGCATGCCTTCCTCAATGCAGCTCCAATATCCTCATTGTACACAAGCAAAACATCACGGCATTGTTTATGAGCATTCATGTCTGGGATGTAACTCAGAATTCTGTCCTTGAGTTTAGTTGAGTGAACACGCCCTGATGTATGTGTTCCCAACTGTTCTAGCCTAGAAGTGTATAGACTGACAAGCTCTGATAATTTGAACACTGGTGCTACACAGCTGTCTTTGCGAGCTTCCTCAAAGTAGGAGACAAGTCCAGCAAAAGCAATTCCATGGTTAAAGCTATCTTCATTACATGCTTCAGTTTTCCTATCTCTTGCTTTGTTATACAAAGAAACAAGGCATTGTGTATGGTACTTTGCTTCTTGTGCAATAAGGTCTCCAGCACTAAGTTTAGCAAGGAGCGTCTTGTCCTAATGGCACACTGCCTCACTCGAATGTCAAGATCGAACGTTGACACATTGTGCAAAGTATCTCCTGCTTGGTACTTAGCACAGAAGAAGCACTTCTCTACAGAATGATGTACAGATGCCATGCTAAGGCGAGTGTACTTCCGGGTCTCTAGATTGCTCAACATATCATCTTCACAGGCCATTATTCTTTTTTCAGCCCTCCTAAGCTTTGTTTTGTTGTACTGCAATCTACAAGAGTCATGCCATTCAGCTTGGTGAAACCGGAATGCTGTCTCAATGCCCTGACCTTCATCTAGTCGAGACATTGGCAGTGTTGTAGGCAGGCAACCCATTTTGTTAAAGGCTAAAATATTTTCCGCCATTGTTGTATAACCTGCACCCTTTGTAGAATGTTCTGGACATACACGCCTCTCAGCAGTTATTTCCTGGCACAGGACACATTCATTCCAGTCTGTTATGGACTGCATATTTGATGTTCTAGGCAGTCCATCTGTACCTACTACCTTGAACTCTTCTTCAAGTGGTAGCTTTCTGGATCTGCTAGTATGTACACAAGAAGAGATTAATCTACTTGTCGACAAGAATTGGCATACTTACCATACAAATTCACTCACTGATCAGCTAAATAATGCTGAGAGACTAGTGGTGGCTACAATTAGAAGTATGCAGTAGGCCATGTGGGCACTGCCAGGACTTGCCAGCATGGTATAGAACAAGTTCACACGTACTCACAAGGTGTAAAAAAGCCAAGGTAGCAGCCATTTAGAAGAATGGCTGCCATAATAAAGATAGGGGAAATCTGCAGCGGCCCTGTAGCCAAAAATGTTCACTAGGGCATGTACTAACTGTGTACCAAATTTCATGCTTTTATCGTTAAAAGCACAATTCCCCCAATTATTTAATCTTATCCGCTGTACTATATATACTTTCACCTTGTAAACACTCCTACAGAGCCATAACTAATCATTCAATTTTAATTTTGTAGGTCCAAATATTTTTTGCAAGATCGCTCCAGACAACACTTTTTCTGATTGGTGTGAAGTAAGAGATATTAAATAGTCTTAACTTTGGCCTTATATGTGTGTATGTGTGTGTGTGGCTGTGTGGTGTAGTGGTTGTGTCCTGGGCTCAGGGCCTCAGGTCCCCGAGTTCAAGCCCAACTCTGGCATTTTTCCATCTGATTTTCCATCTGCCTCCTACCAGCCCCACCAGTCCACCCAGCTGTGATTGGGTACCTGGCATTTGCTGGGGTACAAATTCAAGGCCTTTTCTCATGAACAGCAATGGTCCAGGTGGGACTTCAGGTGCCCACACCACTTACTGTGAGGAAAGGCCTGTTCTCCTGCGAGTTAGGAGCTTTGCTTGCATGGCTCACAGTGCCTGCTTAGTGCACAGGCATCTTGGCTCAGCCAGGTTCGCGTGACCGCCTAGCGGCAGCAAGAGAATTTGCATTTGTTTTGCATTTGTGTGTGTGTGTGTGTGTGTGTGTAACTGGCTAAAAATGCAGCATTACAGTTTGTATTGGGGTGAAGGAAGTGAAAGAGCCAGGAGGGCACTGGCTCCCCAGAGTTTTGGCTTGGGGAAGTCGCAGAAGTATACATACTGTTGCCCCCCACCACGTTCAAACAACTTCCATAACCCCTGCTGTGTTTCCTAACAGGCAAAACAAGACTACGTTTATTTGTATATCCTTACATTTCCACTTCAGTGAGCTTATAAGATCTAAACTTGAGAAAAAGTAGAATAATTAAGGTGTAAATTATGAAGAGCTTGTTTAGCTTATTTTTGGGACACAATTGCTAACACAAAACTAAACCTAAATGTTCTCAACGGAAATCTCTATGTTATTTGCAAGTGAATGAGACAGTATAGTGGTAGATAATTTATAATGATATATAGCTAAGTAAAAATCGTAGGGATACCTTAAGCATATGTGTGGGTGCATTGTCTCCAAAAATACAGATTTTTTGGCTAGCTACCTGTTTCTTTTGATATTGAACTAGTCTTACTTTAAACCTAGGCTCAAAGCAGTAACATAATTCCTCAGAAATGCTTGGCTTTTTCCAGTCGCAGAAAGTTGCTGGATTGGTTATTATGTTAAACACTTTACCAGACATAATTTCTAAATCTGTCATTATATTGGCAGCCATGTACTTGTTGGTTGTGAAGAGCCTAGATTAAATCAGATAGTCACAATGGTTTAGTATTAATAGCAAAGTTACTCGTTCTAATCGCTATTATTACACTACACTATAGATTTATGTAAACTATCTGGTCAAGTTCGCTTACCATTTGGTGCTCAAGCACACCATTAGTCTAGTACAATACATTACTCGCCCATTATAAATCATGTATGAATGTATTATAGATTATTATTGATGGTTTGGAATCACTTAATGAGGTTTTCAATGGAAAATTATTGCCATTAAAGGAATTCAAGGAGACTAAACATCAACTTAGTCAAAAAGAAGTCTTGATTAGTTATTTTGGTGATAGCAATGTGGGTAAAAGTACTTTATTGAATGCCATTCTTGGGAATTAGTAAGTTAAATTTGGCACATTGGCTGTGGTTATGAACTTAACCGTGTGTATTTGTAGTTTTCTTCCTATGAATCTACAAACAGAAACAGCAGTGTCAGTGTATGTAAGATTCAAGGAGCAACTGAGCGAACACAAAGCTATATCTCATAAAGCTGTAAGTATATTTTACATGCTTGCAGATTATGCTAGGAAATTAGATTTTAACTGAGAATGTTATATTATGTTTAGCCCTGGATATATCCCAGACAGAGTTCTAAATCTTAGAGAAGAAAGTTAGGCAGAGCATTCGACTAGTGTATTTAGATAAGTGAAATATGTACAGTAAAGTGAGGCTTGCTCCATATATATATATATATATATATATATATTTATTGCAGCTTTGATATTTTTACTTGAATATTTCCGCATCACGCGAGCGTTCTGTATTCTCCCATATTGTACAGTTTATATTGTACGCTACTTGTAGCGCGCGTGTAGCGAGTAAAATCAATGAAAATTGTATTGTAACCGGTTGAGAAAATTTTCAAAGAAGCAATAAATCACTTATCACACTCGTCGTACAATATGGGAATGATATTTTACTCTCACGCCACATTTTCACTCGCCTTTGGCTCGTGAAAATATTTTGCATGCTCGTAAAATATTTTCCCATATTGTACTCTGACTCGTGCTATAAGTATTATATATATCCTGCCAAAGGTGAAGTGGAAAGAACATGGGTGAACTTGTGTGCATAAGTATGGGTTGAATAAGTTCATGTTACGTGAATGGAATTGCATGTATAACATTATTGGTGAATCAATGAGAATGCCATTAGGGTAGGGTTACATGAATAAGTCTGCATTATATGGGAAGAAGTCATTCTACCACACTACCACACTACCAACCCTGCTCAAAACAACTGGGTTGGTAGTGTGGTAGTGTGGTAGAATGACTTCTTCCCATATAATGCAATTCCATTCACGTAACCTGAACTTATTCAACCCATACTTATGCACACAAGTTCATCCATGTTCTTTCCATTCTTCTTATTATTTTTTTTTACTCATTCGATACACATAAGAATAGACCCGCAATGTTATTAACAACGCTTTACCAATTGGGCTCAGCTAATAAATTGTTACATGCACTGATCTTAGAACTATCTTATTAAGTCATTGTCATTACATTGTTCATGTTCCTCACTCATTCATCACGTGAACAATCAGTCACTCAGTCAACCCCAAGTGTCATTTCAAGTCTATAATTTCGAATGTAATAATTTTACTTGAGTGAAACTTTTTGTTGCCTACCCCAGCAGCATTATGTATATAATATATATATATATAATAAAAGTAAACATATAATTTCCCTTTGTAGGTTTTGACACCATTGAGAAATAAATGGGATATTATTGCAGAAGGTCAAGACTTAATTAAACAAGCACTTGAAGAAATCAATGTTAAAGCACGATCTTCTTCTAAAAGCAAAGATAAGGTATGAGTTGCTTGAATGTTAGCAAAAATATTAACATGTAAGTTCCAATGTATTAACTTTAAATTTAACCCTTTAACGATGGATAGGGGTCGAATCAACTCTGTCGTACCTGGTTTAGGTCGACCCCGTTTTATCGTGCATGCTTCGCGTATAAGCATTATTATCTAAATAAATGAATTCAGCTTGAATTGCGCGTCATTTTGATGTTTTGTTATGGGATAGCAATAGAATTTTTTTGAGTTACAGCTGAGTAAAGTGAAGACTTTGTTGGCGCTAAAAGAAGAGTGTCAAGATGAAGCACTGAATTTTTGCAGAGCTGAATGCTGAGAGCTCTTTGAAGACTTCCCCTTAGGAGATTGCACTACTCAAAATGGTTCTTCATTGCTAATTTCTTCTGATGACCTCTCTTCTAGGCAGTGTGCTTCTCCATACGATTGATGCTACTGCTCCTGCTGAGCAGGAATCTTTATTCCATGTTTTGAGCTATATCAGAGCAAGTAAATTTTACGAAACACTAGCCAGCTCAAAATAACACGTATCTGAGCTATTTCATGGATCAAAGTGAGCTGATTATTTCAATATGTATGATTATGTAGCTAAAATACAATAAATAATCTATAAAATTTCTGATAATAGTAGCTAATTATGCTACTGCAATACTTATAGATATAATTATATAGTATTTTCACTAGTCCATGTTATTGGAGGAATGATAGGGGAATAGATACATCGACGATGTTTGTGCAGCTGTTCACAAAGATTACATTCAAGAGTTTAATGACCACATCAATGCAGTTGAGCCATCAATCAACTTCACCATGGAACTGGAGTCTGATAGTAAAATAGCTTTCTTGGACATAGAAATTCAACATCATGAAGATGGAACTCTGGCAACAAAAGTCTTTAGAAAGAAGACTCACACTGACCAGTACTTGTTGTTTTGCTTTCACCATCCAACAGAACACAAGTTTGCAGTTGCTAGGACATTATTCAACAGAGCTAACCATAGTTCGTTAAAATTAATCAGCAGAATCTCATTTCCATGGCAACATGTGGTTTTTGTGGTTAGATAATCTGAAAGCAAAACTAAAGTAGTTTCATATTATATATACATTGTAATTAACAAAAATGTACGTTTTTTTAGTTATTCAGGATTTAAGTGAACAGCTTAATATCCTGCATTTCTTGTCCCCATAATTCAGTCTGGAAAGGGTTAACATGTAGACTCTAATTTTTTATTAAAATATTGTAAACAAGTCAGTGCGTGTCCACCCCCAGAGGCTACTTTAAAATGTTAACATTAAACGCTGGCACAAGAAATCTGGGAGAAAAGACCAGTAAAAAAAGCAGCAAAGAGATATGGAGGCAAAAGAGGAAAGACGTTCACAGTTAGGTCTTACAAACTTTGCAGACTTCATTTTCCATTCTCTTAGTCACTGTAGTAAGTTATCTTGGTTAGTGCGTTATTTGTCATTGCTATATGCCTTAAATAAAATATTTGTTCTTACTTGAAAATTTAGTCAAGTTATGTAAAGTATAAAGCTTTTGTACAATAGAGTATTTTAAACTGAGGATACTTTGGAAAGGTTGATATCTTAAACAGAATGATTTTGTTTATTGATCCTTATCCGTATCATCCTAGCTGGGAAATTTAATGCTCACCCCTTGAAATTCCTTTGTTCAATTGTCAAGTCATGAAGAGAATACAATGGTACGTCTTTTACTATAGGGAACAATTGACCAACATTTGTACAAAAGCGCACCACTAGCCTGTTAATGATCCACATAACAGTTGGTAAAAAATCTTGGAAGAGTAAAGCTCTCTATCAGTTTCCTCGTTTCCACAGCATACCAAAATGGAATGTTGTTTTTCAAGCCTTTGTCGCTGCAGTTAAAAAGTTTTTCAGGAATACTATTAGCGTCTTTATTCACTTAGTGGCTCTTCATTATTGTCAAACATTTAACTGCCCAAGAATTTGCTTTAGTGGTGTTCACAATATTAACTCCTTTAGAAAACATACTAAGCTCTTCTTTACTAACAAAATAAAATCTAGTAATAGCACTAGTTGGTGATATAGATTGGACAGCATGGTTGAACCACTAGCAGTTGATGCGGAAAATGGAACTACAGCACAAAGAACTAAAGGAAGCAGTTGGAACTAAAGTTGCATTTGTAGGCTGCTTGATATAAATGTCTCTATTACAATACTTGCTTGTCAATGAGTAAATGAAAATAATAGTGAAAATGCGGTATAAAATATTTTACCCATGGCAATCCCGGGATTATCATCCGATATTTGCTCCTCACCCTCAAGCTTCGCCCTCAGGGATCAGAGCAATTATTGACAATAATCACTCTAAGCCATGGGTTAACTATTACATAGATATAAAATCTTAGGGGTAACAAGTTGTGGGGGGTATTGAACCGTGTCCTTGCAAGACTACTAAGCAGCTGGAGACTCTGTGTAAATCCCAAGTTCCAGCCGGGTACACTGCCACCAGAATCGGTCTATGGGTAGTAGTCTGGCGCTCTCCTATCAGCAACCTAAAGCTATCCTATCACTTCCCAACTAGCCTCGAAAGTATTCAAGGAAGTTATAATGAAAGTTAATTAGATATTAGCTAATAAGGTATGGTGCAGATAAAAGAAAGACAGAAACCAACTGAAACTGGGTGGAGTGACTAAGGTGATTTTATAGCCATCCACCCACATAGTGAAACATAAAAAGAAAGAGGTGTGCATGCTCAAAGTGATACCATGTGTGTCTAAAGTTAGTTCTGAATATTTAGTTCCAAAACTGTGAAACCAGTGTAGTAGCTGATGATGTAGCAGCTGACCACAATTACATCGCACAGTCAACACCCAGCTCCTCCCCCTGGTATCTCTGCAACAGTTCTGTGGGTGGCCCCACACAAGTCACAGATCAATTCTTAATACTGAGTGCCATATACACTATATACTGTATGTAAGAATGTTTTAAAGTGAAAACTGATAATTGAATTCAGGACAATTTTATTTTGTAGTTGCATTACAAATTCTAACTACGGCATTTGCATTGCATTACATTGTCCTAAATTGATGTCTGCTTCTACAGATTTCCCTGTAAGCTAAAATTGGTTAATCTTGTTTAAGCTAAAATTGGTTAATCTTGTTTGAGTGCAATGATTTGCACATTTCATTCACTCTCACATTCATATGCATTTTTTTTTACTTGGGAGGATGTTAATAAAGTTTTATATGTATTTCTATTTCAGAGTCAGTCTGATTCTGATAATGAACTACGCTATTGTTTGACCATGGAGCATCACTTGGCAAGTTTCAACATAAGTGGTCACAATATTGTACTATTAGACAATCCAGGCTGTGATGAGTATGGTTCACCAAACGTCACTCAGGCTGTAGAAACTACCAAAGTGTGCAGTTCTGCTTACATTTTTGTTTTATCTGCTGGCAGCTATCGCACACAAGAGTCGTCAATAACATTGGCTAAACTCCTTGAAAAGAATCCAAGTAAATTTTAGTAGCTCTTTATTTAATTTCTATAATTGTACAAATTTTCTGTGGTATTCATTAGACACACTCTCACTATTTCCTCCATTCTCCATAATATAGATTAACAGTCACATAGATTAAACAGTAGAGCCACACTAAAATGAATACATCGTTTTTATTATATTTATATTAGCAAGTACCCCACCACACATTAGCACTTGACTTATTGCAAAGTAAGAATGCAGTACCATAAGTTATCTTGCTCAGTTATCATTCTCTTACCATTGGTTAAGGTTACATATGTTTCCCTCTTCTGCTCTCTTTTTTCCTGAAAGGTCTCAGCTTTTCTTATCCCCCACCATTCATTTCTTCAGTTCTTTCTGTCTCTCCTGCTTCTGAATCTCTGCTACTATCACTATTATGGACTCAAGCTTTGCAAAACTTTTACCTTCTGTTTTGTACTTTCGCCTTCCTTTTTCAAACCTACGCCTCCTTTCTTTGTCTATTACATATTTGGGGGTTATGAGCTTATACAACTCAGTGTGATAACACTTGTGATATCATGAGTTATCTCACAGGTCACAATCTGAAATACGCTATTATGAAGATATCTAGCAAAGTTTGTATATATCTATATAGTTATACACTTGTACATCAGTAACAAAGATAATAACATCAACGGTGACAGACAGTGTATGTAATTATGAATAGTTTATGAGCTTACATAGTTTGCTAAAGCATAGTCATTTCATGAATTGGTAAAGTGACATCACATTTTGTATAAAGTGATAAATTGAACTAAAAGCGGGAGCTAGTAGTTGTAGCAACTTACCTAGCTTGACAGTTCCAAAGTTTTTAACAGCAACCATTTTCTTCAAAAGGGTAAATTAGCGGCTATCATATCAACTAGGAGTGTGGAGAATCGGTATAGACTAACACTCAGAGTGTTGCAGCCAACTTTAAAAATTGAGTTAAGTTCTCTAGTAAGGACTGCTGCAGTGACTAGCATTATCAACTCACTTTATGATCGTCAAGGTGATGTAGTAAGATTTTTACTCTCACAGCTTTATGTTCACTCGCCTCTGGCTCATACAATAAATTAGCTTGCTCATGAAATAGTATGCCATATTACACTGGACTCATGCAATATGTATTATATATATCATATTATTATAAAATTATAAAATAAATTTAAATTTTATTCCACTAAGAACTTACTTGCATAAAACATAAAAATACACTTTAAATCTTATATTAAGTTATGTATAAACCAAATCAAGTTATATGTTTTATTAGCTTCCAAATGTTACGGATTTCATATTAACCTACAATTATTCTAACAACTGATTGGTTTCTGCTTCAGCATACTATATCACAAAAATGTACCACTGTTAGTACTCTGTGATCACGGGGACCCCTGATAGTGTAGTACATAGTAATCATATACATTTTGTACTTCATCTTGACTCACAAATGTGAAATTGCATACTATAACTTTTTTGTGCTGTTACAAACTGTGATGGTGTATAAAATGCTATAGTGTCCATAAAATATGTTTATGTAACTTTTGTTATGCAATAATTGTTGAACCTTTTAGATATTTTTAAAGATGACTGCTTGACGATTGTTATTAACCAAATGGATCGTGCTCTAATTCCATTGAATTTTGGAGACAAACCTATTTCTAGACGTGAACTGGTTGCCGGTGTTCGTCAGCATTTATGCACAAATGTGTTCAAATGTTCGGATCAAGATTTACCAGAAAATTGTGTCATTCCTGTTTGTGGAACATGGGCATTTTATTCGAAGGCTTATAGTAATGGATCAGTAAAAGAAGCCTTGGAGCCATTTATTGACAAAGAAATGTCTCGAATTATGTCTATACTTGATAAGTCAAAAAAAGATGCTTATGCAGAGTATACGACTGAGCAAAAGGCTAGTACTCTTCTTGGCTCCAGCAATATAAAAAGTATTGAATATAGGTAAGTTCTATCAGGGTTCTATTAGAAAATTTTGTTTGGAGGTGGGTGAAGTTTGACCAATTCCAGTCTCTTATGTACTACATTGGAGGTAAAACTGATATTTATCTTTGAATCAGTGAGAGTAATTAACATGAAATCATGTTGAGCATGAATTTCTGTCAGTATAGGCTCTTCCTAACAGTATACAGCAGTAGCATACTAATATTTGGAGGGACTATTGCAAATTTGGTGGAAGGAAGATGTGAAGTTTAAGGAAAACTCTACCCTCCTGCCCACTCCCAGTAGATAGAATGGTTATAATGGCACCATATGTAATAATTTTACTTGTTGAAGTGTTACCAATACCTATGTTTAATAATTGAATAAAATCGCAATAAGTTCATTTTTAAGTTTACAATTTTTATAGCATATTTACGTTGTCTCTAAAAAAGTATGTTATGTGACATACCACACTATTATTATTATTATCTATTTCATTTGAATAGATTGAAAGTCATGGCTAATAACTCTAGTAAAATTTGGAGGAACAAAATGTTTAGAGATATCCTTAATCTGCTTAGTATAGTTCTTAATCATTTAAACAGTGTGGCTGACAAACAGAGGACTCTAATCAAAAGTAAGTTTATTTTTGAAACATTTAAATACTTTCATCAGGTGAAGTAGTATTCAATAATTCAATATTTTTAATGAATGCTGTTTGCAACATAAATGTAGTTTTTAACTGTAATTGCACCTGTTTTGAGATAAATTATTATAAATTCCCTAGATTTTTTCTATAAGTTTATTAATGAACAATTAAAAATCAAATACTCACTTTTGACCTTTTAATTCTAATTTAATAATCATCTGATTTTAGTATTTGATTTCTGTCCACTATTTACGTGTTCTCTGTGGGGAAGGTGCCATTCACCATGGTTTTTGTGGTGGGAGTGTTAGTCTAGATGCCCTGCCCCATTCAGTTTTGTGGACAGCTAAGGGTACAGTTAAAAGGACTTTTCCCTGTATTTTATGCCAATTGCTTATGTTGTGGGAGGGTTGACTGCTCTATTCACCTGATTAAGCATTTTTTACAACTAGCTACATATGTGGTTCATCCTGTCAGGCATTCATGCTCAATCCTATTAGTAACCCCTATGCCACTAACGTTCTCAAGCTGTACTGATTTGTTTTTTGTTGAGTTCTTCATCAGGAGTATTGGTTGGAAGTCTTCAAACATGAAGGCATATCCAAGGTTGCTTCTCTTATTAACTTCATTAGGGCACATTGGGCATTTCAGAGGCTGTCTTAATCGAAATCGAGAATTTCTCTTGCTTGCATGAGTCAGAGAGGCTTCCATAATTGTTGAATAGAGCTTGGACTGCCTGTAATACTTGGTTTTGCCCTTGGAGTGTATCTTTGGGCTAGGGCTACGGCTAGAGCTGGCTGGGACCCTAGCTCTATATAACGATAAGATCAGTGCACCCAAATTTTTTAATTCCCACAAATTCCTAAAATGGATATTATGCAAGGTAGTAGATAATGGCTGGACTTATGCAGCAATCACCTTTGGTAAGTGAGTCATCTGGAAGGGCAAATTTTTACCAGGTAGCTACTTCACATACCTTCTTCACTCATATGGATGATATTGTTGTTATGCTCTTCCTTGATGCAAAGTAAAACTGGGACCTTCATCTTAAGGCTTCTTCCAATAAAACTCTGCACTTGTTGAGATGTCTTAGGCTTTCTCCTTGATTTAGACAATTAAATCAGTGGGGAAAAAGCCAATGCAATTGGACTTAGTTCTTGACTCTATTATGTGCTTGCCATGCTTGTCTCTCCTGTGGCCAACTTCTGTCTGTCAACCCTGACATCATCCTAGAGGAATTCTTGGTTTAAAACTTCCCCTTTGTCAATTTTGTTTTTAAATTTTGATGCAGCACCTCACTAAGCACAGAATGGTTCTCCATTGCCAGTTTCTCTTTTACCAGTTGTTCTTTCTGTTGTCGTCTCAGGCTCCTATTGTAGTGAGATTGCATTGTGCTAAATATGAAGATTACTGCATTGGCCTCTCCTCATAAGTTTGTCTTACAAACCCCCTGACTGTACTAGTCCCCAAGACCTCACCCTTTATTATGCCACCACCATATATGGATGTGGCATAAGTCTTACCTTTATTGTCCTCCTCGCATTTCCCTGTTTCCCTTATTGAGCTTCTCCCATTTTTGCCCCTTTGTAAGGCACCTTCTCTTTTTCTATTTATTGGTCTAAAAGAATTTTACCTCTTTCCTCTGGAGAAAGGTAGGTGTGAGACAAGGGCGGGGGGGTGGGGTGGGGGCAGGTTTATTATTGACCGCTATTTTGTCACTACTGTCTTCCTACTTTTTGGTTTTGAACTTAGCACAACTTACTGACCTTTTATCCTGCACTTCAAATTGTGCTAGATAATTAGACATTGTTGGATTATAAAACTGCAAATTTAAATCAATTGAATAAGCATTTATACTATCAGTAAATGTGCAGCAAAAAAAAATATTTTTTTATTTTTTTGGTGGGACAAATTTATTTTTATAATAGTGATGTAATAAACCATTTTGTGTATCACTATTAGGTATAAAGAAGGATATTCGAAAGTACTACTACATTATTCATGAATTAAATGAGTTTTATTCAATTGTTAATGAACAGTATAGAAGTAGTCAAAAAACCAACTTGTCTAAAGAATCTCATGTGTGGAAAATCTTTTCAAATGCATTTGATAAAGATATGCAGGTAATAGATACATACAACACTATGTATGACTTTTGCACCCATAAAATGTTAAGCTTTAAAACTATTGCAGTGTAAGTTTATCCTTATTACTTCGTAACATTTAAAAGTTTTGCATAGTTTATGGATTACTGAAATGACACGTTATACATTGTTTTAGACATTGATGTTGATTACTAAATTAGAGTGATAGAAAGTTTACTCTGAGAGAACAATGGACAAGCTTATAGTAGGTAGTGAAAAGCGTGGCTAAGTGACTTACAAAAGATGGCATAGAATATTAATAGTGATGTGCTTGAGCACAAATGTCAAACAAGCCTGTGCCCAAACGAAACACTTCAAAATAATTTATTAGTCCATTTCTAAAAGAATAAGTACGTAGCCTTTGTAACCATACTTTAGCTAACAAATACAAAACTACTTTCTTCCATGATTTCATGATTTGATGATACTTTCTGTAGTCTCTAATATCGCACTCTGACTGTCTGAGTTACCTGTAGCTTTTGTCAAGTACTCACAGCTATCATAAATGGCCGAATTTTAGATATTACATCTGGTAAACGGTCTCAATACTATAGTAACCTTTTGCCATAACATTGTGCGACTTGAAAAAACAAGAAGTTCTAAAGAATTACTGCACAGTGTTGAGTCCAATAGTAAACTTTTTGCATCTTGTGGCATTTAGGGGGGAAAAACTAATCAATGGGGGTAGACAATTAAATTTCCTTAAATGATACGAATCGCTAAACTGAAAGATTCTGTTTAGTGGAGGTATGGGAAGGGGTACACCAGGAAGTAAACACAAATAATAGTTAAGGTTAAAGTACTAAATGACATACGTATGTCCACACACATATATAAACTAGTAGTGTATAAATATCAAGCGAGTCTGCCTAACATAAAGCTACTGTATAGTTACATGATATACTTTAGCTTAGTTCATGCAAAAAGTATATAGCAGTTGACCATTAATATTACCAAACAAATACAGAATTACTCTCTTACCTCAATTTCTGAATAGTGGTAACTTCTGTAGTATTCAATTTGAGCCATTCTGACCACCTCAATAGCCAGTAACTGGTGAACCAAAAAATAAAACATGTATGTCTGAGTTTGCCTAAAAAATCCTTTATCCTTCCTATACTATCTTCTATCCCACTTAGACATGGAGGGCTATCCCATGAATTCCTCATATCCTACATTAAAAAAAGAAAACAGTATCTACATCAGTATGGTGTGTCCTGTCCCCAGACAGGCAGGATAGTCCTATGGAATCCCATGTGCCCAATGACGCACTCTATCCTATGTGTCTGTCCTACTGTCCCATGTAGGACATGTCGGATAGACCTGTGTGAATCCCATTTGTCCCATTAACACACACTATCCTAGTGTCTGTCCTATCCCACTGTCCCATGTAGGACAGGTAGGATAGTCCTATGGAATTCCATGTGTCCCACTGACACACTCAATTTTAGTGTCCATCCTATCCCACTGTCTCATGTAGGACAGGCAGAATAGTCCTGTGGAATCCCATGTGTCTCACTGACACACTTTATACTATAGTATGTCCAAGTTGAGTTGGCCGCAAGAAAAACTTGAATAACTTTAGAACGGAAGCAGCTACGCATCCACGGTTTGCACCATTGGAAAGCTCGCGCCGAAGCGGTTAAAAATATTCCCTCTGTAAACTCCAAAACCGGAGAGAAAGTGCTATTCCAAAACTCAATACAAAAGTCTATGGGAATAGAAAAAACCACAGGTTTCCCGCTCAAAACGCGCCCGCTTTTAGTCACGCGGTATGGCTCAATTTATCACGCGGACTGTCTTCATTAAGAATTTTGTAAACAATGAGCGGCTTCTTCTCAGATTGCTGTGTTTCTAGCTTTATATCACGATTAGCTTAGGTTGCGAGTGTGGAAACAGGATAGACAGAGTGTTCTGTTGTTGCAGAGGGTATAGGACCACCTGATAGGATGTTGGTATGATTATTTGTCTACCTGTTCAATAACAAATACCATATAGCCAATATTATTTCAGTGATATAGCTATCATTTAGCTAGCAACTTGTAATACAGCCACACTTACGCTGTTTGCCGTTAAATTGTGTGCTTGTCAAAGCCGTGTTTATGCCAATTCCTTTTCTTCACTATTATAGATGCCGTTTATTGTAAGAATTAGGACCAACTCAGGCAGAACTCCACCTTCAACTCGGATCACAACTATTTTTTGTATGTGTACTACTTAAATTCTATCATTTCATCAATTTTCATATACCTTATTATAAATAAATGAAAGAATTGATAATTTTATTTAACATGAAAGTCTAGTAACTTTAGCTACAAGTTTACAGTGCTGTACTGCTGAATCCTGTGAACATCAGAATATTTGTTGGGACACAGTAGGTAGAATCGACTGATTTTAATCCTGTCTCTTCAGAAGAACGCCTCACCAGTTTGCGTTTTCCACCTGCTGTACATTATCTGCGCATAAGAAACATAAATATCATTGAAAACAGACGAGATGAGCTGTACAGCGCCTGAAAAACTCCATAAACTTCACTAAATTTCTTTCTTTCAATAGTTACAGTATTAATGCGCACCTGCATTACCGCCCCCCCTATTCACGTGCAACGTTGAAGTTTGTGCGCTTAATTGACTTGGATTCACATGACTAAATTGCTTCCGGTAAAGTACTAAATGCATTCCTCAATTACCGCGCTTGCGGTCGTGCCAACTCAACTTGGACATACTATAGGTGTCTGTCCTATCCCACTGTCCCATGTAGAACGGGTAGGATAGTTCTATGAATGAAACAGTCGTATTTTACAAAACAAGGTATCATTATTTTTCCCCCATTGTTGTTTATCGTGCAGTGACCCACCTACGAAACAGGATTAAGAATTTTTTGTGCCTACTGTATTGTATTGTAGATGTCATCTCTAAAGCATAAAAAGCATGTATGAGATTATGGCTAGTATTACCATACTGCATTTTTTTGTTTTATTATGCTTATGATTTAAATCAACCATGATGCTCTATATGTATATTATATAATATGTATATAATTATCCTCTTTATTACATACATTATGACTCAGCAAGAACAAAATATCTGGAAAACCATTCAAGAAACAATTGAAGAAAAGCTGGAAGTCTTCAAGATAAAAACAATAAAGAAAATTGAAAAATCTAAGTATTCATCTGAAGATTTTAAAGCTGGTAAGTGTAATGGTCACTACATGTAAACAGGTACATGTTTAAATAATTGGCGCTTGATATATTATTAAATAATAACCATCATATAATTATGTAAATCAAATGTGGCTCTCTAATCGTGCATTAATAATAGTACTGAGTATTAATTTTGTTTATATTAAACTGATTCAATTTCATGATGAAAATGTGTTATTTAAAATATTTTTTATTCACATACGAGTGAGACTTCATTAGACTGTTGATTGTTGAGTGAGCTAAGTAAATGGGACAGTATTGGGATGTTCAGTGGAAGAATGTGTATTTGCACATCCATTTGTATGTGCGGATGATAATAATTCCCTAAAATACAGGTGCAATTTTGGGAAGCTTCACATCAGTGAAGTACCATAGTTTTCTTTGGCGAGCGAGCGTAGCGAGCGAGACACTTACAGGGGTAACACAATTGAAAATCAGGGATGTTTGTTTATTTATTTGTATATATGTATGGACGTACGTAAGGCATTTTTGTACTTTGACCCTCGCGTTTTTGTGTTAGTTCGGTTGTCGACCCCATCCCAAATTGCACTAAACAGAATCCTCTGGTGTATCGATCAGTACCCGTATCACCCTAGAAATTGAATAGTTTACCGTTTTGAATTCTTTTGCGGGTGCAGTTAAAACTTAAAAACTTAAGGGACTTCCATTTCTATTCGAGTTAGTGGCGGTGGTAAGTCAATGCTCTCTTTGTCATGGTTATAAGCCGTGCGCAACAGTACTTACTTGAAAATACATTGTCCACTAGACTACCGCGAAGGTAAGTCTGTGTAGGTGCATGTCCAGTTGTGTCAAAGCATTGTGTGTTACAACCACTACTTAGCTAAAGAATATCACAAAGAAAACTTTTAAATAACGTGTACAGTCGAACCTCCGAACAACAGCCATGCATGGGGACGAACCCTTTGGCCTTTGTAGAGAGTTTGACCTTATTTCGGAGTTTTTTTTATTAGATAAAGTTCATTGTGGGGGACTAAATCAAAGGCTTTGGCAAAATCCAGAAACACAATTTCTGTGTGTCGCTTTGACTCCACAGAATTGAAAACTGAAGTATAGCTATGATAGAAGAAGTTGTTGAAGAGTGGATCTATTTCTGATAAAACCAAATTGTGTCTTTGAAATTTTTGTATATATAAAATCTATTATCTTAGAGTAGACTATTAATTCTAGTAGAATGTTTATGAGAGAAATAGGCCTGTAGTTGCTAACTGCAGATACACTTCCTTTCTTGTGGAGAGGAAATAATTTGTGTACCTTCCAGTCAGCTGGAATGGAATGAGATTCCATAATGACAGTAAAGAGAAGAGAAACTGTATGTGCAAGTGAAGATGCGCAGAATTTGTAAATATATGGGAATGTAAGTTTAGCTTAGTGATATACGATATTGATGAATGTCTTCAAGGCACTTCACATCAGGTTAGGTTAGACAGTGATCAAAAGCAAGTGATATCAGTATTATCTTCACTCATGCCTGATATCTCTAAGCTTTCTGTTAGAGATTGCATGAGAATGGGTAAACATAGCCCCCAAGTTGTTGAGAACAACTGAAGTGTCTGTAATCCTATCCAACCGAAGTAAATTGATCAAATGAAAGGTGTATATAAAACCATATATGACCCCTTCAAAGAGAAACTCTGAGAGTATTCTCTTAAAGGAGAGAAAGTCTTTGATTTCCTCTGGGGCAAACCCAAAGGACATTAAAGGTAAAAGCAACAAGCTTCTTTTAAATGGATCTGTCTATGGATCAGTCCAGGGCTCCTCTTTTTCACTCAATGTCCAGAATTCAATTCAAGTTTCCTCTGATTCGCATGTTGACGTGGATCCAGTAGATAGCACACGCTGTGGTCCAAGGAGAGAGAGAGTGAACAAAGGCGCCGGTAATGGCCTGGAAGTGCCCAGAATCTACCGCGTGTTCGGCCCACCTGTTTATGTCTGCCGAATGAGAGAACTAGTTAATAGAGGGACATTTGTAATGAATGTAAAATTAGTCTTAGCATTCATTTAGTTAGGCGAGGCAAGCTAAAATTGAAAGGCTAGGCAAAATGGAGGCATCAATAAGTTGGGTGTGGCTAACTGGCCGTCCCAAGAAGTAAATTTTGTACAAGACATTACATTTTGGGGCACACAACTTGGCCGTTGTCCGGAGTAGAGAGTCAACCGTTACTTGGAGTCAAAAAATCCATTACATACATGCAGAAAATACTCCGTTCCCAACGGTCTGACCATTGTTGAGAGTCTGACCGCTTCTCGGAGTCCCGTTGTAGAGAGGTTCGACTGTATTGTTTTGTTGTTGTTTTTTTCCTTCAATTCAAGCAGTTGCAGAGAGTTGTTACTATGGCACTGAAATCCCTTTACCGTGTATGCGAAATTAAAAAACTGGACCTATTTTCAGTAGCTTCAGTGTTAGAAGTCAAAATCATTCATATAAAAATAGTATAGTCTTTAGGCTCGCTCGCCATTTGTGCTCAAGCACATCACTAGTTTTAGCAGTTCAAGTTGTGGTGGATTCTTGCTGTGGAATTAAAGACCCTTTACTGGAGTATTAAAAAAAAATTGGCTTGTTATAGTAGCTTTTCTTTTTGTTCGAAGCAACTGGTACTTCAATAAAAGAACTTAGTTATTCTTGTTAAGCTATATAGATACTGCAGAATCTAAAATTACTCAAAAGTTACTGCTAAGGATCCCGACTCTGGTGGCAGCCTATCTGAGCGTCTCAGTCCTACCCACATCTGTCATAAGAGTTTTTTTTCTGGCACTGTTCTGATATTATTGTCATTTCTCTTACTATAGTAAATTGCTTCCTATGACCATGTAGTGGGTGCCAAAAAACAACAACACAAGAGTAGAATATATGATTAAGTTATCATAACTGTGTTAATATTGACGGAACTATAGTACAAAACTGAAATCGTAAACAAATAAAGCTGATGTAGCTAACCACAAGTTGAAGATGAGGAACAGCCAGATTCATTTCAAACTGCCACTGTAGTTACAAGAATGTTGTAGAAAGAAACAGCTCAGACAATCGCAATCACAGAAGCTTGACATGCTTGATTTAAAAAAATGGCTTGTTTGTGAAGCTACATGTAAGTCTCTGTTGACAAGAAACTTATTGATTAGTTATACAAAGTTGAAGTGAGCTACTATGACATTGAAAACCCCATTCTTGAAGAGCAACTCTGCCCAGGATCATAGATGAAAGCTTGTAGTTAAAAGTTACTGGTATTAGGAAATATCCTTACTTGAAATTTTTGAGTTAGGTAGTTTTTAGTTTCTAACTTGTCAGTGGCTACATAGTGGTACTTTCAGTAATAAAAATACATACTAAATAATTTCACAATTGAATAGGTATATAATCATTTAAGTTTGTATCAGTTACTATTTTGTTATTATAAACTAACCAATTGTCTTAGTTTAACCATCACATTAGATTTTATGCATTTCAAATGAGAAGCAATTATCATATCAAGTCAAGGAGCAACAATTATGACAGATAGTGTTTTATATTAATAACTCTATATTTACTGATATTTGCTAGATACTCATTAATATACTCCACAGATTTAACAGTTTGCACTGGAGAAGTTTCCCAAAAGATAAGTCAAGATTTGTCTTCTTTGAGTGGTTGCCAGCATTTGTCATCAGCTTATAACAAAGAAAAAATATCTCTTCTGATGAAAATAGCGGAACTAAAGAAATCACTTCATGGCATCAAGAATGAATCTGATATGGAAGAATTAAGCAAAGGTAATAGTAGAACTGTGATATCAACATTGCTGTTTACTATTATTGCTGTTTTTTTGGCAGATTTGACTTTTGCTCCTCCTAAATTTAGTGGACCACTAATAGCAATCACCTTAGACATTCCGTGAGTTTTTTGTTTTGTTTTTTCTTATTTTAGGGATAGCGTTTTTATTGTTACCAAAAAATTTTAAACATATGTGACAGGCTCTGGGAAAACCGGACATTTCGGGCAAAAATTGAAATTGAGATATCGGCTCCAAAACTAAGTCATCGGAAAAATTATTTCTTTCTCCTATTTTTGTTTATTGCAGAATTAGTCTTAGTGACCCTTACTCTAAGTCTATGCCAAATTTCAAATGTCAAAACAACTTAAAGACCTCAAGCGTGCTGTGGAAAGACAAGCTACTTAGCCAAGGATTCCGACAAGACAGGCTCTGAGACGCTCTGAAAGCTAAAAAAGAGCTCTACGCAAAACTTCGTTGGTTGCCGTTAAAAAGCGGCTGCACAATTTAATTGCGTATGCGGAGTACGCCGTTAAGTATACGGAAACATTAAATATACCGAAAGTGGAAATTCAATTTATGTTTTCTCGATTTCTAGTTCAATTGCTTTTGAATACAGCCCAGTTCAACAGCCAGTTTCTGTGCGCGTCGAAGGTTTTACCCTCCAGTATTTTAGCACTTAGTTGAGATAAATTGTAGCTTTTTATTAGCATAAAAAACTCTTTTTTTTGGTTTGCCCGAAATGTCCGGTTTTCCCAGAGCCTATTATACATATTATCAAGTGAAATTATATTAGATAATTTATATTATGATGAAGTTTTTATCGAGCATTAATTGTAATAAGGAATGTATAACTATTTTTATGATATTCAATAATGATTTAGAAATAAATAATGTATGATGTGTCTTCTCTACCAATGAATTCACCAAATAACTCCTTAGATGTAGTATCTATGGCAAAAGGAAGACAAGCCTTTTTATTAGATTAATGTTGAAGCATACAGATGTGACGTTAATAGTCTTTAGCAATTAACAATCTCAGCATGTGTGGTAAGTGATTTCTCTATTACAAAGTCGAATAAATTTTCCCAATTATATGTTGTTATTGTTATGTAGTAATTAATTGGGCTAAAAGATAAATTATGACATATATTATAATTGACCGAAGCCAAATTACGAGGAAAAAAGGAATGTTAGATTTCTAAAAAGAGAAATGATAGAAATAAATCAGTAGGAGTAAAGGAAATGTTGTTATTGTTGTTATTATTGTTTTCATTAATTTCATTTGGACAAATTCTATAGAGAAATAAAGTTGTAAAACTAAAATTTAGTAATGTTTTATGTTAAAAGTTTGTTTGTTTTTCCTTTTCCTTCATACAGTTTCGGAGAGCTGGGATTTATTGAAAAAGTACTCGAATTCATACAGTAAGTTTCTTAGTTAGTTCAGCACCATATTAATTACAATTTATTGACAAAGTTTCAAGAAATAATACACTAATCCCATCCCTGATGGTAAATTATAGCAAAACATATTGTGCTAGAATGAATTATGCACCTTTCTTTATTTTTTTTAATAAGGTAAGGTTAATTTACCTTGTAAGAGTAAGTTTCTCATGAACAAAATTGTATAATAAAATAACTGAGTGAAGAAATTTCCTACATTCTGGTTGTTTGTATGGTTTAAACCAGTAGCATTATCAACAGCTCTAATTTATACATTCCTAGTAGCACAAACTTTTTAACTGCAGAATTTACAAAACATTTTCAAAAATTTCATTTTGTGTGGAAGTATCCCAAGCAGTGGTATAGGAAGATGTTTCAGTATTGAGGGGGAGAGGGGTAGAGCTGGGCGATATTGGATAATCACAGGCGATACGATACTTACCTGCATTATTGCGATAGAGCGATATATCACGATATTTCATAAATAATATTTAACAAAGTAAATTTTATCCAAGCTGAGCTTGCCGTGTTCATCAGCTTCCAGTCCAAAGTTAGTCCTCCGGGGTAAGACTGTGTTGCTTCCTGAAGCCAGAATTTGAACTCGCAGCCATTGCTAGCTACTTTTAAAACTTTGCTAGTACCGCGTTACGGCCATGTTTACAAACAACGAAACGGCTGTTCCTTTAATCTGTCATGCGCGTAAAGTTCCCGCATTAATTTAACGACCCGTACCAACGGTTTTCTGAGAAAACGATAATACCGTGCAAATGCAATTGAAATATCGCTTCGCGATGTCGGGTTTTTATCGTGGTACAACGATAATACCGGTATATCGCCCAGCTCTAGAGAGGGGGGCTCCAAGGTCATAATGTTCATTTGAGATATCACCTTGAAAAATTGTGCCCTAAAATTATGGGGGGGTTCCAGCCCCGGAGCCGCTCCCCCTCCCCAACTGCAAGGTATCATATGTTGCTGTTGAGATAAACTAGTAAATTGCGTAGTTCATGGTCTATTTATAATAATGCATATTTACTATTTCTACTGCATTCAACCCCAATAGCAAAATAAAAAAAAATAATTTTTTTTTTATAAAGCAGTATTCTACATATTTTGTACTTTTGTCATAATGTACAGCTACTAACATTTAGTACATATTGTATAGGACTGTGGTTTTTGGGAAGTCTTTTGGAGAGTCATATTCTGCAGAAATACGTAATGACCCTCACAATGATGAAATTAGTCCTCCACCAGATGATGATGAGGAAAATCGTCCATGTATAGCACCAGGCCAGTTAGTATACACATACACACATTTACACAAATGCACTCATACCCAAACACACACATATTATTTAGTAATTTATTAGCACCATTATTATTAGTTGTATTTATTGGTAGCTATACAATTATTTAACATCCTCAATTATTGTTGATAAAAATTGCATCTTCCAACCAAAAATTTGAATATATATTGGAATAAATTATTAAATTTTTATCATGAACTATAGCAAATTTAATTCTTCAGTCAATCTTTTGAAGTACAATATAAAATTCCTGTTTATACATAACATTGAAAGAAAAACACTTTAAATTACTGAAATACCAAATAAATGGCGAGAAATATTAGCTACCCAATAGTTATTAAAGAAAATGGTCATAAAGATAACTAGTCCTTATTATTATACTGTGCTACAGTGAATATGTGTGGTTTAGCAACCGTATTAGTAGTTCTACCCTATGACTGAATGTTTCGATTTTGTTCATCTTACAAGGTACTCATAATTGCAACTAGTTGGGCTTTGATTATCACAAGCTTGACATAAACATACTTATGACATTAGCCTCTTAATGATCTAAAATGTATATCATCTATCATCATTGATTCTTATATATGGTATAATATATTCAAAGTCCTTAATTTAGTGTGAAAATAAATCCACATTATTGTTATTATTTTTAAGATTATATGGCTATGTATAATATCTAGCTAAACTATGTCGCTAGGCCATTGTGTTTAAAAAAAGAACACAGAAAAGATAGTGAAGTCACCAATATGTGCAATTCAACTTTAATATTTCAACAGCAAGTTTATTTTAGCTAAAAATTATTAGTTATAATTTGCATGTCCAAATTTTTACTAGAAATATGTATTTCACTTTTATTGTATTGGTTTTAGTGTTAATGGGACTGATGAAAACTGTGAGTCAAAGGAACCCACATTACCAATCAGTGTTCACAGGGATAGTGTATCCAGTGGAAATGAACGAATCAGGTAGTCACAAACTATTCATATCATTAACATTATTTAAATTAATTTTAATGTTTACTGAAATGTTATAAAAATAATAAGAAATGTGCTTTGGTGTTCCCATAAACAGGAAAAAATTGTTAAGAGATGTAGCAATAAAACCATCAGTATAGAGTTGCCCAGGCTTTATGTGTCTGTAATAATTCGTTATTTTTTGCAACCTTTTTTCTGTTTAATTATCCTTTCCTTATTGTACTTATAATAAAATATAAAGATTTAAATTTTTCAGTTAATATATACCCAGAAGTAAACTGAAGTAATCAACATTGAGGTATACATATTAATACTAAATTAATTTTTTTATGTTAGCTACACATTGTTCAACTCAAATGTATACACTCAGAAAGAATACAAAGATTTTTTTCATATTTAGATATGTATCCTGGTTCAATATAATTTATACATTGCCACACAGTGACACTTGATGTACAAATTGTTGCATTAATAATAGATATGTATAATATATAATGTGCATGTATGTAGCTTGCCTTCTAAACTTATATATGGTATACACTTGAGACTTGAGATAAACATTACATCCAAGAACTTTATGTCCAATATGCTAACTGCTAGATGTGTCTAACAAACACAAATGCAGGTTGTTATGCGCACCTTCTTTGTTAAGCACTGTTATGATATTTTGTTTTGATCACCATTTTTTCTTCCAGCTTTAACACTTTTATTAATCGCTAAGAGTATCTCATCAACTACTGGCTAGTGTTCTGCCCAAAATTAAGATGCCTACTTGCTCTTAAGTGCCCTTTTCTATTAAACGCTCATTTTTGCTAAACACCAATTTCCTCATGGTTTAGAAATATAAGCAGGAGTTCCTTATACTTTAGCAAACCAGTTAAGGTTTTAATTCACAAACACAATCATGATCTGCTACCCTTTTTCAATAGCTACATTAGTAAGCTTCACATTTGATCTATTTAGTTCAGTCACATTGTATTTTACCCCCCCCCCCCCCCCCCCCCCATAATATTATTTATTTCTTTTATTTTATAGTAGCTCCAGTTATGATGGAAAAGAAAAAGCTGCTTATAAGTAAGAAATTATTTCTAACCATTTATTGGAGATTAATGTGGGATTTACATATTAAAATGGTAATGATTGAATATATCTATTTGAGGTTCAATGAAACTTTTTGAATCTCCAATTAATGTACCACTAATATGCTAGTGAGATTTAGTTCAATGTCTTCAAAGAGTAAGTAAGTATTTTTTTTTTGGTCTTTTATTAAGTGAATAGCTGTTTTATTGAGGCTTCACACATCACTATTATAATGACCGAGTTTGCAATGTTCATTTGGTTATGCGAAAATGTTTATTATTGTTGCAGCAGCGATATACACTACAACTTAACAGACTGACTGAACTGAACAAAACATACAAATTTAATGCTAACATAAAGGAAGTGTGATGTCATTAAGTAGTGATAAATATGATGATAACAATAGGAAATTTTTCTCTTTTTAACAGCCAATATTTTTAATTATAACTTAACTGATTACACGCGAACAAATATTTTAATTGCGCCTTACGTAATGCGGTCACGCACGTGAGACACAGAGGATTTATTGCTTGTTGGGAGGGTGACACTAAACGAGAGAAGAAGACGAACGGTTGAAGATAGCCTCTGGGACAGTATTATCGAACGATAGAGTACGCTCTAGGCTATTGGGAAAGCATAAATTCGACACTAACGAGCTGTTCCCGACTTAACAATAACAAAGTACTTGCACCGTTTGGAAAAACAACTTTTATGGCATCATATTGAGGCTCTTAGTAAGCACACTAGTAAGGTTGGAAGTATGGTTTCATGGCTGAAGCAGTTTGCTACTGGATCATAGAGGTAAGAGAAAGTGTTTTTGCACACATCTGTCTTACAATCAGGAAGAATTTGTTGATATTTATTTAGGGTGTGGTTTATTTTGAACTGAGCAGTCTGTTATAAATTTTGTGAACAGAGGAGTTTTTTTATTGGCTTTTGTGCATGAAAACAGGTACATCACAAATAAATGATAGAATATTTGAGTGTATTCAGTTTGGTACTCCAAGGTGTCTTTACTTTTGCTGTGCTGGTAGGCTGCATTGTTGACAGAATAGTTTGTGATCTTACTATCAAGTGTAACTGGTCATAGCATAATAGAAGTATATGTCAGAGGGCTCCCTGCAGTTTCACTTGTTATATAACGATATTTATTTTTACTCATTGCTATAAAGAATGTTGTTGAAATTCCTTGAAGAATCATCAATTCCGTTCTCTCGTCAGAGTCTGACCATCTGAGGTGTAGTAACTACTACAGTCACTACACCCATCAGCATTGAAGTCATTCTTTCTGTCATCAAACTCCTTGTCACTGCCATGCTGTGCCAGGTCAAGAATATTGTCTTCATCACAAAGGATGCTGAAGTGCCAGTGTTCCACTTGCCAAGATGGCTTTCTACTTGTCATATCATGAGCAGTTATAGCTAAAGTAATATTGGTTTGTAAAAAAAAATTTCTGTGTACCTTTATTATAATGAAATATATTTTCAATTTATACTTTATCAGAAAGAAGTCTTATTGTTGTGACAAAATTTACTCAACATTTTCTTATGGCAGTCTATGTATTTCATAAGCCTAAAATATACTTGCAACAATATTGAATCGTCTGCAATTGTGTTTAGTGGCTTCCTTGACTCCACAAAGCATGTAGGGCGAAGTGGACGCGAAGACGCAATTTTGTCACGTCCTCCACGGTTATTGATTTTTCCAATTTAGCCGCGTGTACGTGTCAATCAAGATTAATCCGTTAAAGGGTTAAGGTGTAATTAAATATAGTGGCTGTTAAAAAGAGAAAAATTTCCTATTATTATAATTATTTCAGCCAAGAATGACTGAATGATGATAACAGTTAGTACACTTTACCACATCCCGCCCTCCTTAGTTTTCAGGTAAAGGTGCGTGGTTCAAAGTTTGGTCCATATTTTAAACGGTGGTGGAGCATTTCGAGTAGACTGCTGAGTACTAGCTCTAGGTGCTAAAGTGGTATCTGGTTGTGGTGTCTCTGGAACTTGTAGATTCACTTCTGGTATAGCTTCTGAAGGTCCTGTGAGCAAATCTAGCTCAGGGGCCAACACTTGAGTTGGTTCTGATGTATGATGTCTAATGTGACCCACATGTCTACGAATTCTGCAACCATCTAACAATGAAATCTGATAGGTATGAGGCCCTTCAGCTTTGAAAATCTCTCCTGTTAACCACTTTTTTCCTGATGGAAAGTCTTTAACAAAAACTGGATCTCCTGGAGTGAAAACTCGTGGTTTGGCATGCTCATCATGCTGTCTCTGCTGTGAACTTTTCTTGTCCTTGACACGCTGTGATATGTTCGGCTTGATCAAATCAAGGTGAGATCTTGGTATTCTCTCGAATAGCATTTGAGCTGGTGGCATGCCTGTTGTTGTATGAGACTTTGTCTGTACAGAAAAAGGAATCGTGATACTCGTGTGGAAACAGATCCTTCTGTGTTTTTCTCCATACTCCTCTTAAAGGATTGTACAGTTCGTTCTGCTAGGCCATTAGTGGCAGGGTGATATGGAGCCGATCTTTGGTGTTGAATACCATTGTTCTCCATAAAAGTCTTGAATTCTGCACTGGTGAATTGAGGTCTATTGTCTGTAACCAGTACTGTAGGCAGACCATATGTAGCAAAAATAGTTCAAAGTACTTCAATAGTCATTCCTGACGTTGCTGTGGTCATTGGCACAACCTCCAACAACTTGATAAAGGGGTCGACTAGAATGAGGAACATTTTGCCTTCCATTGGTACCGCGAAATCACAGTGTAGCTTTTCTCATGGTTTCTGTGGTAAATCCCAAGGAATGAGTACTGACGGTGGTGGGTTATTTCTGTTCTCTTGGCAAGTATGGCATTGTTTCACCTTGTCTTCAATAGCATTATCCATGCCTGGCCACCAAATATACGACCTTGCTAGATCCTGGGTGTCCCTCATGAAATAATTACAGTGCCTGCTCCTGTCCTGCTGGAGGAATGACTACTCTGTTACCTCACAAAACCGTCTATGACTGATAACTCATTTTTCCTGTCTCGATAGGGTTTGAGTTGAGGATCTGAAGTAGACCATACAACAGTGGTGCAAGGATTGCTGCCAAATCTGGTAAAAAAATTTCCATAGTAGTTGACCAGTCCCAGAAAAGCACGTAATTGAGTAACATCCTGTGGAGTGGGTGCCTCTTGAACTGCTTTGACCTTCTCAGTAGTGGGATGAAAACCTTCAGCACTAATCTTGTGACCTAGATACTCTACTGACGGTAGCATGAAGAAACATTTACGTTTCTTCAGTCGAAATATAGCTTGTTCCAGGCGAGTGACCACTTCAAGATTTTTCAAGTGCTCTACTGTATCTTTGCCTTTAACAAATATGTCGTCTATATAAACACTGACTCTTGGTATATCCTTCAAAATTCCTTCAGTGATTCTTTGGAAGATTGAAGGGGCAGATGCCACACCAATTGGTAATCTGGTGAAGTTGAACAACCCTTTGTGTGTGTTAATAGTGAGAATTTTCTTTGATTCTTCGTCAACTGGTATCTGAAGGTATGATTGGGTCATATCCAACATGAAGGTAAGTTCTCTACCTTCTCCTCTTGATAAACAACATTTACATAAATTGTACCTTTTATATTAGTGACATCTCCAGTGTATGATTTGAGCCTGGTACTTGTAGTATGCAGTGCTGGAGCGGTACCTTTAGGCCATAATGAGTGATAAGTGTTCTTACTAATGAGTGATAGAGAAGCTCCAGTGTCTACCTCCATGAATAGATGCTTGTTGTTGATGCTGATATCGACAGTAAATGATGGGGTTCCTTCTGGTCAGATATAATGGAATTTATATTCCTGAGCAGCTGTGGAGGTGTCCTCCTGAGGTATCTGTACTTCCTCAGTAAATTGATGTGTACCTGAATTTTTTTTAGCAGATTGCTTCCTCTTGAGTGGCACACAGCAGCTAAATGTCATCTTTGGTTGCAAGTGTGGTCTTTCCTGAGGGTTTGTGATTTCCCTTGCTACATTGATAGCAAGAAGCTTTCCCAGCTGTGGAATCAGATAGTGGTGACCTGAAGTGGTCTGTCCTTTGACCAGCTACGTAATTTACTGGCTGTGGTTGCTTTGCTGTCTGACTCCCAAGACCTTAGACTTCTTTGTCAGCAGACTCCATAGACAATAAGAGCTTAATGGCCTTGTCATAACAAAGTCCCTCTTCAGAGAGTAACCTATTCTGCCACTGTGGATGTGCTATTCCATAGACATGCCTGTCTCTGAGCATTTTGTTCAGTGTACCGCCGTAATTACAAAACTCAGCGATCTATTTTAGCTGCGTGATTATGTCGACACCGTTTCATGGGGCTGTCACACTCTTGTATTGAATCTGTAGCACTGCATAATCTCAGATGGCGGGGGCTGAAAATATTTTGTCATTTTCTGGACAATATGTGCAAAACTGACTGTACCTGGAGCTTCTGGTGACAGTACATCTTTGATCTGTCAGTATGTGGATGGTCCACACGAACTTAACCGGATAGCTCTCTGTTTTCCAGCATCTTTAACATCATTTGCTGTGAAGAGCATTTGCATCCCCTCTATGTATGACTTCCAATCCTCTTGTCCTGGATTGTATTCCACAAATTTGCCTTGAGTTGCCATCAAGTGTCCTTTTTAAATCCTCGACGCCAGTGTAATGACCGAGTTTGCTATGTTCACTTGGTTATGTAAAAATGTTTGTTATTGTTGCAACAGCGATATACACTACAACTTAACAGACTGACTGAACTGAACAAAACATACAAATTTAATGTGATGGAACTGAACAAAACATACAAATTTAATGCTAGCATAAAGGAAGTGTGATGTCATTATGTAGTGATAAGATGATAACAGTTGGTACACTTTACCACAACTATGTGTTTGTATTCAAATTGTTTAAAATTAGCTTTCTATTTATTGTAGGAAATGGACTTCAGATCATGAAGAAGTGAAAAACAAATTAATGAATGAAATGTACAAAATTATTGGTGCCTTTTTTGCCAACAAAGAAAAAAATGTGGTACAAGTAAGTGTATTTCACGGATTTCTAATTATATTTTTTTATTAAACTTAAGTATTTTAAATTGAGTTTCCCTTATCTTTCCTAATGGTGCAAGGCTATAATTAGTGTCAAGCTTGTCACAGTTTATTAAAGGGTAACTCCACCCATTCTTTCATTATTACGTTTTTGGTTAGTGTATGTAAAAAAAATGATTGATAGCATTCGGGTAAGTATTTTTTGAGTTAAAGAGAGGTAAAAAATACACCATACTCCCAATACTAAATGAAGGAAGTTTGCATGACTCACAAGTTGAGTAGCTTATAGCTGCTCAATAGTAGCTGCATATAGCTACTATACATGTAGTACTCACTAAACTCAACCAATGGTTAAGTTGCTGCGTTAACTGAAATTTTGAGCCACACTTAAAATAATGAGTATATGATGTCCAGAAACCATGTATCAAGTATCATACATTTATTATTAAAAGCACAATTTCATTAAATAGCTAATTGCACAAATCTGCCCTACTACTATGGGAGAACATTGGAACAAGAAGATTACTAAAGCCATATGAGTCTAGAGGTCAGACATTAGGAACAAAGCCTACCCACTGATATATATATATATTATTCATTTGATACAGGAGAATATCACGAGTCTGTTGGCTTAGTATTTACGCGAGTGCCGCAGGCACGAGCGTAAATACCGCCAATCAGACGAGTGATATTCTCGGGTATCCAATGGATAATAAATTTATTAGGTACTGCTCATGTGCGAATACCTTGGTAACACGGTATAACCTAGGGGGACGTAATAACCCAACGTAATAACTATGAACACAGGTGATATGGAAAAATATTGCCCTAAGCCACATCCTGTTTACTTTAATGCATTTTCTTTGTGGCAACAGTTATCAGGCTCTGTTCAGTACCTAATAAAAGAACTAGGAATGTCTGTCTGACGACTTATACTTGTGCTCTTCTTCTCATTAAGGCATCCTGCATAAATTTTTCTTTTTCTTTGTAAGGGTAATGTATTAATACTAACCATATTCTATACTTTATAGGCATGTTATTTGCAATACTGTGAAGATGCTATCACTATGCTGAGAAAGTTTGATTCTTTAATGGATGAAGAAATCAATATCAGTCAAGCCATGTTATGCTCAGTATGTAATTTGTTATCAATAATTTATAGTTTGTTTGTGTGTGACTCATATTTTGTGTTGAATGCATATAAAATATGGCAGTTTCATAGAGGAATTATTATCAAGCGCCAATAGTTGTACATTTATTCTCTCTCATTTAACTAAGCATACAAAGAATAATACTTAGCTAATGTGTATTGTAGCTAGCTATTTCCATGCCTAGCAACATCTTTTAGGTAATGATTTTTTTTTATAATTAGCACATGATGGCTGCAACATATTAAATTAAAAAAATCATTTCTCTAAAGTAATCCAATAAATGGTCAAGCATTTAAGAGTGATAAATACTTGTAGGCGTAATGCTGAAATACCATTATTATTTGTTGATATCATGAATTGTTGCAGATGGTTGATCAGTTGCAAGCTGTAGAACAAAGACTGGAAGTTCTGATGGCTCATTTTGAAGAAGTCTCTAATATTCAAATAAAATTTTCAGAATGTCAACCTTAAGTATTTCTGGAAATTTGTAATAATTGCAGTAGTAGTTATTTTTGTATATCAACAGCAATTTTATGCATAATAAATGTAATATTTATATTCAACTTCACTTGCCATTAATCTAGATAACTTAAACTTTCGGTTAACTATGAATTAATGGCTCTCATGAGTACATTTTTTTTTTTTTTTTTAAATAATAGCTATCTAGCTAGAACCTTTAGGTAAACAATAGTATGTTAGTTTCAAGAAAAATATATGGGCTCAGTTTTGGATGCAGCTCTATTTGTAATAGTTAGTAGCTACTTACAATACATTACTAAGTAACTGCTAGGAAATCTTACTGGCCATTTGCATCTAACCACACCACTAATGAAGTAGGAAAATAGCTAATGTCGTTAACCATATTTGGATAGCAAGTGACACTAGCGAGACATTAGCTATCAGGGTAACACAATAAAACGTCCAGAAAATTTGTTGTGTCAGTGCCATAGGAAATGGGAAGGTGGTGGGGGTGGACTCTGGGGATTTTTGACACTGCTTTCCTACATAAAAACACCAGGAACAATTATAACATGTCCTTGGAGCCTACCCATACCGAAACATCTTCCTTTGTATGTGTGGACGTACATAGCTACCTTAGTCTCACTAGTAAGACCCTTTACTTAACCGCTACCCAGGAAGAGGGTCTGGACTACTGCCTTACTGCCTTCACTTGCAAGTGAAGGCGATTCGTTCCATTCCTCCAGATTCTGCAGGAGGAACATACTTTACAAGTATAACTTATGAAGGTGGGTGTGATTTATAAGGGTGAGGTCCAATTTTTGTGCTGCAAATTCGCTTAATATCCAAGGGTGTATCCAAGTGAGCCAGAAGCTCTAATGATTGCATCTCATGGCTGGCCATGCTACACTTAGTTGGCTTCCTCCAAACCATTGGTCACTTTAAAAGCACTGGTCGAGTTTTCAAACTTTAGAATTTAGTGCACTCTACGAATTAGATGATTCCATAAGAGTTTTATTGCATTCTAATTTATGATGTCATGATTATATTCCACTGAAACGAGTAAAAGCAGCAGTCCAGACTCTCTTCCCCACATAGTGGAGGTAAAAGGTCTGGCTTGCGAGCCTAATAGCTATCATGGAACCTCATTAACTATCAGTATTCTGAATTACCTTACACCATGTGTACACCGTACTATGTGTACTAGATATGTTGCTGGAGTATACCCTATGTATTCTTGATGATGTCTTACCACAACATGCAGTGTATAGATACTATGTATACTATACGTATTCTAAATGTTTTCTTAATAACATGATAATTATATAGAATTCTTAGACAGTAATACTGATTAATTTCTTAGCTAGCTCTGTGGTAAAAAATTAATAATAATAAAAAAGTCTAAAAAGTTTTGAAGAGTTTGATGAATCAACTATCCAGGGCCACGCTTGATGTGCCGTCTGTCACCATCCCGAGCTACTCTTGTTTCTGTCATAGCTGCAGTCCTCATCAAAGCCCCACTTACTTCTCACCTTCTAAAAAAAATTACAAAAATTGGCTGTAAACAATACCACACTTGCATGAAGTATATTTGGCGAATAACATGAGATAACTTTGTAAAAAAAAGTGCCAATCCACAAACAAAGTAACTCAACTATCACAATCATTCCGCCACACACACAACTTCAATTCGGACAAGTCATATGGGTCTAATCACCACGAGATAAGGAAAAGATGAGAGCACAAACATTTGCAAAAACAATAGGAGAATTCAGTAATTTAAATACTACTAAATGTCATTTGATGCAATACAAAATACGGAAAGACAAAGGGAAAAAAAAAAGAAAGAAAAAAAGTAAAAAGAAAAAAGAAAAAAAAAGAACATGAACAAAAAGCAAATAAACAAAGTAGCTAAGCTGATCTTTTGTCAAAGTGACATTTTTTTTTATGAAGAATAGCACACATGCAACAATATAAACTTGAAGTGATGACAAAGTAAAACAAATAAACAGTAACAGCAACAAACAAACAAAAAAAAAAGTGTTATATAGAGCAAGTCGCCTGTACCTCTTATAGACCATTCCGGTTCTATTATCGACAGGCATAGCTTCTGGACACCATGGAAAATTAAATTTATCAACTGGCATAGCGTACAAACATTTACAAAAACACCCAAATAGTAATACTGAGTTATATAATACTTGTTATTTTTTTGTTTGTCTTTTGCTAGGAAGGAGTGGCTACACTGTGCTTGTGACTTGTGAGGAAAACACACTGCCAGGAAGTTTTTTTGAGAGAATATTAGCCCGCATGATTACGATGATTTTTTCATATTATAAAATTATTTACTTTTGCGAAGAGTTGCACCACTCAAATGAATGTTAATACTCCACGGCTTATTTTGATGGAACTTTGTCATAGGAAGGAAGAATAGTATGTGTGTGTGTGATATGTGTGTGATGTGTGTATGATGTGCGTGTGTGGTGCGTGTGTGTGATGTGTATGATGAGTGTGTGTGTGTGTGATGTGTGTGTTTGTGTGTGGTTCTGGTCAATAATTGGGGGCCTGTACGATAATGCAGTAACGACCGATACCTAATGATTTTATCAAAATGTATACTGTGTCTGTTTATTGACCACTACGAAGTTCATAGTACTGATTCAGAACTACTCTCTATGATCACTATATCATGTGGAGTGTGGCCAATGATCTTGAGCTGTACTATAAGATGTGCATTATTTGGAACATCAATCCTAAAACACATCCTACACGACAGAACCACATTATGAATTGGTATTAGCATAGCTTCAGTCATTACATAAAAAAAGGAAAAAAAAGACGAATTTGGTACGTACTCCAGTCAGATAAGTTGACTAAAGACTTTAGAGAGACATTCAATGAAACAGTGTGCTGTGTATTAATTATTGAAACCACAATGAATCTGAATTCTTATCACAATGTTTCAAACTTCATGCCACCACAAGGATAGAAAACTTTTGTGGCGACTATATATAATATTACTGGTAACATTCTTGGTAAATCAACTGCATGCTGCAAGAAATTATTAGCTCACATGATTACGACGTGATAAAAGTGGGCGTTACCAATTAAAGCTAGTACACACAGAGCTGATAGCTTCACGTTTTCTCAAAAATCAGCCCAAATTTATAAGTAGCACAATATAAGATCTTAAATCTTTATTCTGAGTAAGTTCATACTTAAATCAACCATTAATTGTCAGTAATCTTTTAAAGTCAGTGAGGATTATTGCAGTCGGCCATCGGAAATTTTCCGGGTCAGAAGGTCAACTTTCCGCTCAAAATTGGTGTTGCCCGTCTGTATTGTCCGGAAAAGAATCCAATAAACTTAATTTACTCTTTGTTGACATTTAACGTGATAGGTAATGATCGTCAATTTAGCACTCCCGCGTGTGAAGTGGTGCGAACATTTGTGAAGAGTCACTGAATAGCTAGCTAACTGGCTTTCTTCAATGGCTAAGCGTGCAAACTTGATGGATGGAGGTGAGTAATATACGTATTTGTCAAGTGTTGGAGTGGCCTTAGGTACTGTATTAGTTTGTGTTAAGTTAAAATAATTGGTCCAAAGCTGATATGACTCTCAATTGTTGTTTGGTTTTGTAAATTTAATCTCGCTGAAAAGTGTATCCATAGCCATCTAGTACGGTATTTAAAATAGCCTGTTACCGTTTGTTTTAGCTACAGTTTACATTTTTCTTTTGTGGTGTGCTTTATTTAGAGTACCGCAACTATAGCGCTCAGGCTAAGAGCAGACTACAAAAGCTGTTGCAATGCATGTTAGCAACAATCAGTGTTGATAAAGTTTTCTATTTCTTTTAGTTTACTTCAGCTTGGATAGATGTTAGGGTATTAGCTAAAACTTGCTGAAGTTGAAAGGTTTGTTACTCTCCTAGCTCGTTATCTTTGTTTACTTAATTCTGCAGCTCCTTCAAATAAGAAGTCTTGAAGGCAGGTATCGGTTGTACATTTGAGAAGTGGAAAGCAAGTCTGGAAAAGGAACACCAAACACTGTCATGGTTGGAGTGTGACATAGACAAGACAAACCGATCGCTGGTAGACGTTCTGTGGTGCCATGCATGCAGAATTAATGAAGAAAAAATCGTGAGCATGAGAAACTATTCTAATTCTTGGATTATAGGATCAGTCAATCATAAAACTAGTAATGTAGTCGATCATGCAAATAGCGATCAGCACAAGGCAGCAATGATTTATACCAGAAAGGCAGCTAATCAGCCCCTTGTTACATACTCCCCTATAGCACGGAGTTTACTAACCATGGATGAAACTACAAAACAAAGAATGGTAAAAAAGTTTGATATATCGTATGTTTTGGCTAAAGAAAACTTGGCGTTTAAGAAATATCCTATAATGTATGAACTGGAATTGAAGCATGGTGTTGATCTAGGTCATGCTTATAGAACAAAGGATTCTGCTAAACTGTTTGCCCATTATATTGCTGAAAGTCAACGGCAGGGTTTTATTAATTCTCTAGTTTCGAAAGTACACTTTTATAGTTTTCTGATGGATGGGTCTACAGATTCGGGTAAGGTTGAAGATGAGTTGGTGGTAATAATGTATTGTGCAAAAGATGACGTTTCTGCAAAAGTTAAGTCGTATGCGAGGTATTTTGCTGTTGAGGTCCCAGAATCAAGGGCAGATGCAAATGGATTGTTGGAATGTTTAGGTAGAGCTTTAGCTAAGCTAGGAGTTGCCAATATTCTGGACAAAGCAAGTGTTTTAGGGATAGAAGCATCCAAACCAGTATTAGTAGGTGGTGGAACAGATGGGGCTTCTGTAAATATTTCCGACCACAAGGGAATGAAGGGAAAAATACAAAGAGAGCTACCTTGGATTTATTGGGCATGGTGTTATGCACATAGACTGGAGCTAGCTTGTAAAGACTCCTTGTCAAGTGAATTGTTTCGTGATGTTATAGATATGTTGCTTCAACTCTACTACCTATATTCAAGATCACCGAAGAAGTGTCGAGAATTAACTGATATTGTAGAGAATCTTAAAGAAGTATTTGAATTTCCTCCTGGTGGCAATTTACCAGTCAGGTCTCATGGTAGTCGATGGATTTCTCACAAACGAAATGCTCTTCAGCGTCTTGTAGATAGGTACGGGGCATATCTTAATCATTTGCTTGCCATAATTGAAGATTCTAGTGTCACGTCAGAAGATAAGGCTCGCTTAAAGGGGTACATTAAGAAGTGGAAGAATCCAAGAATGCTTATTTGTGCAGCTTTGTATGTAGACATTTTGAAGCCCCTATCAATCCTTAGTTTATCCCTTCAA
>WLWD01003776.1_pt1 | contig 63103 bp, 34 predicted proteins | sample 6712731 | NCBI WGS metagenome assembly WLWD01 (sample SAMN12718690, study PRJNA576275) | sponge metagenome | isolation source: marine sponge | host: Mycale hentscheli | place: New Zealand: South Island, Marlborough, Capsize Point | collected 2014-11-01
CCCCCCCCCCCCCCCCCAAGTTTTTTTTAAGTGGGCTCAGCCTCCTAAATTGTACAAAATTATATAATGGTCCATTAAAAGTTGCATTAAAGGGCTCCTTGAAAAAAATGCTTCTTGCAGTTATTGAAGCATCAGGGATAGCATGACTCATTGGTTACTGGTCTAAAGACCAGGGCCGTAGCAAAGGGTGCGACCGGTGCGGCTTTGGCCGCACCACTTTTTTTCCAACTCTAATTTATTATTCAGCGCATGCGCAGAAACACTTTGGAATACAATGACATGTAAGGTAAGGGTCGGCTACACCGGTGCCGCGCGCATGCAAGACCAGTACCATGTAGATAGTATGGCTTCGAAGCTGATGAGTGCTCTAACTGCGGAGGTTCCTGAGAAACCATACCAGCCATAGGACTATAATTTTCCTAAAAGAGTATTTGGAAAAAAAGGAGACACTTCCAGAGCATTTCAATCGCACTGGTTTAAAATTTGGACATTCTTACACTACGATGAGGCGAAGGATGTTGTCTTCTGTCATACTTGCATGGTTGCAGCAAAAAGAAAAATGTTATTTACCTATAATTTAGATCCAGCTTTTGTAAGTTGTACTAGTATTAACAATAACTGTTACGGCTTGTTTAACCTATGCTTTTTTTCTTTTTAAAACTAAATTTTAACTACTAATTTTTTTTATAGATAAGTCGTGGTTACTGTAATTGGAAAGATGGAACAAGGGGTTTCAAAAACCACATGGGCAGTGCTTGCCATCGTGAAGCCGTTCAAATGATGACTACAATTCCAGCTACTTTCACCCATTGCTATAGCCATGCTTTAAATCTGGCAGCAAGTGATACTGTGAAAAATTCAAGATTGTAAAGGATGCACTCAACTTAACACAGGAGATAGCTAAACTAATGAAGTATTCACCACGAAGAGAGGGTATTTTTAAGAGTATTAAGGAAGCACGTCTCGATGATACAAGTGGTATACGAGTGCTATGTCCTACACGCTGGACTGTCAGAGCGGATGCTCTTGCAAGCAAGTTTCAAAGATAATGAATTCTTTTGATTATATTTTTGGTAATATTCTTGGTGAGATGTTGCTTAACATTCAGATAACTTAAGTAGTACCCTACAACACAAATCTCTTTCTGCTGCTGAAGGACAAAAAATTGCTCACATGACTTTGGAAGTTATTAAGAGACTTAGAAATGAAGAGAGTTTTGATCTTTTCTGGATGAAGGTAGAAAAATTTAGTGAGGAAAATGGCATTGAAAAGCCATCTTTGCCTCGTAGACGTAAACGTCCCATGCGATTTAATGATGGCGAGTCAGAAGATCATTTTCATTCTGAAATTAAATCATTTTACCGGCAATCATACTATGAAGCTGTAGACTTGCTTATTTCTTGTATTGAAGACAGATTTCAACAACCAGGGTGTCTGCTCACCGCGTAACTGATGGCCGATCCAGGAAATAAAAATAAAAATAAACTAACTAATCAATAAACTAACATAAGCTAACCGAAGGACCAGGATCTATATCTAGCTAACCCAGCCTGGCGTAGGCTCCCGCCAGCACTTCAATTCAATTCACTTTTTAGATCATTATTAAACTGCGCAGGTACAACTTATAAGGGTGACGGGGTGAAAACATAACGTTGGGTAAAAGGGAGGAGGAGTTTGGGAAAGGAAGTAATTAGAAAATAAATGAATATTAGGGAATTACAATAATAAGGTGATAAAGTGGCTTCGACGGCCACCAGAGATAGGCCAGCCGTCTCAGCTCTGTGTGCGTAAGTTCAAGGCATGTAAGTTTATAGTTCTCAATTATAGGTGGTGCCTAAACATCCTCCAGGGGGGAGGCGATGACGGGAGTCTTGCGGTCCTTGTGAACAGCTGCTATCAGCAGCACCAATCTGTTGGTTGCTCGAGTGTAGGTAGCCCCACCACCACAACGAAGCGTCACAGTCCGGACGTGTCCATCAGGTCCAGGATAGACTTGGGTGATGACGGCGAGGGGCCACCTTCTCGCTTGACGTAGGATGTCATCCTTGATTATGACCACATCACCCACTCGGAAGTCACGGGTGGGCAGCTGCCACTTCTGTCGCTTGGCCAAGGACTGGAGATACCGGGAACTCCACTGCTGCCAGAAGTCATGACGTAGCCTAGCAATGAAGTTCCACCTCCTCAGCGTAGATGATTTGGAATTGACGTCTACCTTCATTGGTGGCGGTGACGTAAGATTCCTACCGGTGAGGAGATGCCCTGGAGTGAGTGCAACTCCGGAGTCAGGGTCAGTTGAGGCCGGTTCCAGTATGGGTCTCGAATTCAGCACAGCTTCGGCTTCTATGCAAAGTGACCTCAGCTCCTCTGCCGTGACTATCCGGTCTTTCAGCAGAGTATACAGGATTCGTTTAGCAGCCTTTACTCCTCCTTCCCAGAGTCCACCCATATGTGGAGCCCTTGGAGGATTAAGATGCCACCTGAATTGCTTGGTCTTTGTGAGTTGGTTGATGGCTCTGTTGGTGTTCTTGGCAGCAAGGAAGTCCTGGAGCTGGAGGATCTCATTCCTGGTGCCGAGAAAATTTGAGCCATTATCTGAGTACAGGTCGGTTGGTGTTCCCCGACGGTTACAGAAGTCCCTCAGAGTTTGTGTGAACGCCTCCGTGGAGAGTGAGAGACAGACCTCCAGGTGTACCGCCTTCGTCAGCATACAAATAAATACAACCAGGTAAGCCTTTGACGTCTTCTTCGATCTGGGTAGTCCCACCCTAATGGTGAAGGGACCAGCAAAGTCCACTCCAGTGGACTGGAATGGTAATGCCACATCAGTTCTGGAGCTAGGTAAAGGCCCCATCAGCTGATGTTTAGGTTGGCCAAAGAGACGCTGGCACGGTACACATCTCCGTACCAGCCCCTTGATATATCTCTTGATGTTGGGAATGTGGAATCGTTCAGCTAGGTGTGCCAGAAGAGTTCCGGTCCCGGCATGATGTATGTGGGCGGGGAGAATAAGAGATGAAGATAGAGAAAGAAGAAGATAGAACGATGGAACAATTATATGTTGTGTCACCTGTAACTTTTATTATGTTTATCAGCATTGTGTGTCATTATACATGGTTGTATTTTAGTATGTATGCGTATGTTAGTTTGTGCCCCGGATTTCCGGTTGACCCTTTCACATTTCCCTGCGCATGCGAGTCCAGTCGGTATATAACGTCGGACCCGCATGCGTCTCAATAGTTCCCCCATAATCTCTGGCAAAACCCTAACTGATTTTAAACTCAGAGCAGGGCTAGCTAACCTTGGGAGGACTCTGGTGGCAGCGGTCATCAGAGCCCCGTGTCTGTGTCTCTGGTGTCTACCCGGTGTTGCGTCGGTGCCGTGTGTGCTTCCTTGCCGACCCGACCCACAATTGGTGGCAGCGGTGGAGAATTTCGAGCTCTTCCTGCGCCCATCGATTTGATTTACCATTCTCATTTTCTGCGTTCCCCGACCTCAGTGTGCTACCTACTACGTCTGTCTCTGCCGATTTCAAACTCGGAGTGACCTGATTCGTGCATATTCATTGGCTATTGTGTGTGCCTGTCTGCTGCTACGTCCCGATTTCAAACTCGGCTACTGCGCGGCTTGTTATTTGCTCACTACACCCTTGGATCGCCATATCTCATTATCTTCTTCCCTATCTGGAGCGCACCCCACGTGGACCTTCATTGGAACTTAATTGGATTCTTTGGCCCTGGCTAAGTTGACTTGTCATTGTCTGTAGTTGTCACTTTTCTGCTTTAATTGGTTTGATTGTCACTTGTGATACTTTGTGAGTGTGTTTGTTTTACAGGCAGACTTGAGTTTTGTACCTCCTTTTTTGGTCATATGTTTTGTCACCTTGTTTGTTGTCACTGTGGACTTTGATTTTTTTTGTACCTCCTTTTTTGGTCATATGTTTTGTCACCTTGTTTGTTGTCACTGTGGACTTTGATTTTTTTTGGTGTTCTTTTCTATAGGACATCACTTCTGTCTGGATCGCCTGGATGAGCCAGAGGGAGCAGCCGGATAGAGCGTGCAAGAGTAAAAGGCAGGTTGGGGTTAGTGTCTGTAGTTATACCTTCGGGTTTTCTGATTCCTCCTCTAATAGCGACAACCTTAGTGGTTCTGAACGTAGATCTAGTGCTCCGTCTCCGGTGTGCCCATTGCTTAGTAAGTCTCTGACTGACAGTCTTATTGTGGGTGAATCGTGCTCTAATATTTCTCATTTGTTGTTGTCTTCTCCTGTGAGTGAGGGAGATAACACTGTAGTTGAGGGTTTTGCTCCCGTTTTTGCCATTTAGTCTTCTGATACTGACCGTACTGTCTCTTATAATATGTCGGAGGACGAGCTTAATCATGATAGTAGGGGGGCGGGCAATGTGACTATTCCTGGTGCCCCTGGGTTCGACATGAAGTCCATGTTTCGAGAGTTCTTTAGTGAATTTAGTAGATCTGGTATTCTACCAGACAGGTCCCATGAGAGTACTGTAGATGCTGACATGTCCAGGCAAATTAGTGCTTTGGCCCCTCACAAAGATGGTGTTGATATATCTAAATTCATTTGCAAACTAGAGGCAGACCTGGCTGATTTAGGCTGCCCGCGACGTCGCTGGAAAACTATACTGCTTCAGAAGCTGCAATCCAAGTCCGCCTCCGCTATAGTGGCGGGATTAGCCAGAGATGAAACCGACTATTCCCAACTGAAAGATATTCTAATCGAAGGCTTAGGCTCTAGTCTAACTGGGCTTGGCATCAAACTTACATCTGGCTTTGCTGTTACTACTCGCTCTATGAATCCGTTAGAAAAGTATGTTCACCTGAAGTCATTGATGGACTCTATTGGTATGCAATGTGGCAGCATAGAGGAATATTCACTCTTTATTGCTTGTGCTACGTATAGAGCTTCGTGCTCGCCGGCGCAGAGGTCCCTCATGGACCAACGAGAGATCCGTTCTTTCAGAGAACTCAATAAGTTTGCGCTTTCTATCAACACCTGCGAGAATGAGAGAGCTTCCCAGGGTGGTGGCCGGTATAATAAGTTCGGCAATAATTCCCCCAGGGAATGTTTCAAGTGCCATAAATTTGGGCACAGAGCTTTCGAGTGCAGGTCGTATGTTCCCGATACGGGTGGTTCGTTCCCCCATCATAATAGTGGCCCACTTAATGGTAATACCCATGGGAATAATAGTAGTAAACCCCCTGGCATTGTTTGCTTCACGTGCCATGAACCTGGACACAAGTCCCCTGATTGCCCAACTAAGAAAAATCCTGACACTAATAATTTTGAGAGCAGCAAGAGGGCTGGGGTAAGACGTAACCGTACCTACCACACCAACTGGGTGTCGGTTTCCAATGGTTCCCCTTCTGTGGCAGGATTTGTGAATGGGTCTAAGTGTAAAATTGTGCCTGATACTGGGGCCGAAATTTCAGTTGTTCCTGGGTGCTTGGTCTATGGTGACCAGCTAACTGGGGAAAAGGTGGATGTGAAAGGCTGGGATGGCCGACCTGTTACCCTTGAGACAGCTGTTGTAGACTTCGTAATCAAAGGCCGCTCGTTTAGTTCCAGAGTGGCTGTTGCACATGCAGACAGCTTGTGTGGGTGTGTCTTGTTTTCCATTCCTATGGAACAGGCCACAGCAGAACAGCTCTTGTTGGACGCCGCCTCCAAGTCAGATCTTTCAGGCTTGAGGGCGGGGCACCTACGTGATACCCGTAGCGTCCAACCTACCGCTCAGGTGGTTGCTGGCTCTGGTGACGTCGTGGAGGAGGGCTCCTCACTTACCCCTTCCACTCCGGTTGCTACCCCAGAAGAGCTTTGTGAGGTGCGAGTTGTGACCAGGAGTCAGTCCAAGAAAGTGGCTGACCAAGTAGTAACTGAGGAGACTGTGAATGTTAGCGAGGCTGAACCTCAGTCCTTGGATGATGTTAGTGAGTTTGTCAGGCTTTCAGCCATTGACATGTCTTATGAATACCCTACTGTAGGTGTTGGGTCTGATAGTAGTAGTGCTTCTGGAGTTGAGCTTCTTAATGGGTCTGACGTGGATGGGGATAGGGTTAGTTTGGGAGGTAATGCTGGTAGTGACGGGCTTGGTGTGTTGACCCCTTTTTCTAGTACCCCCTTACCCTCTACTGTGACACCCTCTGATCCCAGTAGCAATAGTAGCTTTGTAGATGAGTTGCAATTAGCTTCACCTGTCTTGTCTGATGGTGTTGCTGGTTTGAAAAGTGCTCTTGAGGAAGATGAATCCCTTTCTAAGTTTAAAGAATTAGGTGTCAAGAATCTTAATGGCTATTCTTATCGTGATGGTTTGTTAATCCATACTATTCTAATGAATGAAAGTCCTGTATCGAGACTAGTTGTGCCCACCTGTTTCAGATCTAAACTTCTCGTGCTTGCTCATGATAAAACGGCTCATGTTGGAGTCAGAGGCATGAGAAGTGTACTGGGTAAATGTTTTACTTGGCCCGGTATTCATACTGATATAGTGTCCTTTGTTAAGTCATGTGATGTGTGCTTGAGAGTAAACAGCGCTGGTAATAGAAAGTCGAAAATGGTGGAAAGACAGATTGTGTGTGTGCCTTTCGAAAGTGTATGTGTTGATCTTGTTGGTCCCTTGCCTAAAGGCAAGAGGGGTGCTAAATATTTATTCACCTACGTATGTCTAGCTAGTCGCTGGCCAGATGCTATCCCCATGCGCACAGCTTCAGCCACTGAGGCAGCACAGTGTTTGATTGAAATTATAAGTCGCAATGGTATTCCCCTTCGTGTTTTGTCTGATCGGGGTACTATCTTCCTTTCCAAGCTCATGACTAGTGTACAGGAGATGTTGGGCATTGATGCCATAGCAACTTCCCCATACCGACCTCAATCTAATGGTGTGGTGGAAAGGATGCATGGGACCCTTAAACCTATGCTTTCAAAAGCAATGGATGCAGGGCTGGACTGGGTGGAATTTTTGCCTTTTGCCCTTAGGCAAGTCCCTAATCGAGATTTAGGTTTCTCCCCTCATTGTATTGTTTACGGGAGAGACGTGTATGGACCCCTGGATGTGTTGTATAAAGGGTGGGTTGATAGAGAATTCGAGTCGATCAATGTTGATGATTGGCTCTTGCAGTTAAATGACAGGTTGGCAGTAATTCATGACCTTGCCGTAGCCAATCAGTCTGTATGCAGTGAGAAACGTGCCTTAACCTTTAACAGGCACAAGCAAGATAAGCCACTGGAAGTTGGTACCAGTGTGCTGATGAGGACCCCTGGCATTAAGGCTGCTCTTCAAGCAGCCTGGGAAGGCCCTTTTGTTATAGTGGGTAAATCCTCTAAAGTGACATATCAGATATCTAAAGGTGTTGGTCATCCCATTAGACTCGCCCACAGGGATAACCTCAAGGTCTATAGTCAGAGACCTTTGTCTGTCAATGCAGTGACCCTGATAGCTGAAGAACAGGGTATTGACAATGAGCTGCTGTGTAGCAAGGCTAAATTGAGTGAAGATAAGTGCCCGGGTTTTAAACAAAACGAGTTGGATGCCCTATTAAGTGACCTTAGAAGCCATTTTAGTGATACTCCTGGCTTATGCTCAGCCGGTACCTGCAAGATTAATCTTGCGGACGGCACTGCCGTCGTAAACTTGCCCCCTAGGCAAATCCCCGCTGGTATTAGGGATGCTGTGAAATCTGAGATTGATAAGCTGTTGAGTAATGGCATTATAGTCCAATCCACTTCTACCTGGGCAAGTCCACTTGTCCCTGTCCGAAAAAAGGATGGTAGTGTCCGTATTTGTGTGGACTTTAGGCAACTTAACTTAGTCACTCCTCTCAGGAGGTATTGGTTGCCGTCTCTTGCTGAGATTTTGGAACAAGTCGGTCCCAATGCGTGTCTGTCAACTTTAGATCTAACCGCCGGTTTTCATCAGTTGGCTATGGACGAAAGTTCTAGCGAGTATACAACCTTTGTTTGTCCCTTTGGCAAATTCCGGTATTTACGGATGCCATTTGGTCTTAAAAATGCCCCGGCAATTTTCCAAGCCGTGGTTGAGAGTGTATTGAAACCTGTTGCTGAGTGTTGTCGCAATTATGTAGACGATGTTGTCATTTATAGTCATTCGTGGTCTGAACATTTGGTCCATTTGGGACGTGTCATAGAGTGTCTTGGTGCTTCTGGCTTGTCTATTAAGCTGAAAAAGTGCTGCTTTGGTCGCAAGCATTTATTGTACTTAGGCCATAAGATTGGTGCAGGGTTGTTGGCTGTTCCAGAGCACAGGGTTGCTGCCCTTGCTAGTTTTGCTCGCCCGAGGACGAAGAAGCAACTTCGTTCCTTTCTGGGGTCTTTTTCTTATTATAGACAGTTTGTCCCCAACTTTGCTAATTACTCAAGTGCCCTCACGCCGGCTGCTTCACTGAAGGCTCCTCTCCGGGTGGTGTGGACGGAGGAGATGGACAAATCTTTTTGTGAGTTGAAAGTGTCATTGTGTCGTGTTTGTGTTCTGTTTATTCCGGCTCCAGATGATTCTTTCGCACTTTATACGGATGCGTCTGGGAGTGGCATTGGAGCCTGCCTCCACATAGTAAGGGGAGAAAAAGAACTTCCCGCAGGATTCTTCTCTCGGCAACTGAAACCAGCTGAGAAGAATTACAGCGTTACGGAACTCGAGAGTTTGGCGATCCTGGCTTCTCTCAAACACTTTGAGTATCATGTATACGGGAAGCATGTAGTCGTGATCACTGACCATAAGCCATGTCTTGCTCTTCTGGAAGGTTCCAGCCTGAATAAGAGACTATTACGTTTTTCCCTGGCGCTTCAGCAGTTTGACGTCACTCTCCAGCACAGACCAGGAGCAGCACATCAGAATGCAGACGGTATGAGCAGACAGTGTTGGAGCTCAGATGATGTCGAGTCACCAAGTACGCCCGCCCAAAATGGAGCATCAGATTTGTCCCCTGTCCAAATCTTAGGGGGGGGAGATGTGGGCGGGGAGAATAAGAGATGAAGATAGAGAAAGAAGAAGATAGAACGATGGAACAATTATATGTTGTGTCACCTGTAACTTTTATTGTGTTTATCAGCATTGTGTGTCATTATACATGGATGTATTTTAGTATGTATGCGTATGTTAGTTTGTGCCCCGGATTTCCGGTTGACCCTTTCACATTTCCCTGCGCATGCGAGTCCAGTCGGTATATAACGTCGGACCCGCATGCGTCTCAATAGTTCCCCCATAATCTCTGGCAAAAACCCTAACTGATTTTAAACTCAGAGCAGGGCTAGCTAACCTTGGGAGGACTCTGGTGGCAGCGGTCATCAGAGCCCCGTGTCTGTGTCTCTGGTGTCTACCCGGTGTTGCGTCGGTGCCGTGTGTGCTTCCTTGCCGACCCGACCCACAATGTAGCTCTTCATGAAGAGAGTCCACCATCACTCTTGTCCCCGGTGACTTGAGATGTAGTGGGATGTAAGTCTTTGGTTGATTATCTGATCTCACCCTGCTGCAGATGAGGATCAGTCCTTCCTTGTGTTGGATCTGGTACTTGGCCAGGTAGTGGCCCTTGGGTGGTTGATCAGCCCCAATCAGTTCCGGCATGACATCAGCTTGTATAAGTTTGAGGACGGTCTTCTTAGCTGCACTGGCTTCGTCAACTGACATGGCTGCTAACTTCCTCTGGTTCCTGCTGGTCCGGCAGTTGTGACAGAATCTCTTGATCCAAGCCACAATCCTAACAAGATGATTGAAGGATGACCATCGGAGTAGTAATGGGTTGGTGATTTGTTGGGGAGCCATCAGTACAGCTCTCGTCTTCAACCCCTGCTTGACATGGTCAGGTTGCTGACGTTGGAGAAGCCGATTAGGCCATTGAGTTGGTGACAGAACCAGCCAGTCTGGACCATTCCACCACAGGGAGTTCTCCAATAGTTTCTTGGATGTGCAGCCCCTGGAAGCCAGGTCTGCTGGGTTGTCATTGGTTGGAACATGTCGCCATTGACCAGGTTCCATAGCCTCCTGGATGGCAGCCACCCTATTGGCCTCAAAAACCTTGAGTTCGTCAGGAGATCTTCTTAACCAAGCCAGGACTACCATGAAGTCAGTCCAGCCATAGAGTACCCCTTTCGTCAGACACAGCTCCTTAGCCAACATTGTCATCACTTTGGCTAGCAGATGAGCTGCAGCCAGCTCCAACCTAGGAATACTGACTGTCTTGAGAGGGGCGACTCTAGCTTTCCCGAACACCAAGGCAGTAGTGACGTGAGTGTCAACATAGAGTACCCTTAGGTACACAGCAACTCCATACCCCCGGCAGCTGGCATCAGAGAAGCCATGCAGCTGCATATCCTGAATAGGCTGGTCCCGTGTGATGAGCCGATGAGGTACCGAACTCTGTTTCAAGACGTGCAACTCTCCGAGCCAGTCCCTCCATTCCTGCTCGAGGTGTTCCGGAACAGGTTCATCCCAACTTGATCCTGCCTTCCACAGTGACTGCAACAAGACTTTGGGTAGAAGAGTGACTGGTGAGTAGAGGCCCAGAACATCGAACACCTGGGCAGCTATGGATGCTATGATCCTCTTGGTGACAACCTCCGAGATGCTGACACTAGGTAACGCAACGAACAGCTGGTCTCCCTGGGTATCCCAGTGAATACCTAAGGCCTTGCCAGACAAAGAAGGGTCTGTGATGATTAAGTCGGAGTTTTCCCTCAGTTCCTCTGGAATGGAATTCAGGAACTCCTGACTATTTGATCTCCATTTTCTCAACTCCATCCCTGCAAGCTTGAGGAGTTGACGCAGCTGGTGGTAGAGTTGTTTAGCTTCATCCACTGAGTCAGCACCAGTTAGGCAATCGTCAACATAAAATTGCTGCTGCACAATGGCAGCTGCTTTGGTGTGTGTGCTGGCGTGATCTTCCGCCAGCTGCCTCAGAACTTGAGTCGCCAGGTAGGGAGAGGCCTTGATGCCGAATGTGAGGCGGCGCATCCTCCAGTCTCTGACTTCTCCTTTATTGTCCATGGCAAGATATCTGTGATAGTCTCTGTCCCGGTCCAGAAGCTCAATCTCCCGGAACATTTTGGAGATATCTGAGGACAGAGCAATAGGTGACATCCTGAACCGAACCATCACAGATGGCAACAGAGGTAGCAAGTTTGGCCCTGCCTCCATGGCATCATTGACACTGACACCAGTGGAGGACTTGGCGGAGCCGTCAAATACCACCCGCAGCTTGGTTGTTGTGGAAGATTCCTTGTAGACTCCCCGGTGGGGCAGATAGAATACTTGAGATGGTGGTTTGGATAGATCCTCCTCAGGCACTAACTCAGAATGCCCTGTCTTGGAGTATTCATCAACTGCCTCCTGGTAGGCCGTCCGGGAGGCTAGGTTACCAAGTTTGTTGTCATGGCGACGGAGACGCTTGAGAGCAGCCTCCCTGGAAGTCCCTAACTGTGGTCGCGGGTCCTTCCAAGGTATGGCTACGGCGTACCGACCTTCTGACGTCACCTGGTGGGTGTCCTTGAACTGAGCTACCACCTTGGCGTTGATGGCAGACAGTGGTGAACCTTGGGGCAGAGAATCCAAAGTGAACAACCTTTGGAGGCTCTCCTCAAGGCGATCCGGATGAACTTAAACGTTGAGAACCATTCCATCAGCTTCAGTTCCGGGCCAGGCTCCTCCAATTACCCAACCAAAGCTGGTGTGAGTGACCGACGCCGTCCTATCCTTGTTGTGGACCACTACGTCTTTGGAACACCTGTTGGTATCGGTTATGGATAACAATAAATCTACTTCACCTCCCATTGCAGGGTCGGCAAGTGGCTTTCCCTTCAGGAGCTTGTGCTTGGTAACTGCCTCTACGTCCACAGGAGGTCTTGTTGATGGGAGTTGCTTCACTACATGGGCAATCACCTTCAGCTTGACCTGAGATATACCAGAGCTTGGCTGAATGACAACTTCCACTGTATGGCGGCTGGCGAAGTCACCAGCTACTGTAGAAAAGTGCTCCCGGTATGGATTCCTCTTCAACTTCAGCTGCTGCGCCATCCTCTCAGTGATCAAGGTGACACTGGAGCCTGGGTCGAAGAGAAGCCTTCCCACCGCCTGTCGGCCTTGGTTAACAGCAACAAAGACAGCAGTGGCCAGTATAGTAGTAGTCTGTGGTAGATTAGTGAGCAGGACATGCCCCTCACTTATGGCGGCGGCAGATAGCTTGGAGTCTGTTTCCTGATGCAGGAATGTATGGTGGCTCCCTTTGCATCGTCTGCAAGTGTGGAGGGAGTCATAGTCTTTGACTTTATGATTATGGCTGAGGCAGTTGAAGCAATAACCCCAGTCCTTGATTGCTTTGCGCCTTTCCTCCACACTCCAGTCTTGGAAGGTTCGGCACCTACTGATTGGATGAGTCCCTCGTTGACAGGCTCGACATTGTTGTGATGAACTATCTGACTCCACCCTCACGACAGCTGATGGGGTCTTCTTAGGCTCTGACTTGGTTGGGTTGGAGTGTTTGACATGCACCTCCCTCTGAGGCATTGCCAGGTGACGAGTCTTGAAGAATGCCAGTAGATCCTGAATCTCTGGCAATCCAACGTCATCCCCACGGTGCCTAGACCACTCTTCTGACATCTTGTCATCCAGGCACGACATGGCTACTCCAGCGACTAACTTCCCGGTGGTGTCACAGCCACAATCCTTGAGTCCTCGGACAACAGACTCAAATGTTTCACGGAAATTGCTGAGGCCTGCCGGGTCGTACGAGCATCTCTTTGCTCGTTGCAATTGATTGATGTAGTGGGGGAGAATTGCCAAGGCACGGCCGTATGTCTCCTCCAAGTCCTCCAGTGCTTGCTTGTAGCAAAGGTCACCTGTGGCATTGGTGACAATGCGCTTTGCAGCTGGAGCTTCCATTGCCTTGAGCAGGTGACACTTCATCTCTGATTGAGGCATCCCTACTCCTGCTGTCTTCATCACTGAGGTAAACAATTCCTTGAACCCCTTCCATTCAACAGGCTTACCACTGAACTTTGGGAGGTCCACCGCCAAGTTAGTCCTATAAGCAGCCCTTCTTGGTTCATCCAGGGCTACAGGGGGAGCTGGTGAAGCAGTAGGTTCCCTGCCTGTACTGCTGGAAGCTAATTTGTCAGCGATGACGACATCCAGAACAACAACTGCTTTGTTGACTTTCTGGACATAGGTTTTCAGCTCTTGGTTGGTTGAGTAAATCTGCATCCTCCTCTTGAATTCCGTGATTCGGTCTGCAGTCTTCTGATACTTCCTTTGGTATGTGGGTGTAGATGGGTCGGTCGTTTCCCCTAACTCCTGCAATTTGTCTATGAGCATCCTAGTCTCCATGCCCAGGAAGGCCCTGTCTCGCTCAGCCTCCAGAGCGTTCATCAGGGCAGTGTACTCCTCTGACTGGGTTTCCCGCTCCTTTTCTTCGACCTGGTTCAGCTGCTCATCTGTGACAACCAAGGCGTCCAGGCGGTCTTGGATGGCTTCTGCTATGGCATAGTGTTTCTCTGCCTCCACCTTCTTCCTGTCCAGGTCTCTGCTGTTGAGAGAGGCTGCTCCTTCAGATGACATCTTCCGGACAGCATTGTTGATACGTGTGAGGCACCCTCGACGAGTAGCTCTCTTCCTGATAAGGAGTTCGACGTCATCCAGGTGTCGAATCTCATCCAGTTCCGCTCCCAATGCTGCCATGTTGGTTGATCGATTAGCCTGTAGGTATTCCCAAGCTGTAGATTGATTAACTGGTAGGTATTCCCAAGTGTAGATATTCCCAATCTGGAGAAAGTATTCCCAAGAATGCACCGCAGACAATTCCAGGAAAAAAAACAACAAAGTTCAGAAATAAAACCCGATCGGTACAGGGTCGTTGATGTCAAACTCAGTCAGGTAAGGGGTTGTCCCTTCTGAGATCTTGAGCAGGCCCGATCGATAAATGGTAGTCAATTCCGAAAGTCGTCGTTGGCAGGTAATGGGTCGTCACGTTGACAGGTTTGGCGGCAAAGCTGCTACACGTGTGGCGAATGCGCTGCAAATAGAATACAAGATGGCGTCTTGTAGGAAAGGAGTTGTCGCGAAGGGACGGTATCTCCTGGTATGCTACAGGCAGGTAGTTGGTTGATTGGTTAGGCTAGGTTCGGAGCGGCCAGCGAAGGGGCTGTCACGGTAGGACTTCACTCCAGGCTACAGGTAGGTAGCGTTCAATTGGCTCCCGCGAGCCACTGCGTCCTCTCCTTCGCTCAGGTCGCTTGGTGCTGGCGCGGATCCCTCAACCAGAAGGATCCGGCTCGAAGGACCAAAATGTCTGCTCACCGCGTAACTGATGGCCGATCCAGGAAATAAAAATAAAAATAAACTAACTAATCAATAAACTAACATAAGCTAACCGAAGGACCAGGATCTATATCTAGCTAACCCAGCCTGGCGTAGGCTCCCGCCAGCACTTCAATTCAATTCACTTTTTAGATCATTATTAAACTGCGCAGGTACAACTTATAAGGGTGACGGGGTGAAAACATAACGTTGGGTAAAAGGGAGGAGGAGTTTGGGAAAGGAAGTAATTAGAAAATAAATGAATATTAGGGAATTACAATAATAAGGTGATAAAGTGGCTTCGACGGCCACCAGAGATAGGCCAGCCGTCTCAGCTCTGTGTGCGTAAGTTCAAGGCATGTAAGTTTATAGTTCTCAATTATAGGTGGTGCCTAAACACAGGGTATGAAAAGTATAAGCGTCTGGAATCGTTACTTCTTAAAGCATGTACTTCAGTGGATACAGAAGAGGAAGTTGCAGAAATTTGCCAGTTCTACAAAGATGATTTTAATCATAGTATTCTTCAGACTCAGCTTCAAGTTTTCCATACTCATTTTAGTTCAACCCAAACCGACAATCATCCTGAAAAAATTGACATTTTTGACATAAAAAAATACTTTTTGTCCCTCTTTCCTGGTCAACTGTCACATATGTCGCAAGTCTATGGTCTGCTGCAGTTAATCTTGGTGATGCCAGCTACGAATGCATCCTCCGAAAGATCTTTTAGTGCTTTGAGACGCATAAAGACGCATTTAAGATCTACTATGAAGCAAGAACGTCTTAATTATTTGATGCTTCTTCACATTCATAAAACAAGAACAGATGAAATAGATTTAAAGTGTATTGTCAATGAATTTATAGACGAATCCGAACACCGTAGCAGTATTTTTTCAAAGTTTTAAGTTCATAGCATTATTGTTTTAAGAACTTTAATCATTTATGTAACAATCTATTGTAATAAAAAATTTGACAATTGTAATGTTCATAATATTAAAAATTAGAGGTCCTTTTTACTGGTTTTATTGCTGTATCCACTTGTGAATTCAGTGATTAAGCCACTTCCACCTGCAATAAGTTCAAACTTGTAACTAAAGTATAGACAAACCACACCCACAAACTATTAACCACACCCATTTCCGGAGCTGCACCACCCCAAAATTGCTTGCTACGGACCTGAAGACCTTGGTTTGTACCAGAAAATTTTATCAGCAGACTAAATTACTTTAACTTCCCCAAAATTGAAGAACCTCAGCCATCTATGAGATGTCAAACTGCGATCTGACATGTTGAAATTAAAATTAAGCAGATAGAATTTAGCCTTGAACACTTTGTTTTTGCTGCTACATAGTCAATATTTCAAGGTTCCTTATTTTTTCTGCAGTTTTAGCCTGATATTTTATACAAATAGGCTTATACACCAATAATCATGGCAACAATATCAGCTACAAAAGCATCACTACTTCACACAACACTGCTATTTGTGATTTATGGGCTTCATCATGTGACCCTGATTGCTCTGGTTGATTTTGCTAACACTCGTCTCCTTATCCCTCTCAAACATGACTAGGCATTGATTGTATTTTGACACCCCGCTGTTCGTTGTCAGTTGGAGGACTCTAGTTGCACGAATATCATAAATCTCAATTTCAATACTAGAGAGATACTCAGATACCTACTTTATTTGTATAAAATACACTCATAAAGGTGGATTACCTTAACTGTTAGTATTTTACAAGGTGCAGTATAAGTTGTACCTCACCCTCGAAGGAAAAAAATTCCCAAATAAAGTATTGTATTTACCACTATCAAACATAAGCTAAAAAGCTATTGTTAACCCTGAGTTAACATATGCAAGAGGGTTATAGTACTCAGTTGTCAGTCAGTCATTCTGTCACACAACAAACAAAAGCGGATCTTGAAGATGTCAGCCTCCCTAAGATTGAAACAAGCATCAAACCGTTCCGCTGGACAATTTAAGTCCCTTCAATGTGCCAGAATTTTTCATTTCAACTGGGTTTTTTTCCTTCTGATAACGATAATTATTTTAAGACTGTATGATCATTAGTAATTGTTGGTAGCCCCCCCCCCCTTATACTCATGGCATGACAAACTCACGTGAGCAAACACTTTCTTTGCTGCTCACAGTAGTATTGCATTACACTATATTTTGTTTTTTTTTAAGGGTGCTGGCACACCGGATACACGCTCTGCCCACGCAAATCAATTAAGGTTAATTGGCTGTTGCTATGGGAAATAACTCCGATTCTATACCTTGCAGGTCCACACAGTCAGGGGGATCTCCGAGATGTACCAGCAGACAGTGAACTTACCAAGAATGACTTGGTTTTAAGCTTCCTGCCCATGACTTCCTAACTAGCTTCTATATTGAATAAACAGCTGTTACCCGCCAATTTGTTACACTACAGTAACCACGCAAATTTACCACGGGCTGCCTAGCAGCTCTTATCTCTGCGTGGGTATTTTAGGATCCGCCTACTACCTTTACAACTCCGTGGTTTCGTGGTTTAAGGCTCAATTAAGCCTCGCACGAGCGTTGTTATGTGTGAGCACCCTTAAGCCAGTGCAGTGTTTAACCGATTAACGCCGGAAATTAAATTCGCGATTACGTGCGCGTACTCCGAAATTGTTTACAAGAAATCGTGACCGTCACCTCGAGGCTTGAACCGCCTGAGCTTTTTCTTGTCTAGAGGCAATACGCTTCGAAGTAACCGACGGCGATGTATTAACTGATTGAAGCTAAAGCCTTCCTCTACCCGCGGGCTAAGTTTTGTTTAGTTTCTAGGCGTTTGAAGTGTATGAAGTGCGCACTCATTGGAAACAACAAGCTTCAAGGTAAGTATATCATTGTTAGCATCAGTATTGTAAAAGTTTAGGCTAAGACCTCATGTTTCATAGCTATATAGTGTTGTTTTAAATGTTCACCAGCCGCTTGCTTTGAAATAATTCAGCAACTATGGATTTTGGCTGTTTATTTTTTTTGTGTGTGAGCCATATACTAGAATAATATAACAAAACAAGCAATTATATAGACTACTGTGTTTGCAATTCTAGGATTTTTTTCTGATAATACTATGAAGCAGTGTGATTGAACTCCCATGGTGACAAAGCCACACCCCATAATCACCACTGTACCGTACCATGATGTGTCTGTTGTTACTGTTCTTGACATAGATTGCACATCCTTCTCTTCATACCTGAGAAACTTTCTCCTAAGAAATCCATTTTATGGGCACCTTCAAGTAGGGGAGAACTGGGAGGAAGAAAGTCTGTATCCTCATGCAATAATAACTTTACCTTTTTGTGGTTAGTGTTGTTCAAAATCTATATAACCCTCTGTGTATGAACAAACGAAGCTAAAATAGCTTGCCTTTTTCAACCTTTATTTCTTCCAGATCATCAAATTCTTCATTGCTGCCCTCCATGAAGACTTCTTGGCCACGGACCTCTACACCTGAGAAGTCTTCTGCCTTATTCTATCTCTATTTCTTTGAGATCATCAAATTCTTCATCACTGCCCTCTATGAAGACTTCTTGGCAGTCTTTAAATTTTATTGACAACTTTATATCATATTAATAATTGATAAATATTTTTGTCTATTAGTTATAGCTATACATTTTTTTTGTTGTAACTTTGATTTTCTTTATAGACAAACAGTGCTACAATTTCAATCTACAAATAATAAAAAATTTTCTATGGTAAGGGTCATTAAACCTTGTCTCCCTTACACTTACCTCACAGGAGAATCGCTACGACGTTGTGGGAGCTCTTGAAACACTTGCGATTGCTGCTGGTAGCTAATTGAAGCGGGTACTATGGCGGTTACGCAAAAATGCGTAACCCGCGCTGTGGAGCACCCTCGTACTTGACGCGGAAACGCGTAATTCGGCGATAATCGGTTAACAGTGTTGTTTGTCAATGGCTTATATAAAAAAAAAAACAAGTTCACATTAAGATTCAATCAATTTTATTCCGAAAGTAGAACTATGGTAAAATAGGCAGACACTTAAATGAAATACTCTAACTATTGTGATTGTTAGTTCTATTATTTAGAAAAAAATTTTGTAAATTAAGATTCAAGGGAAAAATTGACATACCATACGTATTTGCAGTCATGTTATGTGAATTATCAGAAATACTATTTTTTTTAGCAGATAATTAATTATCAAATGTGTGCCACATATCCTACATCACTGCCTTGGCATGAGCTAGGAGTCAGTCTCAGGTAATTTATCATGTATCTCATAATAATTTCTTACATGTAGAGGTGCTTGAACATAAGTATTTGAAGAATTTTCTAATACTTTGACTAAGTATTCAATTTTAGTGCTATAATAGTATATCATCATATTTTACTATATTTCCTTTCTTTAATAAGTGATAAGCATACTAAATGGTGTATTTTGACATTGACTCACTGATATTCAAATCAAGACAAAGAATTTTGGTATACATCTGAGCTTATAGTGCTTAAATTTAAGTATAGAGGCATATGGTTGTAACTTTTACTATTGTCTCTCACACTCGGATTTTTGAGATACCTAACTATAAGCTGTTGAATTAGTTGTGAACATGCTCAAAACAACAATTTAAGCCCCTTTATTGGCTACTTTTTAGATGTTCAGGAAGATTTTTTAGTCAGCTCTTCATAAGTACTATCTTTTGTTAGCAGCAACCCACATTATTGTGTTATCATCACATGAGCAAATAACTTCTAGCTGCCTGAGATAGTTTTTCTTTTTACTGAGTAGTTTAGTGAGTGCTAGAAAATACAATTTTTATGTTGAGACTATGGGTGAGTGTCCCTTGAATACTCAGCTTCTTAAGAATGTTGTAGACAGCATATACATCTGTTGTTTACATTGCACAAACTATATTGATACCTCATTAGATATAGTATTTTCAAAAGCTAATTTTTTGGCTATTATTAACGATCACAGTAGTATCCCACAAAATCTACCATTTTATTTTTTCTCAATATTACTACTATCATACCTGTGATTTAAAATTGTTAATGATATTGACTCATTGGCACAGCAAAAGGGAGGGGGAAGGGAATCCAGGGGCGAGAACTGCCTTCCATAATTTTCTCACATAAACCTCCCCTTCTCCCACCAAGTAACTGAAATGTCTTCCTACACTGCTACTTGTAATTAACAATTCTGTTAACAACTATGTTATAGTAAATAAAGTATTTAGCTTAAAGATTGTTTTTATACTGTTTCCTATTGTGAATACATTAAATGTATTTTTCATTGAAACTTATTCAAATTTTCGTGTAGCTTTTCGATGGAGGTCGAAATTTCATATTTTGTTGGCTTGTATTTACTACTTCAATTGATCTCAGCTATTTTTGATGCAACTTTCACAAAAACATGTACTAGTATTTGTCAGCAAAGTGGTGGAACACACTCTCGACAAACTGTGTTGTAAGTTATACTAAAATATACATTTAACTTTCGGAATAGTATATTTGCAACTGGTATTTACATACCTTTTATGTTTTAGATGAAGTGGTTAAAATATGCTATTTTACACCCATAAAAGTCTGAAAGCAATTTGTCCTATTAAAAGAAATTTCACACACATAGATATATATGCACTTTAGTGGGCCAACTTCTTTTCATGATAAGACAACAATTACTGTATACAAGTAAAGCAGCAATAACACCATCAGCGTTAGTTCTGATTATTTTATTTATGTTCAGTATTCCTATATATAATAATTTTAGTCTGCCACAAGATTAATTTCTACATGTACTTCGCAAGCTTCTTATAGCTTTATTTTAATTTTTTAGTAAGACTTTTATTGACTTTGCTTTGCAACAGGTCATAAATATGTGAGCATTGCTTAAAATGTCTCAGAGCAATTTTATGGTAGACTATTGTCATGCTTGTGAATTGTCTCATTTTCTTCATGTCTCATGAAATATATTGTTACTTTTTGGTGCTTCATTATGTATGACATGGAAGCTAGAAGAATTAATCACAAATTGAACACACAAAAAAAATTCGTCCATTTTTTCTGTAAGTAGTAAGAGCTTATAGTCCGGCTGTTGAAGGGTTGGACCTAGAAAAAATTAGTATAGAAGCAAATTTTGTACCAAAAGAAGTGGAATTTTTTGTAGAACAACATATCCAAAATCCACTAAAATCCACTTTGGGGAAAATATTTTATTGGCAGTTGAAATTTTATTAATTTTTTTTTGCAATACATTATGATTGATAAAACCAGTACATGAGGAAGGTTTAAGTTAGGTTCTATAACATTGCATCTTAGTCTTCCAAGTTAAAATTTTCTTCTAAGTCATCAATGAAGTCATCTTCAGCATTCAAACAATTCACACCTCTGCAGTCCCCGCATGCAGTTACACACTTAAGGCCATGCTTGCGGCAAGAACAGGTGTTGGTTCCACAGGGGTTTCTTGAAGTAAGCTTGCACTTGCACCGAACAAACTTTAGTAAGGTTTCTGGTGCAGCTGCCAGGTCTGTCATAATTGGACTTAGTCTGGTGCCATCAAGCTTCCAACCCCATCTCTCAGGGTCAAATTCCAAGTCTTCATGAGTAGCCTTTTCCAGAGCATTACCTGTAAATGTACCCTCAAACTATGAAAATGTGCAGATCTCTGTGTGGGAGGAAGTTTCTGGGGATCAATAATCTTACTTGACTATACCATTTCCTAATATTTTACATACCACAAGTAGTTGAGGGTATCACCATGCTTGCCACCGAATAGAATCACAAACAAGCGAGCACCCACTTTGCCTATTTGTTCAGGTGTCGCAGTAGGATCGCTCATTAGGAGAGAAATTTGTTGCACCTCTTCAGATATTTGAATTTTCTTTACAAGGTTAATTTTTCCTTGCCCTAAATTCGCTGATGTGGTGTCACAGCTGGACCAAGCATGAATAAACAAAAGGCGATCTGTCACAGCTGCCCCAGCTTTGGAAACGAGATCACATATTCTCCACACCTGCAAGCCTTTCTTCTTGGGTTCAGCCAATAAACATATATCTGCCACGCTTTCTCTCCAATGGTGCATTAACAGGATGAGCACATCTGTGTCATCAGCTATTACGTTGACTTCTTTCCCTTCCATAGCCATTTCAAGTGCACTAGCAGGTATCAGCATCTCCTGTAGAATTGTGCACTATCTGACCATCAGATGTCAAGTAGCGACTTAACAATGAAATGAACTGGGCCTTGTTCACTTCATTTGAAAAGAAGGTCTCCTGATTCACATGAGTTCATGGACTCAATCAGCTGTATATCAGCACATGCTCTTCTCCTCACATGCTCATGGTCCTTTGTTGAAGGGCCTTGATTGTAGCCATCAAAAGCAATGCAACAGTTGCCATATTTCACTCGTACATAGCTCACATACTGTCTTGCTATGTCTTGATATGTTACTTTCTTCGCCCATTTTATTTTGTGGATAAGAGCACCTCCATCAAGAATACATGTAGCATGTACATTGAGGGCTGATAGTTCTACTCCATTCTTTAGGCTTTTGGCTAGCTGAGCTTTGTCAGTTTTCCTCAAACAATAGTCCTTGAACAGTGAGGTGGGAATCGCTGTAAGTTCATGCTCAAAGAAAGGAGCCATGTCTTCCTCCCTCTGCACAATAGCAATTAGTCTGGAGAAAAGTATGGTAGGGTCAATATTTACTTTCTTTCTTTTTCAACTTGAATTCCAGGCTGCATAAAATCCAAAGATAGAACTTGGTCACTTCTCTTTATTGATGCATCTACTACACTCACATTATCCAGTTTCTTGTGTATTTTTGCCCCAACCTGTTCTGCCTCATCACAGTTCACACCATCGCCCTCAGAAGCAGTTAATCCAGACGACAATGAACATAATTTTGGTTGGTTGAGATTAAAAGGTTCATGTTGAATTTTCCCCAAGTCTTCTTGATCATGCTTGGTTCTTGAAGTTCCCAACTCCACATGCTGCTCAGAGGTCTTGTGCTTCAAATTGTTTGCTGTGGTCATAGTATCATGAACTGCAGCACACTTGTGCAAACTATAAATCCACTGTAAGCGGACAGTCTCCGTTACCCCTCTTTCTCTCGTTAACCCACCGCGGCTCTTGAGTGATCGCATCATGACTTGTTCAATGGTGAGGTCGGTCCATAGTCCAGCCCAAAGGTGGCAGCTTCTGCGAACGGTATGAAATCCTTGTTCTGCAAAGCAGTGATACAGCCATGGATAATCAGTTGGCAGCTCCCGCATTAGTTGCAAGTACAGCCTAGAACTCTTTGCATAATTTGAGTGACCAGTTGCAGCAAACAAATTGAACATCTTCTCAATAGCTACAAGATGCAGGTTCCAGTTTCCCATTCTTTCAGCTCGAATGAACAGTTTCACGATTTCCGCATAGTCAATATACTCCAACCACAACTTTGCTGTTCGTGATTTTTCTGCAAGAATTGTTCTATATTTGTGAATACATCTATCCAACTTCAACAGTTCCTTTGATTCAGCGACATCAGAAGGTTGTATGGAATTGTCTTCAATTCCTTTATATTATAGATTCTGAATATTTTGCATGTCATCAAAATCCAACTTGTCCTTTGCAAGAGCTACTTCTGACATAGGGTCTTCATTGCAGGCTTCAAAGTCAATGTCTTCACCGTCTGAGTACATCTGAACATTCTCTTGACACAGACCTGACGGTAGTACTGCTAACATCAACTTATTGAATAATGCAGCCTGTACTAAGAAGTGTCCACGTAGTGCCCTTGACACAGCCTTTCCTGAAATCATGTGGGTAACTGCGTTTTGTCCATACACTGTTCCCAGTGCCTCCTCTAGTCCAGACCCCTTCATTACTGACCCAATACTCCCCATAAAACTCGTCAGGGTGTGAAAGCCGCCACGCCTGCAAACTATATTCAGTGATTTCGCTCTTATAATTTCAACTGCTTTGAGCCACAATGGCTGATCAAATGTTATGCATGGCGTGGGGATATTCAATTGCTCAGCTTGACCTTGAATGTACATCAAAGTTGAGTACATGCAACTATCATCAGATGGGCTTAAATCAATAATAGGAAGAAGGAGCACTTCAGATTTGCAAGTATTGGCAGATGATACATAGGCATTCTGCATGAATCCTGACCAGTTTGCTTTTGGTCTGGCAGTATTGCTGAAAGTCCATCCAGAGTGCCAGAGAAGATTGCAGCAAAGCTCAGCAGGAAAAGTGAATGGAACTTGCAATTCAACAATTGGCTTGTATGTAATTGATGCTAGGCCTCGGTTACGAGGGCTTACATATTGTAAGATAGGTACTCCCTTGTCTCTCACAAGTTCATTTACCTTGACACGCTGCTGTCTAGTGATCACTCGTGGTTTTGCTGTGAGCGGTACATTATCTTTGGGAGTCGATACTGCAATGATTCCCATACCATGTAGGGTCCCACTGCCATCTAATGTTCCCACGTTGTGGTCAACATTATCTCCCACCCACTGAGTAAAAGTGCCAGGAAAGTACTCTGCTAGCAAGCTATCAAGGCTTTCAGTACGAATAACAGATTGTTTGTATCTGTTTACTTCATCGTGAGTAATGGTGAAACCTAACCGTGACAGTTCATTTACAAGCCACCTTGACCCAAAGACATGGTCCATCTCGATACCTATACCAAATAATGTAGGGGTTATAACTGATCTAGGCCGGGCAGACTGTATAATGGAATGGCCAATACTATTCCGCTTGACTTCAGACTGGAATATAATTTTCAAAAATGTTTGCAAATGGTGAGGTATCCATTCCATACCTCTACTAATATCTGCAACATCCTCATTGGTGGGGTACAACAGTGAATCATACTTTCTCTCCCTAATTTCAGCCCTAACAATCTTAGCTGCGGCCACTACTATGCACTCTGCTTCCTCTTCTATGTTTTCCTTCTTTTCAGAGTACCATTTTTCATTGATAATGTAACTTGCCATGTTTCTAAAGCATAATACAGTACCACACCCCTCAACTTCAGCAAAAAATATGAAGTCTCCATAATGTTCATGCAACTTCTGCTTTAGCCTTTTGAGGCTATAAACTTCAGATTTACTAGCAAACTCTGTCATCTTGGCATGCAATTCGGGTAGTGTATACAGCTCGGCATCAGCCTCTGATTCAAGCCATTGACACAACATTTGGAACCACTGTAACATTCCCTTGTCCACAGGTCTACCAACACATTCAGACAACAAAGGGTTTCTTTTATTGAGCAAAAACAATGAATAACAGTTTGCATGATATATCGCCTCGGCAGCAACTAGATCAATACAACCACAAAGACGGGTTTTAACCTGAGATGCCCATGCATCTCCCCTCTTGTCACAACACTCCAACAGCTTGTCATGCATGGAAATTGTCGTAACACTATGTATTTTATTTCGCACTGGATGACGATTATCAGTTCTAGCCTTTTTCCCACAGAGAATGCAGTTTTCTTTCCAGTGGAATGACACCGTGCTAGACCTTAAGCGTTTTGCTTCTGGTGACTTTTCCTTCTCAGAACTTAACCAAGATGCCCTTCTCTTGTTGGTATAATCTCGACGGCAGGCTTGGTGCACTAGCACCTTTCCAACTGGTATCTTGCTAATACATTCAGTTAAATGGTCATAAAGCAGTGAATCCCCATGCTGTTTGCTAAAGCTAATTAGGCTCTTCATGGCCTTATCATTTCCAAATGCCTGCCTATAGATAACACAACTGTTTTCTTCAAATCCAAGCATACCACCTGGATCTTCCTCTTCAGCCATCTACAAAAGAAGTCACAAATGAATGTTGATTCTCTCTAGCTAGCCCACAACTTACAGTAGCTATTATTAGCTATATTTCTCTGCAATGGCTGATTCTTCTGAACCAGGGATTGCTGTCTGGACACACACACAAAACTTGTTCTGTATAGTGATACTTAAAAAGAGTATACATGTGCAGCTGGCACTTACAAGCACATGACTGTGCAGGTTTATGTTGGCTTGTAAAATTTCTCATGTCATTTAAAAAGTTGAGTTGCTCATTTGTGTGGCATGTAAACAAAATGCACACCTAACTAAAATACTAGCATACTAAAATAGCAATAAAACCAATTCCCCACAGGTGGATTTTGGATATGTTATTCAGTGATAAATTCTGCTTCTTTTGATACCAAAATTGCTTCTACACTACTTTTTTCTAGGTTCAAACTTTTTTGGCCCTTCAACAGCGACTATTATTATGAGCTACAAATAGTATGTAAATACATATTTTCAATTAAATGTAAGAAAGTCCATACTAGTTCTGTTGAAAACTCAAATGTAGTCCCTCTGCTCAGTGAATGTGGCAGAATCCAGATTGAAATATAACTGTTTGACATGCAATAAAAAGTGGTGACATGTTTTAGCAGATACTTGTATTACCATTGCAATGCATTCTATATAATGTCAAAGAAGTAGTGAAAAATTTGTTGGCGAGTTAACAAGACACTATACAGGGTTACCAAGTTGAGAATCGGGGATATTTGTTTGTTTATATATTATGTTTGGACATATGTATATCATTTTTGTACTTTGACCTGACATTTTTGTCTTAGCTCGGTAGTTGACCCCATCCCAAACTTAACTAAGAAGAATCCTCTCAATTATCAATCTTTACCAGGATTATCCCAAGAAATTGTTAACAGATTTTGATTTTTTTGCGGGAGTAGTTACAACTTTCACAAAGTTACTAGAGTTCATTATCTATTCAAGTTAGTGGCTGTCATAAGTTAATTCGCTCTTGGTCATGCCCTAGCAACAGTGTTGTTCCTGCTAGAAAATCCATTGTCCAATATTTTAACTACGTAGTAGGGTTGCGGTCAAATACTCTGAATAGCATGTAAATACTAATACATATACTTTAATGAACTCAAATACAAAATACAAACACTGTACTTTCTTAGGTATATTATCTCAATTACAATTACAAATACTTTTGAATTACATCACCATTAACTGGAGCGTTGCATGGATTAGCTATAATTGATTTTCTGTTTTGTACATATCTATGAAAACTGAAGCCTTAATTTAATGAATTTAGTATTAAAAGTATTACATCTAATAAGTCACTTTTTCAAACTAAATGAAAAAATTGATGAACTTACGTTCTTCAAATGTTATCTGTCGATTCAAATCACCTTTCCCATCATGCTAATTAATCTTTCAACCTGAGCATATATTGGATGCATGAATACAATGAAGAAAAAAAACATGTGGGATATTTTATTTTAAAAAATAGAGGACTTTTTTTATTGTAGCTATTTGGGCTCCTCCATAGCTATTTACCAATTAACCACTTATCACATTTACACTTCACCTGTCTGGAGCATAACTTCCAGGCAAGGATAAATGAGAACAGAAGGACAAGCTCTGGTGTATAACCTGAGCAGTAGAAAGAGTGAGCTTTGTCCAGAATAAAACAAAAGTCAATGTAAAATATATCTTCAACATAATATGGATAAAATGGCAAAACTAAGAAAAAGACAATAAAATTAACAATATATATCCAAGTAACTAATGTTTGACAAAGTTCGACGAGGTTTGATGATCCCCGATAATAAGCCCCAAGAAATCTGTTTCACGGAGCTGTTCCGCGCATTGCAGACTGGCTACTACAAGAAGATTCTGTCTGGTTTGACCCAGACAATTGCACTTCAAGAAAACACCACCCTACCTAACTACTTAGTTCAGATAACATTTCCTCACACAAACACATCTGTAACATTATGGCTCCTATGTCAGCACACTTGTGGTGATAAGGCCATTCATTGGTGGTTCTGGCATATCTCATATACATTGTATATCCAGAGTATTTTTCAGATACTTGTCGTATCATATTCATCTCTCATACTACTCTACTTGGCTTCTTCCTACTTAATGATAAATGTTAAATAATCAGTGTATCTGTATCTGGGCTGATCTATTTAGCATAGTTTCTAAGTAGCGGCACATTCACGCTTTACAACCCTGAACAGAAACGAAACTATAATACTATTCCTACTGTTCATAGTAGCCATTAAGCTTGAAGGTATTCACTGATGTGTGCATCAACTGCAGAGACGCTACTAACTTGATCTGCTATAAATAAAATATAATTATAAAAGAAATGTTTAATTTTCTCATGTGGTGGTTGTGGGCATGATGATGGGTTCAGCAGGCTCCATAGGGATGTCCACATTATGCCATTAATTTTACATTATGTTATTTTGCTTTACTGCTATCATGCCCTTTATAAAATTATATCAATTTATGCTACCTTTGTGCAATAGTATGTAATAGTACTAGAAACAAGTTTATTTTATAGTGCATAACTGTTGCCTCAACATCGTGGTATATCAACATCATGCTGGGAAAATAAACTTGTTGTGCTTAATTGTGACCGGTTTTAGGAAAATTGGCTTAAGGGGAGCTTTTACCATACAAACAATGATTTTTTCTTTTTGTCATAACTTTACTATGCATGCATACTTTTTTTCACTTTTAAGTTCAAAACATTGCTCATCAGAAACACTTCAAAATGAGCTAAAAATATTGGCAGAAAACCACACCCATCAAAATATTTGGGCGTTAACGTCTAGAAAACTCTTACCCGCTCTGCCGCAACTTAACCCCTCCTACTTCAACATCAAGACTTCAAACTTCACATACACATTCCTTGATTCCTTGATACCTTATTAATAAAATTAATGCATAGATTTTTCTAATTATTTTTTGTTGATTTTATATTAATTTTTTTTATAAAAAACAGCCGTTTTTCAATGAAAATGTGAAAAAAACGTGAATAACTTGATAAAAAAATTTTTTTTTTTAATTTAGGCATTCATGTTTAAGAGTAAAAAAAGAGCTTTCAGATGATATAAAAAAATAGTGATAACAAGTTATGATTGGCAGAAGGTTGACAGTTCCACTTTTGAGATAATTGAGGTTAACCACAAAACAAGTTATTCCAGCTGATAATGCCTGTAATAGGGGAAAATGAAGCATACAATGGTGACCCAGTGTAAAATAAGGATTTACTAAGTTACCTTGTGAACATAGGTCACTCCACAGCAGTTGATATAAGAAAATACTGTGAATATAGAACATATAATATTATATTGTATTGGGCTCAGATTTAGAGGGTCTTGTGTTTCATCACTGCGCAAAGTTATTTCGAAAGCACTCCATTTGCCCTCTTTCTCCGACACGCACCAGCAATATTCAGTACTCACTGGTCATCTTCCACGAGCAACCCTGGTGCATAAGTAGTACCCTCAACAGCTCTCCTGTGACGCTCTGCTGCGGTCCGGTGTCTTTTCAAAGCCAACAATCTTTTCTTCTCCACTGACTTATTCCGCTTTTCAGCTTTGCCAATGCGTCTATGATCTCTCACAGACAAGTAAGGTCTGGCAACATACAGGTCAGAGGTATAATTCTGACAAGCAGCACTACTCAATGCACCAGGAAAGTCAAACATTGCGCACACAGTTTCCAACGAAGAACTACCCCGACCTATCATTCTCATAGCTAAAACTGCCCTCGTATTTACGGAGAGATGGTCTGCGTTATAAGGATCAATTGCATGTTGGAACCACCCACATGTGCAACTTACCGTTATACGAGAAACCAACCCCCGCCTAACGCTGCTGTCCTCTGAAGCTGTCAAGGGAAGCCCAGGGCAGTGAAAGAGCTTCTCTAAATAATAGTTAAACACTGCCGCTAAGGACACTACTGTATTTAGGGTCCCGAAGGCCTCAGGCTGTGGCGTCCCGAGCGTAGCGAGGGCGCTACTAATGGGGCCTGAGGGACCCTAAACACAGTAGCGCCCGATGGTGCGCAGTGCCTAACTAATTTAGAACATAGCAGCCGCTAACCGTTTCCAAGCGATATCTGAGTTGACTATCTAGCTAGCATGCTAAGGTTTTACAACTCTGCTCACGAAGACATCACTAACCAACCTAGTCAGTACTGTGGAAGCCCTGCGTGTTTAAGGGAGCCTTGGTGCAGTGCTTGGGGTATATGCAAAGCTAACTTAACGATGGAAACACCCGAAGAAGCTTCCTTCGCCTCTGAAGACGACGTCTACAGTCCCTTATTTGCAGCGCTGAGTCAGCAACTCGACAACTCCAGCCCCACTGAACCAGCCCTGCCCACTTTTGTGTAGTGTGAGCCATCTCATCCCATTTCCAGCTCACCTCCAGCCAAAAAGAGAAGACTGTTTGCACCCATACGGACAGACAAGGACGTTAGAGGCAAGGGCCAGTAGTGTCCCCCAAAAAACATTGGAAGATACAAAGTACTGTCTGGGCTTGTTCCAAACCTGGACAGAATACAGAAATAGTGAGAATGGGGACAATATTGGTCCAATTGAAGAGCTCAGCATGGAGGAACTTCAACATTGGCTGAGTAGATTTGTATTAGAGGTAAGTATTTAATTGGTATCACAGAACAAATAACTAGTTGTTATTATACATAATCATTGATAGGTGAGAAAGAAAGATGGTGAGGAATTTCTACCAAACAGTCTGCACCACATTGTCTGCGGCATCATGAGACATTTGAGGCTTACTTGCTATCCAACCATAGACTTTTTTTCTCACACGGAATTTATTGATTTCAATAGATCTTTTGATGCCGAGATGAAACGCCTACGGAGCAAAGGAATTGGATCGACAAAATGGCAAGCAGAAGTACTGACCAGAGAAGATGAAGAGAAACTATGGAAGGAAGGCTTACTTGGTGATACAACTCCACAGCAGCTACTGGATACCATTATTTTTTATAATGGTCTTTAGTTTGCTTTGCGCAGTGGCAGAGAGCATCGACAACTACGACTACATCCTTGCCAGATACAGTTGGTAGAAAATGATGGTGAGCGTTCCTACTTAAAGTATACCAAAGACACATCTAAAAATAGACCTGGTGGATTAAAGGGTGGAAAAATAAAGCCCAAAGTTGTTATTCAGCACTCTAACAATGATAATCCAGAAAGATGCATTGTTCGGTTGTTCAAGAAATACACTTCCCTTGGTCCTGATTCAGCAACTGCATTCTATTTACAACCAGCAAACAAACCCACTGAAGCAGTGTGGTACACAAGTAAACCACTTGGTCATAACACCTTAAGTAAAACTATCTGCAGACTGTGTAAGACTGCTGGCATTGAAGGGTTCAAAACAAATCACTCTCTTCAGGCAACAGCAGCAACCAGACTTTATGAGTTGGGAGTAGATGAGCAAATGGTCATGGAACGAACTGGTCATAGAAGTCTGGAAGGAGTGAGAAGCTATAAGAGAACAACAAGTCAGCAGCAACAAGTTTTATCCGATATACTGAGTAGCAATATTCCAGAAAGAACTACCAACCAGCAGCAGTTGCAGATGCTTCCTCACCACCAGCAACTCCATGATGCTTCATCTACTCATCCATCCAATTCCCTGGAACAACAACAACAGCCAACTTTCTGCTCTGAAACTGCAAGCACAAACATTTCACACCTTTCAAACACTAAAAACAGTTTACCTGGACATTCTTTTTCTTTCAACTCATGCTCATCTGTAACCTTTAATATCAATTACAACTAAGCCAAGTAGTTCTAAAAATTTTTTTTAATGCCCTGAGAGCGAGGGCATCTATATGTAGATGCCCTATGCCCTGGGAGCGAGGGCATCTACATAATAGAAGCCCTCCCTGAAGGACTTAAGGGATTTAGAGTCCCTCAGTCACAATACAAAAGCTACACCAGCTATGTTCTAAAGTACCATTGAACAGCCCAATAGAGAAAATAAAATTTGCTGAATTAGGCTTGTCCATTCTGGCAGTTTCAGAACTACTGTTTGGCAATTCAGGAGAGGGTTTACTACCTCTGGGACGCAATACAGGTGGAGCACCCAGAAACAAACCCTAATGAATCACCACTAAGTTTTAGCTTACTAACTGACGGTGGGGTGGCCTCCTTTTCCACTGGTGTAGGCTCCACTGAATCCTTCCTTCAATATGGAGTGCCCAGGAAGCCTCTAGGGCGCTTCCTAGATCATTTTCAGTCAGACATAGTGGGACAAAATAGCGAGAGAGATTCTACAACACCAACTTTGATTCGATCAAACAAGAAAGAACACTCCGCATGCGCAGTCGCGCACGCTTATCCCAATTGGAGTGCAGTTTCCGTGGTTGAATAGCTCTTCCTGTGTGCTTTATTTTGAACTGTAATAAGCTATAGTTGTAAACAAAGACAGACGAAGACGCGCTCCACAAACGGTAACGGTAAGACCCGAAAGATTGGATTCTTCCTGGGCGGTGATACAATAAATAGTGTTGACAACAAAAATTATAACTAAATAAAGAAATGTCCAATTGACTTGAAACTTTGGGAACAACTTCAGTGTTTTGACCAACAGAATAAAAAATAAAAAGTAAAAGTCAAAAAAAAAAAATTGAAGGAGTTACTAAGGCCTGGGGGGGGGGGGGGGGGCGTGCCTTGTATCCGTGTACTATTACCACGTGTCTCTGGAACACTGTGGATTAATCCAATTGCAGGCGGATTGAAAGAGGTCAAATAGGCTTAATGTAGGCCTATGTGAGAAACTATGATGATGAGAAATGAGTGAGTAGCGGATTATGTAGAATAGTAAGTGAAATAGTCAGCTACAGTTTCCCCCCCCCCCCCCCCCCACTGTTAGTGAAAAGCCCACCAAAAAAATTCTTAGCAACACCTCATACACGAGTCAAACCGGCTAGTTTTTCTAGCCCCATAGCATGGGTTCTAGAGCTAGCTAGAGCTTACATCTGCGCTGCGTTTAGGCCGATTTTCCCAAAACAGGTCACAATTATGGCCTTATATTTGTGCCAAAATTATTATGCTGGCATGATGTTGATATCCTAAGGCTCTATGGTTTACCAGCTACTTGGACCTGATTCTGTGACTAAAGTATATAGAATGAATCTGTTAAGTGCAAATATGTTCCATGAGATCTGTCTGGGCTCCATCCAGAGTGGTCAATCTCAGGATAACTGTCTGTCGAAACCATCCCCACAAAGGAGGAAGAACTGACCTACAGCCATTCGTCTGAACTTGGGACATAACCTGTTATTGATTACCACCTCATTTATCTCATCATTTAACACCCACACCATACCTTTGGCCAGCCTGCTTGCGTGTGCCTCTCATCTTAATCATATTCATCTTGTAGAGGACTAGCTAGAGAGAATTTAGCTAACCTCTAACTAAGATTGTTCACAGTTTTACAACACTCAGTTTTATTAGCAATTGACTGTATGATAAACATGAGTATATGGTAAGGGATGATACAGAATAGTGCGGGAAAATGAGGTGAGAATTGAGTGAGTACAGAGTTTAGTACAATCTAAATCTCCACTTCCTACCCATCGTAGTTCTGCTAGGGCTAGGGCTAGGGCTAGGCCATATCACTCCATATAATCTGTACCAACATGCAATCAATTATTATTCTTGCGCAAATAAAGTCTAAGTGCTGGCGGGAGCCTATGTCTCACTGACTAATTAGATACCATTATAAAAATTCTGGTCCTTTGAGAACTTTATTATTAACTTTATTATTTTCTCTTTATTTTTTATCATTTGACTTTCCCTGTGGTGGATTTACGCCCCACCATAAGAGTTGGTCCTTCGAGCCGGATCCTCTGGGCGGAGGATCCACACCGGCAACCCGAAGGAAGAATTTACTGAACCTCTATCTGGGACAAGCCATCACCATGGCATGTCCACTTCATCATCACTAACCTAACCTACCTTGTGGAGGAGCTAGAGCTGGTCGCCAACCAGACTACTCCAGTCCTCGAAGTTCGGGTATAGCTCTGCTAACCAGGACAACCCAGTTTCAACCACCAACCTACCTATCATCTATCTACCGTCCATAACCGTGGGACAACCTATTTACCTAATTATCTATCGGATTCCTCACTACCACGTGAGAATATTTACCTAATCGTGTTTATCATACTGTCGATACCTTACTGACCTACCCAACCGTGTTTGTCATCTTGTCGACACTTTACCTTGTCAAATCTATCTATCCAACCTACCAAACTGAGCTTATCAATATAGCAACCCTTTACTGAATTGTATCACTGTCCATCTATATCAACCTACTGATTGTGGGGTGTAAATCCACAAGCCCAGGAGTAACAAATTGGAAGGACCAGCTCAGAATGAGCAACATGCACACCTGTCAATGTGCACACTCTAAACTAGCTAAGCAAGACTCAGTTCATCAACTCAACTTCAGAATAGTCAAGAATCAATCATCAGAATAATAACTGGGAAAAGAGGTCCCAGGCCTCCAATACATGTGTCTAAGTGATAGACTGAGCATGCTCAGAAAATATGCACAAAATAATGCACAACAGGAAATGAATGAAATAATAAGTAATTAAGAATGGATAAGCGTGTGTTTGGTGTAGACCCAAACACCTACCGTTCATTGGGAACACATCTATCATTTAGCAGATACTTGTAGCAGAAGACAACAATTTAATTGTTTAGGGAAAAGTCACTGAGCCGCCATCAGTGGTGCTACTATGTAATGTCAAATGTATGTCCATGTATATCTATTGGCTCAAATTTGTACATGCCTGATAGTCTTTCACTTTGCTGCTCACCAATAATGTGACTTGACTATAGTATATTCAAGGTGAGTTGGCAGAACAGAAGCAGCTACACATCCAGGGTTTACACCATTAGAAAGCTCACGCCAAAGCGGTTAAAAATATTCCCTCAGTAAACTCTAAAACCAGAGGGAAAGTGCTATTCCAAAATTCAATGCAAAAGTCATTGGGAATATAAAAACCACAACTTTCCCCCTCTATATGCACTCGAATTGTGCAATCGATCACGTGTAATTGTAAACAACGAACTTAACCCTTCTCTGATGAGTACTTTCTAGCCTTGTATTCCAATATTAGATTAAACTATGAGCGCCAAAGGATCTTTAGTTGTTGCGTCTAGGATACCTTTAAGTCTAATGTGCATGTAGGTTAATTTTTATGACTGTTTAGCAACCAATGCTGAGCTGTGAATAGAAATAATGCTAACATTTAGCTAGCAGAGTGTAGTGCAGCTTTAGTGTCAATAATAAGCTAAGCGTATCCCAATTGTGTGCTTGTTAGATCTTTTTTTATACAGATTTCTTACCCTTCTACTAAAGTATTTTTTCCTGATTTATTGTGGCAATTCTGAGTAACTCCATCTTCACTTCTGGGTTAACAACTATAGAAGCTTTTTCATTATCATTCTTATATCTGTACTACTATTACAAATACCACAAAATTCAAACAAGGACAATAGTATTATTCTTGTGAACTACAGCAGAATTCTTACAGGTAGACACTCTGGATGTTTCAATACTCTCAAAAAACTTACAATATTAGGCTGCCCTAGTCTTCTGTGGCTGGTATTTTCACTCCTTCAGGTTCCCTCTAGGTGCGTACCTGTGAACAGAACTGCGCCAGGAAATAACTATTTAGAACTGCACAACAGCCTCGACTCTCAAGCTAAAGTTACTGCATTAATAATGTGCACTCGAGTAGCCACCTCTTTTCACGTGAATGTTGGTTTACTCGTGCGTCAATTGCAATTAGTTCACATGACTAAATTGTTTCCAGTTTTTTACCAAGTACATTCCTCATCTACACTGCTTGTGGTTGTGCCAACTCAACTTGGACATACTATAAGTAGGCTGGAGAATATTTTTAGTTTAGGTTTGCATTCTGTGAAATACTCACGTGTACATTGCTGCCGCTCTCAAATATTATGACCCAGCCTTAGGTTCACTAAACTTTTGTATTTATAATTACAAAAGAAAGTAACATTCCGTGACCTCCAAATGCTGAAAATTTTAGCATTCTGTTTATTGCCACCGTCAATTTGTATTATCAATGAGACATGTTTTATATCATGAACAATTGAGCTTGCTGGAAATTCAATATATATGATGGCAATTACAGTTCACTCTAATACACTTGTCATTATAGTGCTTAATATTAGCTTTATTATTTGTCTTTCCAGAATTGCAGATTTTATATTTCAGTTATTTTATGTGACTATTTGGCTACTGAAAACCAAATGCTATACTTTGATGCAGAATTATGGCATCAAATTGATTTCACTACCATGGGATTATGCTTGTCTTTGTGTAAAACAATTTGATATATTTTCAAAAAAACAAGGAATATCGTACAGATGTAGACACTATCACAGAAATGATGTCCGTCAAAGATTACTAAATGGTTTTATACAAAGAAGAACAAATTGGGAAATGAGAAATACAATGGTACTTGCTCCTGAACTTATTTCGTCTGGAAACTGTGGTGCACTTCTATTGGGAACTATGTTTTTGTGGTATTTGTATAAAAAGAAGATCAAACAATGCAAGAAAGAACAATTACAGTCATTTTTCTGTTTCGATCATTATTGTCAAGAAAGGTACAAATTAATTTATTAAATATTTTTATGTAATTTTGTAAATATTCCATATAGAAAACAGAAGAAATGGACAACCCAAAACACATGTTCCACCTTTCATTTCTTCTCAAGACTTGCTGTGACAACCTTGAAAAAAGTCCACATGGTCTTCACGAATATACAACTAAATTACTCATCAAGAAAGTTGTTACTATCAGGAGATGTGGAGTTAAATCCTGGTCCTGATCTACAAGGTAGGTCATAAGTTACAGTTTTATAATAGTATTATAGCATTATGATTTCAGGTCACAATTTGTATATTGAAACATTAGTATGTATTACAAGAGAGCTAAACAAGTTTTGATTTTCTTAGTGCAGCACACAAACTATTTTCTCTTAGTTATTAAAGTTTTGAATAGTTGTTTGATTGAGAACAGGTTTTCTTATCTCGACTATGGTGTGGGCGTTCAACTGTCAGGCCTTGACTCTGGTTCTTGAGCTCGCGCACCTGGGGCTTATAAGATCACTGCCACCAGGTTCTTTCCCTTAGTTTCCCCTCACTAAATCTTCCCAGCACACTGGCTCCCTTCCCTTAGGCTAGTAGGATTATACTAGATTCAGGAGGATGGTAAGTACAACGAGTTGCACACGATAATGGAAAGAACAAGGTTTGCACAGGCACATAGCCCTTATATACAATCACAAATATGATGCCACGCCTACTGGCTATGATCCACAATAAATAATGACAATAAATGACAATTACACTAATAGAGTCCATTTAGCAGATTTCTGGTACGGGCAACTCGGCGCCTAATTCTTGATATTTGTGTGGGCGTCATTTGCAACCTCCGAGCCCCTCTTCCTTTCTTTGGTATCATCTTCATGTGGGCTATGCCCATATACGGCATGTCCAATTTAGGTTTGTTGTAAGAAAAACTTAAATAACTTTTTTTGAACGAAAGCAGCTACGCTTCTTGGGTTGCTCCATTGGAAAGCTTGCGCCAAAGAAATTAAAAATATTTACTCAGTAAACTTCAAAACTGGGAAAGTGCTATTCCCAAACTCATAGAAAAGTCTTTAATAGAAAAAAACCACAGCTTTCTCGCTGTACACGCCCCCAAATTTTGTCGTGTGGTTCGGTGCAATCGATCACGTGTAAAATTTCATTGAGACTGTAAACAATGAACTTGTCCTTTCTCCAGTGGGTGCTTTTCTAACCTCGCATTCCACTACTAGTGTGAGCTGTGAGCACACCAATGATACAGGTAAGTCTAATAGCAGGTAGGGTTGATATTTTTCTCTGTGTACTGAGCCGTAAATAGAAAAATGCAAACATTTAGCTAATAGTAATACAGCATTTGTTTCGTTATTAGGGTTTTTTTTTATTCAAGCATATCCAAACTGTGCGATTGTTAAGAGCTGCTTTAAAGCTAAGCTCCTACCCCTCCACTATTTGTTTTCTAGATTTGTTGTGGCAATTCCGAGTGACTCCATCTTCAACTTGGGTTTAGCTATGACAGAAGCTTTTCATTATCATTCTTATTTTCTGTACTATTGTTAATTGGCAAGCTAGCGAAGCGAGTGAGACACTATCTGGGTAACTCAATTGAAAATCAGGGATATTTGTTTATTATATATGTTTGGACGTACGTATCTCATTTTTGTACTTTGACCCTGGCAATTTTGTGTTAGTTCCGTGGTCGACCCGTCCCAAACTTCACTAAACGGAATCTCTGGTTTATCGATCATTACCCGTATCACCCTAGAAATTGAATTGTTTATCGTTTTGAATTATTTTGCAGGTGCAGTTAACACATGAAAACCTACTGAATTTTCGTTTCTATTTGACTTAGTGGCGGTGGTAATTCAATGCGCTCTTTGTCATAGTTATAAGTCTTACACAACAGTATTTACTTGAAAATGTATAGTCCACTAGGTAAGTCTTGTGTAGGTATGTCCAGTTGTGAAAAAGTATTGTGCGTTACAGCTTCTACTTAGCGAAAGAATATCACAAAGAAAACGTTTAAAAAACGTGTATTGTTTGGCTGTTTTTTTTTGTTTTGTTTTTTTCAATTCAAACAGTTGCGGCGAGTTGTTACTATGGCATTTAGATCCCTTTATCGTATAAGCGTAATTTAAAAACTCGACATTATTTTAAGTAGCTTTGAGTGTTAGAAGTTAAAATCAATCATTCAACTAGTGATGTGCTTGAGCACAAATGGCAAGCGAGCCTCAAGTTAGGTACATAAAACTGCAGTATTGCTACAACATAATTTATATTAAGCTTAGTATAATAGCTGTTGAACATTAATTTTAGCATAGAAATAGAAATTTACTCTCTTACATGAGTAATGGTAACCTCTGTATTATCAAACTTAAGCCATTCTGACTACCTCAATTACCAGTAACTCTTGAACAAGCTCTCAGCTACAAAAATAAAATAGGCCAGTGTTATTTTTGTAATTCAGACAACAAATATGGAGTTACTACTTACCTAAATTTCCTAAGTATTGGTACTTTCTATAGTAACAAATTGGAGCCATTCTGACTATCTGAATTACTTGTAATTCTTGACAATAAGTTCGAAGCTACAAAAACAAAGGCTGGTTTGGAATTTCAATTTTTTTTGCAAAGGCTCAATATTAGCTATTTAATATTAACAGAAATCATTTTGACTGCTTGATTTCGACTGCCAACGTTCGACAACGGACTGAGATCTTTTAAAATATTGGTGCGGTCATGGCCACACTACCACACCCATTCTGATATGCTTGCATCGAATAGGAAACTTTCAACTAGTTGGCCCACTTGCCATTGGTGTGCTAAACTACATCACTAATAATATGAATTGACATACGAAACAAATCTCAACAATGTAGTGAAGTTACTATTCAGTAAATAATGGCTTGGCATTTTCATAATCAAAGTCCATTTCTACCACTATATTAAATGACATTAAAATGGTGTGTTGAAAGAACTAAATTCACCATCGCATAGCACTAGGGGTTCATATTTCCAACCTAGAATGTTACTATCAAACATTGCACATTTTACTAGTCATAATTTTTTAAGTACAAACATTTCAACCTATTTGCAATGGCCATCTTCAGTGTGTGGATTATATTTTAGTGAAGTAAAACAATCCCATTTGTAGCAGTCACACTTTTAGAACTTTTTGTCATTTGAGAAACATTTTGAGCACATTAGTTTCACTGACCAGTACACCTGACAAAAAGTTATATTCTATTCTAGAAAGTTACCCAAATTTGCAGCATAGGTACACAATAATCACACAAACAAATCAATAATATTTGATCATTACATATATTTGGATGTATGTTAGGTTTACTTCATATTCAACTTACTTTTACATACACATAATTTGAGGTTATATATCAATGGTTAATTAATGGTTATTGGCGAGCGAGCGAGACACTATCATGTGTGACACAATTGCAAATCGGAGATATTTGTTTATACATGTATATGTATGTCATTTTTGTACTCTGACCCTGGCATTTTTGTGTTCGTTTGGTAGTCCACCCCATCCTAAACTTCACTAAAGAGAATCCTCTGGTTTATAAATCATTACCCGTATCATCCTAGAAATTGAATTATTTACTGTTTTGAATTCCTTTGCGGGTGCAGTTAAAACTTAAAAACTTACTACGAGTACCATTTCTATTCGAGGTAGTGGCAATGGTAAGTTCATGCACTGTTAGTCATAGTTATAAGCCCTACACAACTGTATTTACTTGAAAATTACATTGGCCATTAGACTTTTCACAAAGGTAAGTCTTGTGTAGGTATGTCTAGTTGTGTGGAAGTATTGTGCTAAAGATATCAAGAAAACATTTAAATGATGTGACTTGTTTTTTTGTTTTGTTTTTTTGTTTTTCATTCAAACAGTTGCGGTGAGTTGTTACTAAGTCATAGAAACACCTTTACCATATATACGTAATTTAAAAACTTGACTTTTTTCAGTTGCTTGAGTGTTACAAGTTAAAATCAATCATTTAACAATAGTGTAGTTGTAGGCTTACTCGTCATTTGTGCTTGAGTACATCACTAGTATGTACTATAAATTATGAAATAGAAGTAACTGAAATTAAATTTAGACATTTAAATTGAAGTTTTGTTATGAGGCATTATTATTTCTGTTCGTTTGAGCTTAAGTCAGCGTGCCTGCCATTTGTGCTGAAACACATCAGTAGTTATGTGATTTTTTGTTTAATAAGGTGATGGGTTTGCCTTCCTAAAATGGCAATGAGAGCGAAGCAACTGTAACAGTAGAGTGAATTGTTGAGAAGATAGTATATATTATTGGCGAGCTAGCAAAGATAGTGAGACACTATCAGGGGTAACGCAATAAAAAAATTTGGCAGCATAATTTTGATTGTTTATATGTGTGAAATGTGTATGTCATTTTGTATTTTCACCTTTGCATTTTATGTGTTAGCTTGGTAGTCGACCCCATTTCCATCCTCCCACTAATCAGAACCCTTTGGTTTATCAATCTTTGTCTGTATCATCCAATTAAAGTTAATTGTGTATCCCTTAGAATTAGGTTGTGTCTGACATGTTCTGAATGCCGCAAAAACAGTTATATCTTACTAACTTATTGGGGAGTTCATATTTTATTCAAATTAGCAGTCTTTGCAAGTTATCTTGATTGATGTGTTCTTTGTCCAATACTATACACCCTGAGCAACAGTGTTGTTCTTACTCTGTTGTCCTATCGCCAGTTAAGTCACGAAGCGAGTACAATATATGTCGTGTACTGACTGGTACATGCAATGAATGTGTGTGTAAAAGTGTTGTGTGTTTACAGCTTAATTAGCTAAAGAATAGTGCAATAAATCTTAAAGCAAACATAGATAAATACTAGGAGATAATAATATGCCTTTAAAACAGCGTTTTATACTTCCCCAAGTTTCTTCTGTAACCACAGCAGTTATTTTGGCTTGAAACTTGGCCATAAAAATGCTTAGTAATGTAAAACTTTAAAATTAGCAGTATGTTCTTTGTAATTCATTTTGCCCTGCAAGTATATCTGGCTTGATTGAATTATAGCCTTAATTTGAATATTGTTATTTTATTGTGCATTATATTTTTGTAGAACTTTTGGCTAATTTAGTGAAAGACTTGATTGAAGTACAACATGAATACTTTCCCTTTGGAGTTCAACTTGGCGTACCTTTAGACAAGATAAAAACTTTTGAAAAAAATTTTGGTCATGAATGTAACGAAACATTTGTGCACATACTCGACTACTTTCTGAACAACTTTGCTACAGATGTTTGGTTTACTAGAATATGTGATGCTCTGGAAGTAGTTGATAGGAAGGACTTGGCTGCTATGGTTACGGAGAAATATATAGCACCTCGAGGTAATATAGTGTGGTTAATTGTAGTATAGTTACAAGTTTGTTTTGGTGTCAGTGTTGTAGTGTGATATTTAGCAAGCTCAGGGTTGATGTATGAATATTGAATAAAGCAGAATTATTCAGTGATTATTGTATTAATAACTTAAGTTCACTTATTTCCAATTTGCTCAGCATTAATTGCTATCTTGATTGCTTAGGCGTCCGAGCGTAGCGAAAACGCTGCTATAGGGCAAGAGATTTGTGAGGACGCTGCTAGAGTCCATGGATTTTTTAACTTAGCCGATTCACTATATCTGAATCTAACTGTTTTAAAATGTAGCCATAGCTGAAACAAACAAAAAAGTCTTTACAATGCTGCAGAATGATTCTATTTGAATAGATTCATGTCATGGATCAATCAGATTGCTTTCATGCAACTAGCAACGTTTTAAAATTCTTATATTTTATTATTATGTGAAACGTTCATCAGCTAATGTAAAGAAAGGTGCATTTTCTAGAAGATATGCCTGCTTTGTATTGTCTATAAGTCTTTAGTAATCAATTTTATTAATATCATATTTGCTGCTAATATGCCACAACTGCATCCACACAACACGTATGTCACTATATGACCTGAATTTGCACCCAATTTTGCTTTACTTGTTCACCAATAAATGAAGGTGACATGCATTGTTTAGCTGGTGAATGTGATCAGCCTGTAGCCATAGGATTAAACCAGTTCAAAATTGGCACTTCACAAGTACAGCCATCAAATAATTTTTCAGTTTTAATTAACTGAAAGGTTTTCATTGTTGTTCGGTAAAGGTATGGTAAGCAATTTTTCTCTTTTTTGTTTTCTAACTTCAGCTCCTGACAATTTTCAACAGCTGTTGAGCTCAATTAGATACTTTACACCATCAAACAGGCTGTCTTGTTTGCATTTTATACCTCTGATGACCACCATGTATTTCAATTAGAAATCTCTTTTTTTTGTGTGAAGTGGGCACTTCATACCACTTTACAATTATCATCATGAACAACAGTTAGCTGTGCTCTGCCTACCAATACATCGTACATGGATCTGAATCTTTTCATGACAATACAAACTTGCTGAAAGTTTAAGCCCAAAGACACAAATTTTTCAATTTGAGCAAATATGCCAATGTAAATAGAGTACTTCTTTCTATACTTTTTCCAGGAAATTTTTTTACCACTTACTGACATTGAACATTGTTAAGACCACAGACACTTGAATGAGGATTACATTAAATTCAAAACCAGAAGCAACTAAGCCATGTGAATTTAATGGCAATGAGTATCACTTAGAATTGTAAAGCCAGGCAGAACCTTTCACCAGAGCTGAAATGATATTACTTGGCTTGGTGTTTCTCCTCTAGAGACAACCTCAGCTGGGTTTTTGTCAGTAGGGATGTTGTACCTCCAGTTAATTATTGGGACTCACTGTATCAAAACAACTCTGTTGCAATATGTCAGCTATGCAGGCAGAGTTACCAGCCAATAAAGGAACTATAGTTGAATCACACCACACAACATGCAGGTTTTTTCGCTAAGGAGGGAGGAGGGGGGGAGGGGAAAGATTTTGTAGATTCACAAAAATACAACATTTAGCAACATGACATTGGTGCAGTCATAACTATTGAATAAGATGGTTAAATGAAACTTTGGACAAAATATTATGAATACTATTGAAGGACCAGAACAATAAAAAGTGTTGATTTTGAAGAAGTATTAATAAACTAACTGTAGGAGGGGGAAGGGAATTTCAGGGCTCCCATAGTCTATGTGAAACCATGTTCGTAAGAGAAATTGACAGTGTTTAGAAACAGTAAGTAAAATCTTATCAGTAATTGAGCTCTATTGAGTTCCTAGTAAAACAACATACTGTAGTGACTTTTGTCTTTACCAAGACAACAGTAGTAGAACCAGGTCTATTGTTGTTTATATTTTTGAAGCTCATTGACGATGAAGTGGTTAGTTTTCATATTTTGTACACAATCTCCAGACTTGCAACCTGCCTAGATATTTTTAGGATAAGCACTGGCAGTTAAAATTTCATCATCAAGTATTTTGGTTGAGTTGATACGCCCTGATCCCTGACAATCACCACAAGCAACAGAGAATATTACAATATTGGACTTACACCATCAACATGAGTTATGACTATTCGATTACCATAATGCTATTTATGCTTGAATTACACTCTGCTGTAAGCCTCACAGCCAGAATCAGTTATAATGGTTTCCATTTGGCTTATAAGGTCACTCACTGTAATCTGTTCATCATCATTTTCTTCTAAATATTTAGCCACTTCCAAAAATGCTTTGTACTTTCTATTTCTTATGGTCTACCTAGCTTTAACTTTTTGGAACCCTACTTGTCATTATTGTGAGCTGTAGGAATTTTCTTCTTTGTACTAAAATTAGAGTCACTATTCTTATGATAAACAGCCTCTGCTGCATGCAGAAAATGAAAAATAATAGTATATGCACATGAACTTTTTCTTTCTTGACACAAGTCAAGAAGTGTACCCTTCACAGGCAATGCATTACAGCTTTTCATTTTATTTCCTGACATGGCTGGTTGACCAAAAAAAGGCAATTTGACTTGAAGCAAAATTGCATACACATGCTAGTTCCGTTTACCAGCTGTTCTCCTTTCCTAGTGCCCCACCCCTTTATGCATGGAGAATGGCTTGTTGCATGGTACGGAATAAAATGAAGCACTAAGAGTGCGAACCCTCAGCGTTACTATGTACTAGCTAGCTATTCAAAGACCAAAAGATATTTTGTTTGGTGTAGTATCAATATGAATATTGTCAAAAACCTTTACCTAGAATACTAAGTTGAAAAATAATTTGGGAATGTTAACTGACTGAATGACTGATAAACAAACTGAGTATAGTAACCCTTTCACACATGCACACTGAAGGTCTAAGTGAGACCATGACGAATTATTGATGGTATCTTTTTGTTGAATGTTTTAAACTCAAATATTGGGGAATAATGCAAATTCTGGAGGTTTAAGTGTTTCTCTTGAAAAAATAATTGTCTAAAAAGTGTGTCTAAAATAATAAATAATTAATTGACACACAAAAAAAGTAATTACCAAATAAATGGATATTAAAATTCTGGTGAATAATGTATTATTTCATTGTTTAGCTTTATGCTATAGAAACTTGGACTTTTAATCTTTTGTTATGATGTAGAGTAGTACTCTAAATTATTATCACAGTGAGCAGAAAATATGGAATGAATTACAATAGTTCTAATTTACTTACAATAAGCCAATATTTTAACAATGGTTATTCTGACATATATTATCTTTGATTATGTTTACATACAGATGCAATGACACTCTACGGTCATTTTGTCGATCCAAATGATAAATATAAACCAAAATTTAAAATGGAAACATACATTCTCAATACGGAATATATGGAAATTCGAGAAGAACTGCACCAGTTTATTCGTAATGATGAGGATATAATTGATGATTTACGTTCTGTGGTGCAAGATTGGTTACCATGCGGAACAGTGCTGAAGAATGATCGATTTCAAAAAATTACTAAAGATAGCTTAGAAGATGTGACTTTCAGAAAATTATGGCGCATCTTTTCTAGTTACTGTTCTTTCTTTAACTTTGAGCTTCTTGAGCATGTTATACGTAGAATTTGTTTTGAGAAAGGTAAAAGAATGATGGAATCTTATAGAACAAGATTCGCTAATTATATCAAGAACAGAGTGACAAGATGTCCTTCAGAAATAGGAATGAAGGGAGAACATCATGTTAAATTATTAGTTAAACTTGATGATTATTTTGAAAACTGCAACTTGGACAAATTAAAGATACTTGGAGAAGATATATGTAAAATTCTTGAAGTAGATCCGGTGAAGCTACAAGTAGAAGGAGTTGAAACCGGATGTGTTTGCGTCACTTTTCACTTGCACATATCAGCCATACCAGATGGATTTTGGTTAACTGAAGACAAAATCATTCAATTTCGAGGTCTTCGGTACATGAAAGCAAAAGTACTAAAACTTCAGTGTAATGACATAGACTTCATAATAACAGATACAGGTAAAAAGCTAATGTAGTAATCCTGTTTTTTTAAATCGTTAGAATTTTAGTAATGCACAGTCGACGTCTCAGTGGTCATCTGAGACGTCCAATCAAACAGGGAATGTTTATTGAGAACAGTTCCCCACTGTGAACTTCTGATTAGTGTAACAGTGAGAAGTAAAAAATAATACAATGGGTTAGAAAGGTGATATTTGAAAGTGATAAAATTACACATGTACAAATACTGAGAAAGAAGCATGCTCAATTAGTGTAAATGTGGAATGAAGTGTGAACTGACGATGAGCTAATTATGATAATTTTAGTGTTCAGCTTTGGCTTAAGTCTTAATAAACTACTTATAATTGTGCATTTAATGTGACACAAGTTGAAATTATAAAGTATAATATTAGAAGTACATTATATATATTTCAAGTCACTTGACTGGGCTGATTATCAAAGTCAATTCACTCTGTAATGATCCTATTATTACTGCTAATAAGTGAGAAATATGCTGTAATAATGGCACTAATCTTATGAAGCTTATTGAAACTATAAGAATTAGCCACTTGTCATTAATAATGTTTTTATTTATGCTCTGAGAATTTACTAATTGTATGTAGTCAGAACATTGAAAAATGATGGTAATTCCTGAGATCGTAACACTGAGATTTAATAGGTTATATAAGTTATCAACAATTGAGTTATTGTTTCATCTTTCAACTTGATAGTACAATAGTATTTATTTTTAGTTACAGAAGATATATATTTTTTGCTATTATAGAAACAAATGAGTTTCCGTGGCCTTTTAATGCTTCAGAAACTAATGAAGAACAAGTAAGTTCAAAGAGCTTATTTCAGACAAGAATTAAGATGTAGATTTGTATTTATATCTAATACAAGAACAGAACCTAGCGAGATATAGTACCTAGGGATATCTTGCTAACAGACACCAATGAGAGCCATTTCATTCACGTACAGTTTGAAGACAAGGGATATTTTTTTGCACTCACCACATACACTCTCCACATAAGACACCATATAATATGTTGAACTACACACAGCTTGTGAGACTAATAAGGACTTACAAGAATGGGGTTGCTATTTCTCCTGATCAAGCACAAATTAACTGAAAATAGTATGAATTTCAGAGAAACTCTCAAGGTAATACGTGATTAATCTTAGTTACCTACTCATTTAGCTTTTCCATAATATTATGGATTGCTGGCAATATTCTCTACCATCAAGAAATTTTTTGACACAATTTCTGTAAAGTGGAATTTATATTCAACAATTGCTTTATTTTAATTAATCCTGTGTCAATAGTCAAATTTAGATTACAGCCACTTAATTTACCATGCATTACTTCACTACAGGAAGAATTAGTTGATATTATGATACCTCAACACCAGTTTATTTGGTGTATGACCGCATGAAGTAGTTATACTCAACAGTACAAATGTGATATGTGTGGGGCTTAGGACTAGGCCAAAGTGTTTAATTTCAATTACCTCACGTATTAAGTTCATTACTTTATGCTAAGAAATATTCATCTCTGCAACAAGACTCAGAATTTAAAAAAAACATCAAAAATATGCTGGTGTATTATGCTGTAGATTGAAGATTAATAAATTGTCTAACTTATTCACCATATACAATGCCATTTTATTTAGTGTTTAACTAATTTATATTTCACACTAAAGAGTCAACATTTCATAGAGTCTAAATTTCAAGGCATTTATCAAGGAGAGATAGTTTGACTATTAATCATCATGTTCTAGACTAATTCAGTTGCTATAAAAAAAATAAAAAAATATACATGTATATAATTCTTATAAACTGGCATAATGTAAGCTTTACCTAGCAATCTGGTATACAGTGTCTCTTATGCATGTTGGTACAGTCCAATCGCCGCCACCTTCACTTTTAATTTTTGACCAGAAGTAAAGAACTTGCGTGCAGTTTTACCTGCAGTCAGAGCTCAATTTTGGTCGTATTTTCCAAGCTATATAACTCCAGCAAGTCATTCTGTGCCAATACATGCGCTTTTACCACCACTAACAAAGCTTTCTAAGGAAGTAGGTGTTTTGAATAGCCTTTACAGGGCTACTGTGGCTTGCGTACAAACATTTTTGTTGATATATATCAATGCAGAGCAAAATACTCACCTATATATTTAATGGGCCACTATAACACAATAACAAGCAGTTGTGAAGTGTCTTTGTGTAGAGTTTTTCTTATAAATAGCTACTTCTGAGAATATTTTATGAATTATATTTGTAGGGAATTATAATCCTTTTACTCCTTCTTGACTAGAGTTGTGTCAATCAAGCTAGCTAACAGCAGTCTTAACTTTTAAGTTGTTGTAATATTGGTTGCTAAGACAGAACTAAACTGAGAATAATACAGTGCTTAAATATGAATTTGTGAATAATGACATAGTTATTCAAATGTCCAATCAAATAAATGCACAAGTGATGGAGGAGCGAGGACGAAGTTGCTTGACGAACATCTTACCCTGCAGCAGAAGTGCCCGATTCACGGGTGCAAACTAAAATACAATAATAATGATAATGATATAAAACATAGCTAGCTAAAATGATTATGTTCATGTGGATTGGTTCTCCACAATATTAATCATCTGAACATAATAGTATGAGTATGACAATAAGTCAGGAGTCAGTCTTCCCAGATCCAGGGAAACTGCAAGACCAATTCTTGTGCCTGAAAACTACATCTGTAAAGATTTTTCTGCAAATATGTCGATACCATCTAAGTGAAGAATTGTAAATGTAAATGATTTTCATTTGCTTTCTCACAGATCACTTCTTTAAATACCTTTACATCCTTACCAAATAGCTCTTTACTGCAGCAGGAAGGTTTGATGAAAGTCATGTTTTGTATGTATCAAAACTTCACCACTGAGTGACTCTTCCAGAAAAGCCTGATGCTAGAATATGGTCACCAGTGGATTCCATTGATATTCAGAAAGCAGTACTTAGCCCAGATATTAATATATAGCACATAAGTTTACCCATTGTAGTCACATGACATTGACTGTGCTAGTACCAGTACCGCTTAAATTAGTTCAATTTAATGAAACACAGAAGTTTGGATATATTCAAACTTGAAGAAATGATGACTCTGATCATATAAATATTGCTTCAACTTCCTTACAACTTGTGATGCAAACACTCTTTGTAAGCAATGGATGTGACTTCAATTTTTCTTTAATGAATTGGGCAAGGCATTTTCCATGGTGTTTCTCTTGGCATTTCTCCTACACTGCTCTGAGTTAATAATAATAATAATAATAATAATAATAATAATAATAATAACTATAATAATAATAATAATAATAATAATAATAATTTTCTTCAACCAATGGTCCATTGGAAGGCAATGGATAAAAACAGCCAGATGCTGACATTTTTGTGAAGGACTAGAGATAGTATGACCATCTCAATAATGTCATAGCCAGAGTAGCATTAAGGATGTGGGTGCTAAATTGGAATAAGGAAAAAAACAACTGTGACCCTCAGTGTAAACTGTCAAGACTGTCTGAATGTACCTATTACCTTCAGCAGTAGTCAGCCATCATCTTCACCAGCACCTCAATGACAATTGCTGGCTATTGACCATTTAGAGTACAGTGTAGAGATAAAAGTGGCGATTACATGCAAGAAACCGGCAGCGATAGGGATGGTGATGGGAATTCTGACCTAGATAATGAAGTAAATGAACTGATTTATGATATGATGATGAAAGTGAGCTGTATTATGTTCATAATTGCAAGTTCAATTTAAATTGTTATATTTAAAATTTTCTGATAAAATCTCATCATTTCAAACAACAAGTTTAAGTGAAGCACAATTCAGAAAATATGCATGGGAACAAAATTGTTAAGGCCTGTACAACTGTACTAGACCTTTATAACTACTTACCTTTTAAGCATTTCCTGCAATAATGTTGGGAACTGCTTTTTGACTGCTTTCTGCAGAGGTCATTCACCAAGTTAAAAAAATCCCATTTCCATTAATACTGCTGGTGATTTCACTATGAAAAACTTCATTACTAATTATTTACATACCTATAACTGTGAACTTCAACCCTTCTTTTGGTAGCAAATTCAGAGTTCAACAACAAGCAATAACGGGAAGAAAGACCATTAACCTGACCATAGAACTGGTTGTCTTTACCAGGGACCGAGCAGAATGACATAATCACTAATGCATATTTAACGAGGCTAGTACAGAAGTCTATGACTTCTGGTTACACGGGCAATTAGGCTGGGTAAGTTATATAACATCACTTGCTGGACATCTGTCAGCTGTGGGGAACTCTGCAAAAATGCGAATGTTTAATTTCACACTGGCAAAAATACAATTGGAACTATATGTTCTAGGAATATGTGCAATAACTCTAGCATGGGTTTTTCTGGGATGTAGTATCACTTTCTGATATTAGTTATTAAATTAATGTGGGTACTTCTGACAGGGTCATGAACAAGGCCATACAAAGCTTTCCTTTTGTGAACAAATTTGATGATTGGTCATTTACACCTTGTAGCAGGCTATCTACCTCAGACTTCCATCCAGAAAGACCCATTTTAGAATTTGCAGCTGATTTCTTGAAATGCATAAGAACAAGTTACCCCAATATTACAGAAAGCTCCGATAAGTTCTATTGAATTTCTGAGTGGCACTAGCAAAGCTATTAGAAGAGGAGTGGCTAGATTATTCACCACTGATATTACAAGATTACTTTATGGCTGACTTTTGACAATAATTCTTCTAGGGTGCTGCTTTTAAATGAGTGCAGATATCGTAGTCAAAATGATAGCAATAATTTTTCTTATCATTTTCAATACTGTCTATTTCAGCATTAGTCTTCTTGGCTACATTATCAATAGCCTCACTTATGTCATCAGAAATTGCATGGAATAATTTTTTATTACACTTGATTTGAATGCTATTAGTGATGAATATCCTTGAGATTAAGACATATTTTCTATAATCAGTTTTGATTTTAGCATTCTCCTAGAAAACTCATCCTGTTGCTTTCAAATGCTTCACATTTTACCCAGCAGATATTGAACAACAGAATCAAATGCAATAACATTCAGCATGGTATTTGTAACACCATAACCTTGGCAAACTGCCAAGTCTATTGATCAGGGAGACAAGAAAGCTGCCATGCAGTTGCATGGCACCTCACATCTACTGCATGCAAGTCGGAGAGAAACAATCCAATTTTCTCAGTTTGAAATCCTTTCTGGCTTCACAAGTGTGGTGGAATTCCCACCAACAAGCAGGATTCCTCACACAAGGATCATGACTAAACAGTTCTTTCAGCTGACTATGCATATGTTCTCTGATCCTCACACCTTTCTTATTGCCATATTTGGTCATATACAGAACACAACCAATCACTTTGCGACATTTCCACGCACTTCAGGAAGAGGGTGTGGTGGGCAGTTTTCTATATATGTGACCGTCTACAGGAAATCCGGGCACAACGCGGCGTGTGTAAATATCGAGAAAAGATCGATCGATTTCTTAAAAATGCATTGTTTCAAGCCGATGGAAGGGAACGGTTAGGTCTATTATAGTGGGAACGACTTAAGCTACGACGATAAAACTTGGAGAGCTCAATATCTGGATGCCGACAACTCTGTAAGTGCAAAAAAAAAATTTCAAAGGGTGCCGCGTTGTGCCTGGTTTTCCTGTAGACGGTCACATATATTGGCTGTTCCAGCACGCCTGATTCAATCTACACGTGTTCACTTCAAACTTGTATTACACTTTGACAGAAGAGTTCACAAAGCCAAATCCTCTTAGATCTTGGGTTGTGAACGCTGCCTGCAACTGGGTAGAGAGGAATAAGAGAGCTACTCAGAGTAGTTAGCTGCAACTCCCTTCCTCTCTCTTGTGGGTCAGTGTTGATTCTGGTGGTGGCCTACCTAGCACTCCTGTGGCTTCTAGTCTTGCTTCTTGCCACACTTGGAGGCAGCTGTGACTTCTAGTCTTGCTTCCTACCACACTTGGTGGCAGAAGTCTCTACATCTTTGGCCATACTGGAGACTCGACCATACTACTCTCTATAAAAATAGTTACTCTTAATTAAGCATTTTAATCTTACAGTTTTTTTCCTCCCAATGCAAGTATGTCATCTGTTAGAGTGCCTAGAATTGTGGAATGTTTGTCAAAAATTTTTTTCACAGGTCACAATTTCCCTGAGTTCATCACGGTTGATGTATGGCAGACAAGTGATTTTATGAATTTTACTTGATAGAAAATAGCTAGAACCTATTAACAGTATACCACCATGGATTTGATTGTGAGGTATTACTCTTGCTACTGAATTCAGTGTAAATTAGATAGAAAATATTTCGAATTATCCACTGCTCACAGAAAGCCAGCAAGTTGTTAGAAGATTACTACTATAAGAACATTTTTGGGCAAATAGAAAACTATATACTGCAATGCTAACTTTGACCAAAATAGTCCAATATTCTGCCACATAATGTATAAGCTACCAATGTAAATTAGACAAAATTAGAAGCATAGCTGTTATTATGATCGTGTACATCTGTAGCAAAATATAGCGAAAACTCTGTAAACAAAATATTGTAATATTATTAAAATGAGATTATTATTATTAAGGATTATTGTGAAATAATATATATCACTCCTGCATTAATCTACTTTTATATTTTTAATTCAGTGTAAAAAAACAGAATCAAAATCTGTCAAAGTAAATAAATGCACGTATGTGAGACAATCTGCCCTTTCATGGGTAAGCAAGACTGGATGCTTGATGCAATTAAAAAAACTGATAACTTATGATGTGGACATAAATCATCAAATAAACACTGGAGAATCTCCTCTATATATTGCCAGTCAAAATGGACATATAGATGTCGTAAAAGAACTAGTAGCGAGTGGTGCACAGATAGATCTACAATGGAATACTGGAGCATCTCCTCTACATATTGCCTGTCAAAATGGACATATAGATGTCGTAAAGGAACTAATAGCAAGTGGTGCACAGATAGATCTACAAAATAACACTGGAGAATCTCCTCTATTTATTGCTTGTCAAAATGGACATATAGATGTCGTAAAGGAACTAGTAGCGAGTGGTGCACAGATAGATCTACAAGAGAACACTGGAGCATCTCCTCTATTTATTGCTTGTCAAAATGGACATATAGATGTCGTAAAGGAACTAGTAGCGAGTGGTGCACAGATAGATCTACAATGGAACACTGGAGCATCTCCTCTATTTATTGCCAGTCAAAATGGACATATAGATGTCGTAAAGGAACTAGTAGCGAGTGGTGCACAGATAGATCTACAATGGAACACTGGAGCATCTCCTCTACATATTGCCTGTCAAAATGGACATATAGATGTCGTAAAAGAACTAATAGCAAGTGGTGCACAGATAGATCTACAAAAGAGCACAGGAACATCTCCTCTATATATTGCCTGTCAAAATGGACATATAGATGTCGTAAAGGAACTAGTAGTGAGTGGTGCACAGATAGATCTTCTACAACGGTACACTGGAGCATCTCCTCTATATATTGCCTGTCAAAATGGACATATAGATGTCGTAAAGGAACTAGTAGTGAGTGGTGCACAAATAGATCTTCTACAACGGTACACTGGAGCATCTCCTCTTTATATTGCCTGTCAAAATGGACATATAGATGTCGTAAAGGAACTAGTAGCGAGTGGTGCACAGACAGATCTTCTACAACGGTACACTGGAGCATCTCCTCTATATATTGCCTGTCAAAATGGACATATAGATGTCGTAAAGGAACTAGTAGTGAGTGGTGCACAAATAGATCTACAAAAGAGCACAGGAACATCTCCTCTATATATTGCCTGTCAAAATGGACATATAGATGTCGTAAAGGAACTAGTAGTGAGTGGTACACAGATAGATCTACAACGATACACTGGAGCATCTCCTCTATATATTGCCTGTCAAAATGGACATATAGATGTCGTAAAGGAACTAGTAGCGAGTGGTGCACATATAGATCTACAAGAGAACACTGGAGCATCTCCTCTACATATTGCCTGTCAAAATGGACATATAGATGTCGTAAAGGAACTAGTAGCTAGTGGTGCACAGATAGATTTACAAGAGAACACTGGAGAATCTCCTCTTTATATTGCCAGTCAAAATGGACATATAGAAGTCATAAAGGAACTAATAGCAAGTGGGACACAGATAGATCTACAAGAGAACACTGGAGCATCTCCTCTACATATTGCCTGTCAAAATGGACTTATAAATGTCGTAAAGGAACTAATAGCAAGTGGTGCACAGATAGATCTACAAAATAACACTGGAGAATCTCCTCTTTATATTGCCAGTCAAAATGGACATATAGAAGTCATAAAGGAACTAATAGCAAGTGGGACACAGATAGATCTACAAGAGAACACTGGAGCATCTCCTCTACATATTGCCTGTCAAAATGGACTTATAAATGTCGTAAAGGAACTAATAGCAAGTGGTGCACAGATAGATCTACAAAATAACACTGGAGAATCTCCTCTTTATATTGCCAGTCTAAATGGACATATATCCTCTTTCTATATTCCTGGAAGTTCACCTTGCAAACAAGAAGAATTAGTGTCAACTGAATGGTTGCGTGATCTAGATTATAAAAAGCTACTAATACATCACAAGTTACGAAACAATGTTCTCCATATTGCTTCAGAAAATGGCTTATTGAAATTAATAGAAGACTTGAAAGCACACTTTCCAGAAATCGTTTACAAATTGAGTAAAGAAAAAAATATATTTCATAATTTGCCACTTCACATCGCATCAGCTCATTGTAATTTGCCCTGTATTAAAATAGTAAGTGAAGGATGTGATGTCAATGTTGTGAATGAATATGGTAGAACAGCTCTTCATGAAGCATGTCAAAATGCAGGCAGCTCTGACAATGATTTGGAAGCCGTAAAATTTTTAATTGAGAATTTGAAAAGCCTGGTAAATGTTCAAGACACAAAAGGAAAATCAATTCTTCACTTGGCCTGCAAGAATGGAAATTTGAAACTAGTGGAATATATTTTAACGCATCCTGAGTTGAACCCCAATCAGAAAGATTGCAATAATTGCACTCCACTGATGTTGACTTCCTTGGACAATCATGAAATCATCAAATTACTCATTGAACATGGAGCAGACACTTGTCCCCTGTATGACACATACAAGGAGTTCTTCAAAACGTATCAGTCAGAGAATCCTCCACCCACTCCTCTCAACATAATAGTTGCTGGGAAACCTTCATCAGGAAAGTCTACGCTCATCAAAGCTCTATGTAGTGATGGCAGTCAAACTATAGTACAGGCAGAACCCCACACTGCCGGAATCATTCCTTCTTCTCATGACAGTGAAGAGTTAGGTTGTGTGTCCTTCTATGACTTGGCAGGTCAGAGTGAATACTATGCCAGCCATGAGGCAGTACTACACACAGTCATAGCTTCATCAACTCCACTCATTCTGCTACTAGTCGACTGCAGGAAGGATCAGAGTCTAATTTTACAAGACATTTTATACTGGATCCATTATTTCAATTGTCAAGTAAAATCAAAGTCAGAAGACGGTCAGCCACAAGTTATAATTATTTTTAGTTTTGCTGATCAGATTCAGCATCAAATAGCTCAAATGAAAGCTTATTGCAGCAAAGATGCTCTGAAACATATTTTTAGAAATAGTGGATTTCATTTAGCTCACTGTTACTTTTTAGACTGTCGAATGTCTTACTCCAATGAATTGAAAGAACTTCGAGAAGATATCAATACATGTGCTTTAGTTCTACGCAATTCAGCTCCAATAAACTTTCTGCTGCACTGTTTTTATGCTTTTTTGCTTCACAGTTTTAACCTCCAACCTGCAGTGCAGATAAGTGATATCATAAATATAAAAGAACGATGGATTTCATCAGGAATGGATCCAAATACGTTTCCAGCTTCTGACAGTAACAGTTCTTTGAGCTCGGGTGAAGAATTCGATTTTGAAAATGAACCCACATTTGAAGAAGAGAATCCAGCCTATCTTCTTCCTGATAACAGTGATAGTTTTGTGAAATTGTCAAAAAAATTGCATCAAAAAGGTCATATTATATTTCTACAAAATCACAAAAACATCACACATAGCTGGTTAGTCATCAACAAAGAAATTCTTTTACACGAAATTAATGGCTCTCTATTTGCTCCACCTGCTTTTCAACATCATCACAGAATAGTCAGCACCAGTACTGGAGTAGTAGCTTCTTCTACTATAGCAAAACAATTCCCACACTATGATGTTGACATGTTGATGGGATTTCTACTACATTTAGAGTATTGTCAGAAAATTACTGACAGTTCAATTCTTGAGCTTCTCTCTGCTGAGTTTCAATTTAGTTCTGATGAATTCTATTATTTCCCAGGACTAGTGAGTATAGAAAAACCACAGAATGTGTGGGATTCTCTGGCAGGACCAGTAGTGCAGTGTGGTTGGATACTGCGGGTAGAAGATGCAACGTCATTTTTCACACCTCGTCTTATTCAAATATTGCTACTTAGAGTGGCATTTCAAAATGCTTTTCCTGTGAAAAGTTGGAATCGTGGCTTTAAATGTCCTAGTATTTGTCGTTCTTGTTGTGTATGGAAGAATGGAATTTTTTGGAGAAATGAAGTCGGAACAGAGTGTCTTTTAGAAGTTGCTGAACAAGGCCAGGCAGTTGTGTTGATGTTTCGTTCATTTAAAGTTAACCTTCAGAATAACAATATCAAGAAATTATTATTTGTACGTTCTTCTGTGATAAGAACTGTTTTAAAATGTGTTGAGGAAATATGTCCATCTTTGAACGTGCTAGAGTATTTCTGTCATCCAGATCAAGTTCAATATCCTCCTAAGCCTTGTGAAGAAATGGCTTTATACAGTATCAATAATATAGCCAAAGCTGTATGTCAGAGATCTGAGATAGTCATGTGTGACAATCCAAGTTTTGATAATTCGATATTATCTGAACTGCTCCATTTCGAACCTTTTATGAGTTGCTGCTTTAAAGAAATGTTTGATGATACAAATCAGAATAATCTAATATCTCAAAATGATATGGAGACAATCTCTGAATGTGTGAAGAGTGAGAAAATGTTTATTGTACTCTCCGATCCTGATGGTAAGAATGCTGATGGAGTAATACTTAGTTGGAATAGCAAAACATACAGAGAGTTAAGATGCCAACTGGTCAAGTTCAGCGTATTTGGATCAAGAAACCTCCAGGTTAGTAAATAGTTTGATATTTTACTAGCTAGCTACTTGTAACATAATTGTATTAAATATAGTCATATGTTATGTTTTAGATACTTGGACGTTGCTCTATGGAGGCAGAAGCACTAGCCAAGGAGAACATACTTTCCTATCGAATTCAGATGGTATGTCATCTATTTAATTCACTTTAGCACTAAAGATTTGTCTGTTGTTGTTCATACTTTTATTTTTAGATTGTTCTACTGGGTTTAGAAAGTTCTATCCAGTATTAATAAAACGACTACAATTCAGCATCAGCTCTATTGCAGATTTTTGCTATAGCAAGAATCTTATATCAGATGACACTTACAGTGAGATCATAGAATTGAAGATATCCAAAGCAGACAAGACAAGAAAGTTACTGATGGATGTTGAACAGAATATTTCTTCAAAAACAGAAGCATTTGAAGATTTCTGTGAAGTTCTGAAAAGTTGTGAATTTAGAGATTTAGTAGTTTCTCTCACATCGGAGACTACTTAATGTGAGTAAATCAATATTGCTTCAAATATAATATTAACTACATGTATGATTGTATTCATGTTATGTTATGGCTTGTGCTGATTACACTTTATCTATATATGTCCAATCTCATACTAGTAGTCTAATAATCATACGCTCATGACTAATGTTGTTTCATTGTACATAATATACAGAATTAGTCCTGCTGGACAGTTTCTTAAACAAACATAAACAGTAGCAATTAGTTAGCTTGTCACAGAAAGATTGCTTCCTCTCTCAGTTTTATATATACCTCAACAGCTTCACAACCTCTGCAGTTGTTTTGCAATTCATTTCTAAATGTTGATTAATGGTAACCTAGCAGTCACAGCACATCCTGATGTGACTGCCTCTTTTAGGTACAACCACTGTTGGGGCAAATTGTTCACCAGATTTGACCTTTTCCACATGCCTTGCCCAACACATCCCAATAGAACCAGTTAAAATACAGGCCTGGAATGAAATTAGCCTTGAAAAGATATGATGAGACAAGAATTGAGACTATATATTGATTGAGTTCAAAGTCTTATACACAAAATTACAGCACAAATGGCAAGTAAATGGGCCTAGCAGCAAGCAGTAATTTAAATTTTAATTCGTATGATAACGATTAATAATTTGTTTGTTTTAGTTTTTTGTTTTAAATTTTGTGGTCTTCTTTAGTACACACAACACTTACACACACACAAGTAAGAACAACTCTGAGTGTATGGCATAAAGCTGCAGCAAACAGCGCGTTAACCAAGATAACTTACCGCCACCATCATATGAATAAATAATGTACTCGCTAAGCTTGTAAGACCTAACTTCCATCATCTTGTCTGCTCTGCTTCCGCAGCTCTTTGCCGTTTTCTCTGGCACTATCAGTCTTTTTCCGTTGTTGTTTTTTAAACTGCTTGCATCTGCGCTAATGCTAATGTTAACAAGTAGCCTTCGGGGATTGATAGGCATTGACCACTCTGAACTTTGGCCATATAATAATATATAAATACACCAAAATCTCAATTGACAAAAAAAAAAAAAAAAAAAAGAATGCCAAAATGATTAAATAATAATATGGGGCACAAAAAGAGAGAAAATATGAAGGGTCTAAATAAGCAACCTTTTTTTACTAGTGCTTACAAACTTCTATTTATTGTGATATTTTTAGCCATCCAACCAGCCACAAGACACATCATGTGAGAAGTCGACATCTGGTTTCTACAAACAACTTACTAGTAACTCAAAATGTGTTGATGTGTTTTTTGTATTTTTTACACTTTTTTTTTGTTGTTAATATAGGAATTTTTAATACTTCATCACAGGAAGTGTATCTACCAGTAGTCATTGTCATGGTTCAGTTTAGTCTTTAATTTTTGTGAATAGTTATACATCTTGCAGTCCATATTGTTACTAATAAACTTTTGTTTTTTTGTACTTCCTGTGGTTTTGCATTACTGTGATAAAATGCACTAGATTGAATCATATTATCAGTTAAGCTTTGTCAGTCATCTTATTGTTGCTCTGATATATTAAATATACATATTATATCATTCTCGGCGAACCCTGAGAATTGTCAATCTTGATTTTGTTGTTGTCATCAATATCAAATCTATTTTGATCAACAATAAATATTGTATGGCTCGTTAATGACCGAACTAAATATAATCATATTATAAATCCAAGAGCTAGTGACTCATTTACAACCCGTTAGTCAATAGACAACTAGCTAGTGCCTTGGCAGCCCGGTCAGCTATTCATAATTAAAACTATTTTCATTATCACATCATTGAATGAAATATATTATCATAGAATACATCAAGACACACAACAGTAAATAACAAAACATAATTTAAAGCCCTAATCATTTCTTTGCTACAAAAATACATGTACATTGGTAAGGTGTGACTACAAGGTTGCTATGGCAATGAATGCTGAACAAGAGTAGACTCTGTAATCAATTCTATTTAAATGTGATGGAGACAAAGTCAGAGAAATAAAAAAAATGAGAATGGAACAATGAGAATAAAACTAGGTAGATCTACTGCTGCAATAAATTAATAGTTTATTCAATACCTTTCAGCTTGGCTAAGAGTCTTTGAAATTTATATGGCTAGCAAAGTTGCTGAAATCATCCATTAGCGATCCAGTTTCTGGATAAGATAATAGTATGGTAATATCAGTCACACCCACACAGATGTCACATTACCTTGAAGAGGTGATTCTGCTATTAATAGAGGGTCCACTGATTCAGACTACAGCACAAATAAAATCACAAGAAAATCAAATAAAGTAGTTACTGCTTCTATGCCATAGCCATTCTTCACAGTAGTAATATTAACACACCATAGTACACATTCAGAAGTATATATAGTCAGAAGAAATGATACAAAATGACTAGTTTGAATATACATACATACATATATATACACATACATACCATAAAACAGCTATGGTGATGTGGTAAGTAAATAGTGGCTTTAGTGGGTACCTCCACCACCCAATGGAAGCCATTTATGTCCCTAACATAACCTAATCAATGAATTAACTCATAACCGTAACCAATAACTAATCATGCACATCAGCAGTAAAATAAAACTAGAAAAAAATTACTAAATTATTTTCTGACTACCTGACTTCTACAACCAGCCCCGCCCTTTCTACACAAGCCTAAACTAACTCTATTGACTGTTGATGGGACTGGGACTGGTCTGCCGTGGTGGTCTAGAGCACTGAGGGAGTAGGTAGAGGTAGAGGGAGCATAGTGGCTGCTACTTGCTACTCAAACAAACACACACACACAGATGCACACAAACAAGCACATACACATACACACACACACACACCAGAGAGACATATACACATAGAAAGAATAAAGACAGTGAGATTATTGGATAAATTGCAGTATACATTCATACTTACCATGAGGAGGAGCAGCTTCTACTGTGCCAGCAGCCTATTAGAGGAAGAAAAGGTATTATCATTTATTCACATATATAAAGACCATTTACACCCCACTGGATGTACACATGTACTTACTGGCATCTCTTCCACATTGAGACTCTGATAAGGTCCGAGATGCTGCACATGTGTGAAATTAAGTGGACCAGAAATGTCCAATCTGAGAAAATATATGAACAAGTCAATTCTACATAGCCAGATCTATACTGTGTATTTTATTCTCTTACTTTCCAGCAGTCCCTGGATTAGGGGCAGGTCTGGTTGGGCCTTTCTTGTTACTAGCACGTGCACTGCACAACAGATAATCCAACATAGTAAACTTGACCCTAATCATTCCCTATTCATTCTCTTACGATAAAGGCTTCTTTGTGCTTGCCCTGATCTGAGACTGCAGTCGACCTCGGGCCAGACCAGGAATATGAAGGGCATCTAATAGAATAACGTTACCATTACCATTGTAAAGTTTTGATAGTAAATATATGCACACATCAATGTACACACATACACACACACACACGTTCATGTACATACACAAACATACCCACCTTCATCCATCTGTTTCTTGAGGTAGAGTAGGGTTATGGGGTCATTGGCACAACACATGGTGAGGGAGCCATCAGTAGACAGAGCATGCAACTACACATACAAGAATTAGAGCAAGCAAACCAAGTATTGAAAGAAATTCTTCCTAGTTGTGTCTCCTAGAAATAATATCTCACTTTTCTGAAGGGAATTGTCTGTATCCACTTGGTAGTGTTGACATCGTATACCTCCAGAGCACTCTCACAATACACCAGTAGATAGGGCTCCTTGTACACTGCAGCACACACAAACACATGCTCAAACTGTATGTATGTATGTGTATGTATATGTGTATGTATGTGTGTATGTATGTATGTATGTATGTATGTTGCACGTAAGCACGCATGTACGTATGTATGTATATTACCAAAAGAAGCAGGAGGAGAATGCCAGAGTATCTCTTGCTTCCTAGAGCGACAGCCTTGACCATTGACATACACACCCACAACTAAAGAAAGAACAACGGAAAGCGTAAGATTAAGTTCATGTATTTCCATGATATCTGAGCAAGAAGACATCCGCCTATCATATATTGACTCACTGTTGAAGCACAGGATGTACTCCTGGCCATTCTTGATCTCCACAGCATGAGCTGCTGGCAGACTGTTGAGCCTGATGAAGCCTAGAGTCAGATCTTCAGTATGCACCAACACTGCACACAAACACACATACAAGCCAATACTAACATAATAATAATAATAATCATCATCACAACTAGTGCTATTCTAGTCTTAGAGACCACCATAACAGCATAAATAAGTTATTGTGTGTACAAAAAAAATGTCTTTTTGAACACTATACATAATTTCACTGTATCCACACACAAGACTGGGCACATATGTACATATTATTTAGCCCTATGGGATATTGTATGAATATGATAGCCAGTTTGACTTACATTGAGGTTTCTCATCAATGTACATGTGGAACAGAGAGAAGCCAGACTGATAGCCCACACACAACTTCTCATTGAAGATCTGTAGACTTTGTGCATGGAATGGAACAGTCACTTCCTGTAATACACACCACACAATGTCACAGTACAATACTGGTGAGGTAATATTTAACACCTAATTTACCTACTTCAAATATGATAACTCTGGTTTTGATGGATACACACAAATACACATTTCTGCCCAGACACCCATAAGTGAACCTGGAGCTACCTGCAAGCACAACAAACATGTACAACTAACTCTAATGGCATATGTAAGTATCTTTAATGACCAGTAAAAGATAATGAATTGAGACTGTACTAACAACTAAGGATATTTGCACAACAGAAAGGTGTATTTAACAATGACAGGGAAATAGATATTTAAGTATAGGTTACACCATGACGTAGAGCTCGGTGGTCGGTACAAGATTTACACAGCCGAGGGCCAAAGGAGGATAGTTTAAATCCAATACCGACTGAACATAGTACTGCAATAGATTCCTACCTTGGATCTAGGCTATAGAAAACGCTAATTTTGATTGGACAGTTCAATTCAGTTACTAAAAGGTGGGTAGTGAATACAAACACCACAAATTGAGCAATCAAATTAGACGGTTTGTACACACACACACACACACACACACACACACACAAATGGTTAGTACATTACAGACAGATTCTATACAATCCTATTGAGTCCATCAGAATAAAGACGAGACTTAGTGGTCATCGAAGTGAACACCTAGTGCACCTCCTTTCCAAAGTGTGAAATCACCATGGTACCGGGGTACGTGTGAACACTTCCTAGCCAGAGCTAGCTTATCATCACAGGACTCACAACCACAAGCTCTAGACCATCAGACAACGCCCATAAAAACAATTACCCTTCCAACTTAACCTACTAAAACGATAATAATAATATCAAACTATGCATTCCTGTACATGTAAGTTAATGTACAATAGAATTACCATCAGTATCCGGTACTTTGACAATCTGGTTCCTGAGATCCATGCTCTCTAAAACTCCCATTGGAAGAAGCCTCAAACTCTGTCTCTGCTGACCTGCCACAACCAAGAGACAAACACATAATATAATCCACGTATATACCATAACTTTCAAAAATGAAACCAGGGTAAAGGGTAAAATGGTGACAACAACAACAACAACAAAAAAAACATTGTTCAATTTTGGTGAATCTTGAGAAAAATATTTCATAAAATTTTTACTAATTTTCATAAAGTATACACCCCCAGCACAAACAGATTGCCTGACTGACCAGCTAGCATTGCGATCATGTTCTCCTCTTTGATGACATTGATCTGCGTGACTCGACGAATATCTTTGTCCGAGAACTTGAAGAGACCGTCGTCAGACAAACTCAGCATGCACAGACTCTCGTTGTCACCCAGCAACAGACGCTCTGATAGTAATAATAACAATCATAATCATATGTGGGCGTGGCCTGGTGGGTATCAGTTTACCTGGAGTTGCTATGGCAGCACTTAGTGCATTCTTTAAAATTTCCATCTGCTGGCCCGAGTACATCTCACGACAACCAATCACTGGTCTCTACATGAGCAATTACA
>WLWD01002100.1_pt1 | contig 63097 bp, 37 predicted proteins | sample 6712731 | NCBI WGS metagenome assembly WLWD01 (sample SAMN12718690, study PRJNA576275) | sponge metagenome | isolation source: marine sponge | host: Mycale hentscheli | place: New Zealand: South Island, Marlborough, Capsize Point | collected 2014-11-01
TAACAAGTGCTAGTGGCCAGGAATGGGTGAACAGTACTTGATCCTTCACGAGGACAATATCTCCAACACGAAAGTTCCTGTGCGTTGATTTCCATTTATGTCGCTTTTGGAGTATCTGCAAGTACTCTCTTGACCACCTTTGCCAGAACTCAGCCGAGACCTTTTGGCAGAGATTCCATCGCTTGACAGATGACATAGGCAAGTCTTTCAATGAGAGTTGAGGTAATGCAGTGAGAGGTCTTCCCACCAAAAAGTGGCCTGGAGTAAGAACTTCCAATCCATCCTCAGGTAAAGTGTTTAAGGGACACAACGGACGACTATTGAGAATAGATTCAACATCAACAAGGACAGACCAGTATTCCTCCACAGTTAAACTTTGTGAGCCAAGAAGTTTCTTCAGCAGTGACTTTGTGGATTTGACTGCGGCTTCCCACAATCCCCCAAAGTGTGGTGCCCGCCCTGGTGAAAATTTCCAAGTGATGCGGTTAGATGTGAAGTATTCGCAAATTTCTTGTTTGCTTTCTTGAGAATCCAAATGTTGGTATAGTTCCTGGAGTTCTCTATTAGCTCCAACAAAATTAGTGCCATTATCACTAAGCACCTCAACTGGACAACCACGTCTTGCCACAAATCTACGAAAGGCTGCAAGGAAGTCAGCAGTAGATAAACTGGAAACTAGCTCAAGATGTACTGCCTTGGTAGCTAGACATATGAATAGTGAGATATAAGCCTTGACATAGCTTGGCTTCCGAGTATGTCCACGTTTGAGGGTGACTGGACCAGCAAAGTCCACTCCAGTCTTGGAGAATGGTGGAGCTGGCATGATTCTGGCTGAGGGTAGTTCTCCCATAATTTGACTAGATGTCCTAGCATATGTCTTCTGGCAGACAACACAGTTGCGAGATATGTTTCTGACAAGTCGTCGAGCTCCAATCATGTAGTAGCACTGTGCAAGTAAGCCCATCAGAAGTGTAGGACCTGCATGGAAATGGACGATGTGAAGATGATGCACAATAAGTTTACTAAGATGTGCCTTCTTGTGCAAAATGACTGGATGACATTGACTATAAGAGAAGCCAGACTGGGATAGTCTTCCTCCAACACGTAGTACACCATGACAGTCCAGGATAGGATGAAGTGAGTGAAGAGGACTTGAAACTGATACAGCCATTTTAGTCTTGAGAGCAGCGAGTTCTTTGGACATGAAATGTTGCTGATGCAATTTGAATATTACAGTTTCAGATGCTTGAAGTTCCTGCACAGACAGTTGAGATGAGAAAACCCTGTCTGGCAGTTTGCTCCTTGCATTATTGATGAACCTGTACATCCAAGAGACCACACGAATTAGCCTTGAAAATGATGAAAATCTGGAAGTGATATCCTCATTAGGTTGATGGGTCTCAATAGTGAGTGCTGTAGACTTCACATCTGGGAGTGAAGTAGTGTGTATCTGTAACTTCTGTACTGGCCAGTAGTCAGGAGGCTGTGAGAGCCATGATGGACCTGACCACCAAAGTTGAGATTTAACAAGCACTCCTGCTGTGGTTCCCCGAGATCCAAGGTCAGCAGGATTGTCTGGAGAGGATACATGTCTCCAGTGATTAGCTGGAATTCGATCGACAATTGACACAACACGATTGGCCACATAAGTTTTCAGACGGTGTGGTGATGTGTTAATCCAACCCAGAGCAATGGTAGAATCGCTCCAGGCGAAAACATCCTTCAGATCAATGTTGAGCTCTCTACTCACTGTAGATAGTAGTTTGCTCAACAAAACTGCAGAACACAGTTCTAGTTTGGGTATAGTTTGAGTCTTCAGTGGAGCCACTTTAGACTTGGCTATCACCAGTGTAGTTGAAACTGAAGTATCAGTGTAAGTAGCCCGTATGTAAACTACACCAGCAAATGCTACTTGCGAAGAGTCACAAAAACCATGTAACTGTAGATTAAGTCTTTCTTTGTTGTGATGGTAGTAGTAGCGATGAATTGGAAGCTCTGTCACTAAGGGTAGTTTTTTTCTCCAAGTCTTCCAGTAGTCAGCTAAATCTTGTGGAATAGACTGATCCCATCCAATCCCAAGTTGCCAAATCTTCTGAAGAAGTATCTTCAATGTTACTGTTACTGGGGAAAACCAGCCCAACACATCGAACGTCCTGGCTACATCCGATAAAACCTGACGTTTGGTTGGTAAGTCAATATTCTCAAGTGTTGGTGTAGCAATGTGTAGTGAGTCATTGGCTGTGTTCCAGTGAACACCAAGTGCTTTATGACATGAAGATGGAGCAGAAATCAATTGAACTTCATCCTTCTCTAGCAAACCCTCTGGAATCTTTGCCTTCAGATCAATAGAGTTTGATCTCCACTTTCTTAGAGTCATCTGTGCTTTGTCCAGAAGATGGTTAAGTGCCTCTCGTATGTGTGTAGCTTCTTCCAAGTTGTTTGCACCAGTAAGACAGTCATCCACATAGAATGACGAGTGAATGAGAGCTGATGCCTCAGGAAATTCCTGCTCATAGTCGCTAGCTAGCTGCCGCAGGACTTGGGTAGCCAAGAAAGGAGAAGATGTTACTCCAAAAGTTAGTCTGGTCATTCTATAGTCCTGGTATTGTCCAGCTTTATCCTTGACTACATAGCGATGTAAGTCCCAGTCATTAGAGTGAAGTGACACCTCTCTAAACATCTTTGAGATGTCCGCTGACATCCCAATGACATGTTGTCTGAAGCGAAGTAAGATATTAGTTAGGAGAGGATAGAGTGTTGGACCAGGTATGAGTGTGTCATTCAAAGAATAACCTGAAGTTGTACGAGCTGAAGCGTCGAACACTATTCTGAGTTTGGTGGATGTACTAGATTCTTTCACAACACCGTGCATTGGCATGTAAAAGGTCTGAGAGTCTGGTTTGGTAAGATCAGGAGTAGGTACCAGTTCAGCATGGCCAAGTACAGCGTACTCATCCACAGCAGTCTGAAAGTCTGACCACTTGCCACGCTTGATAAGTAAGTGTTGGTTCTGCTCATATCTCCTGATAGCTTGAGAACGAGAATGTCCCAATGGTGGAGCTGTTTCCCTTCTGGGGAGTTGGACTATGTACCGACCGTCATTTTCCCTTGACACAGAATCCTTGAAATGGGTGATAGCAACTTGGTCATCATGAGATAACTGGTCAACATCAGAAGGAGGTTCCTCAGTTTCCCAAAATGCCCGTAGCAAGTCATTGGTGTCAGCGTCTATACTAGCTTTACAACAGATATGAGCAGTCACTACTTGGGAAGGAGAGGTGCAATAGCCCCCAATGACCCAACCAAACATGGTATTGACACTATAGAGGTCTGAAGTAGGTGAGTTCAAAAATCCTTGTCGCAGTATGCGATGGATGATGTCTTGTCCCAGCAAAAGATCTATCCTGCCAGGAGAGCCAAAGCTTTGGTCAGCTAACTCCAACTTACTAGTGAACTCCAAGTCCTTGTGACTTGTGATATCATTTGCAGGAGTATTTCCTGTTATTGAAGTAACAACAGATGGAGAAAGTTGGAGAGGTTGTTCGTTCGGCTTGTTGGCTGCCTTGAGAGTAACATTCACCTTGAAGTTGCTAGTAGCGGCATGTGATTCTGCTAGACCCTTGATAGAAGTGGCAAAAGGAATACGTTTTGCTTTGAGAGCAGTAGCTACTTTGTTAGTTAGAAAAGATAAGGTTGAACCAGGATCAATCATGGCTCTCACCAGTTGTGCATGACCATCAGTTTCAAGAAGAACTTGACAAGACCAGACGAGAGCAGTCTTGTCAGGAATAGTCACAGCAAGTGAGGAAGCCTGAGCAGGAGCAGTTGAAGTGACTGGTGTTTGAAAAGTAGTTGTTGGAGCCTGAGAAGTAGTGGTGGCTGGAGCTTGAGAAACAGCTGGGGTCTGAGAAGTAGTAATAGTAGGTCGGTCAGGCTGGTGAAGGAGAGTGTGATGTTTTCCAGCACATACTTTACATAGTGACTTACTAGTACATTGTCTAGAGGAATGATTAGTACCCAGACAATTGAAGCATGCTTGCAGTGATTGAATAGTTTGATGGCGAGATGATACATCACGAGACTTGAACTCTGGACACAAGTACAATGGGTGCTTCTCAGATGGACACAGTTTGCAGTGGACCAGTTCCTTTGCATGCAGGGAGAACTGTGACTTATTGGATTTTGTAGTTGATAATCCATTAGTCTGCCTGGAGAAAGGCTTGTGAGAAGATGGCTTGACATCACGACTGCAATCTTTGCCATTGTAACTAAGAACAAGTTCTCGCTGGTCACAGAAGTCTATGAGCAGACTTCCAGGTGGAATGCTAGACTGATCTTTAGTGAATAGGCGCCACTCCTCTAGGAGCTTGTGACTCATGTGAGTTTCCATTATTGCTGTAAACACCTGATCTGCAGAGCCATCACCATAGCGTAGTAGAATATTCCTGTACTTGTTGAATTCTTTGACCATGTTGGCCAAACCAGTACGTGAGTAAGAGGCATTAGGAATATTCATCATTCCACGTAAAGCTTCAGTGAAAACCTCCCTGGGCTGGTCATACTTCCTTTGTAAACGCTTTTCCACTTCTTTAAAACTATCACCATTCCTAATCGAATCTGCAACAATATCCTGAGCAATTGGATCTTTCAAACAGTCTTGAAGGTAGCTAAGTTTCTCGTCATCTGTGATCCTCTTAAGCTTTCCGACATAATCTTGGAACCTCCTCCAGAAGGAGCGCCAGTCAGCAAGATTACCTTTGAAGGTAGGTAGAGGAACCATACGAGCTTTCTTCTCATGACGATAAGTGTCTTCAGAGTCATCGTGAACCGCTATTGGTGTTGTAGCTGATGTTTCTGGAGTTGCCCTCTGCTTTAGTCTGGTCAGACGGCGTCGTAGGTCCTTAGCATGGGCCTTAAGTGAAGCTATTTTGGAAGCACCAGTAGAACAAGAGCTGATACGAAATTCATCTAAAGCTTTCTGAAGTCTGGGGAGTTCAGCTAAAAATACATCTTGTAATTCCGCAGTATCAACTTCCTCCCAGTCCTCAACCTCATGACTGAGAGTGTCAAACATTCTGTAGCACTCACGTTGCTCCATCATGGAACTGATGCGTAGCCGTGCATCATCCGCAAGTTTAGTGAAGTCATGATAATAGTTCTCTTCTTCAGTAGAGGGAGACTCCAATGACTCATAGTTAATTGTGTAAGCATCTTCTGCCCGCTGTAAGAGTTCAGACAGATGATCAAGAGTGTATCTGTCTCGATGACTAGGTTCAATAGATTCCTGAGTTTGAATCTGAGTGATGACTTTTGTAAGGCTGCTCTTTGCAGTAGAACGACGTTTTCGATACTCTGATGTAGCCATTTTCAAAATAGATGAGAATGAGATGTCCAATAGCAATTACAATTTCAGTTATTACTTTGAATAGGTCAAAGTTGTAGCCACAGAAGTAGGTTAGAATTTAGTTGAGTTGAAGAATAATAGATAATTGGAACTCAGTTGAGTTGAAGAATAGTAGAGGAGATAACAGATAAGCTAGTTGCTTGATCCGGCCTTACCCAGCTGTTTTATATTTTTGAGACGAAAGAATTCAGGTGTTTGAATGAAGGCAACTTCAACACGATTCAGCCTTATGGTTTTATGAATAGAATCATTGAAGATTTTAGGCTGTAAAAGAAAATGTATTATTTTCTAGATTATGAATAGAATCATTGAAGATTTTTGGCTGTAAAAGAAAATGTATTATTTTCTAGATTATGAATAGAATCATTGAAGATTTTTGGCTGTAAAAGAAAATGTATTATTTTCTAGATTTGCCACAACAAAATTAATACTGAATTTCACTATACTATATATTACATTCAGTTATAAAATTAGTATAATTTGAATGGTTCGCACAATAGATATAACTTAATAAAAGATTTGATAAAAGGGCATTGATATAGAACAAGTAGAACTTTTATGAAGTTTGGACTGCAGAGTCTTTGTGAGCTATTATTTACACTATGCCAATATTAACTTACACGAAACTGATCTTTGATCTCCTGGAGCAATTTTTTATCTTCATATACTAAAATAAAACCAGGCAGTTATAAATTTATTAGTTGTATTATAAATCTTGCTAAATACTATCATGAAACTTCACAAGCACTATGTTATTGTTGCACTTAGTATATGATGCTCATTGCTAATTCCAAAAAGTATCAGTTGAAATAAAAAATTTGATTTTTACATTACTACATTGTTATGAACCATTTCTACAACAAGCCATCTCACTTTAGTAGATTTAATTTGTTGAAACCTGTATTGCTGATTGTGCTCAGTGGCAATCTAATTATATATTTTTTCAATCAGAAGCCAATTAGAAAATGCGAATAATTATGATGTCATTTAACCACATTAGTGATATGCTACTGCTGAAGTTTCATAACTTGTAGCTATTATAGCTAATTAAGACAAAATATTTTTTTCCACATTTTGTCTAAACCACAATACATCAATTTGACACAATAATGCTCAATAGCTTGCCAATATAAACTTACTTTTGGATACTTTGTCCTGTTTTTCCTTGATTTCTTTCTGTCTTGATGCTATACATGTATATGGATTATTTGCAAAACAGTATGATGTACCAGTAGAGTTATAGTTAGCAGTGTAATCTTGATCTATCCATAGAGTAAATTTGAACATTTGGTACTATTATGTGTTATGATGCATATAGAAACAGTTTGTGAAAAGTATAACACAATAAAAGAGGGGAAATGTAAATGTATTTTTAATTTTATTAGAATTTAATAGCTCTTAGCTAGCTACCTGCAGAATTAGAAAGTCATAACTTTTTTAACTGGCATTTATATGCAATTGCGGAACAACAAAAACAAGCTGGAGTAAAAAGATCAAATTGTTTCAGCTATGTTAGACAAACATGATTCTCATTTTCTACCTCATTCAGAATTTTTTTTTTTTGCTTTTGACCAAATTTATCTTTGGTATAAATTAATGTATCTATAGATTTTCAAATCTGCCACAATAAGTCAAATTTCCACAATTTTGCTATATTTTAGTGCCTTTAGTACTCTATATAGGTATGTAGTGCTCAAATTTGATAAAATGAAAGCTGTAATGTGAAATGACATGAGTGTTATTTGCTCATAAACTTGGACTGTATACCACAATTTAAAGCAGTAGAGATCATGTGTGAACATAGTGGGAACTTTACACTTAAAAGAGTAAGACTTATTTTTTCTGATTTGCCATCACCTGCAGCTGTCTGCCTCAATAAATGGTTGATAGTTCTAATAGGAAATAATTACCGACCATTGTGAGGTACAAAAAAGTTGGAATGTGATTGTTTTCCATTTAAATAAATTTAAACTGTCCCACTATCATTGTGTCAAGTATAGCACTTAGCTAATGTTTTACAAATCCTGAGATATAGCTAATTAACTACTGTGAAAAGTTGATGCTATAGTCTCAAAATATGTATATATAGGAACAGAGTTAGATACTAAGGAAGTATTTCAATAGATGGACCATAGTCTAGACCAGTTTATTAGTGTAAATCACTAACAGTAATAACCAACAATGCTTATTTCAATAGCTATAACCTGGTTTCATGAAGCAAAATTAGTATTATATTGATATTAATTACAGCAATTTATTCACTGAAGTAACTATATATAATAAGTTCTAATGGCCAAATGACTTTTTTGTCTTCCATACACAATCATATCTATCTTACCTGAAGCTTTTTCTTCATTAGGATCATCCAATGTTGAAAGGCAGTACTCTATAATTTTTTTGGCATTTTCTAAATAATTGGTAGTCATTGTTACCTAAACAACAATGAATAATTATATTACTATATAATCTTATGAATCTCCTTGTTTGGTATATTTTAATTTTTAGGTGGAGGAACATAAGTTTTCCTGAGGGGCCCAATAGCAAACCCCCACTGAACTATGCATACCTGACTGCAGTTGTGATTGAATTAAAATACAGAGTCAAAATTCAGTCTACACAAAACAATTATATTTATTGTTCTAGTATGTACCAAAATAATTCTTCTGCCCATTTAGGCTAGGGAACCTCAATTTTCTCATCATCTCTAGCTATATGAATGCAGCAACATCAAACATTGTATATGTATTGGGTGTAAAAGGAATTTTGATGCAGACAAGAAAACGCATACATTGGAGCAATAGACTTGTCTAGCTTAGTGGTTAAAAATCAAAGTAGCAAATTGACCCATTACGGTAAAGCTTGGTGCATCATTGGCTAAAGTAGAATCTTGTCACTGGTAACAAATTGTTGTTTTTAGTTCATGCATATTGCACAGCAATGTTGAGAATTATAATGTTTACTTATAATACAAAATTGGATTAAGTTTGTTCAATCTTGGCAGGTAGCTAATTTGTTTGCATTGGAATATAATTTAGTACAATTTTAATGTCTTAGGAGTAGACTAATAATTTTTTTTCTTGTGTCTCAGTGTCTATTAGTGGGGAAAGTGAGAGAGTGTAGTTAAACTGAATGGTAACTGTTGGAACATTTTATTCAATCATAAAAAACCAGCTTCATTGAATGATGACTTTCCCTTTGTCTTGGCAAAAAGCTATAAAGTTGTTTTGATTTCACCAACAAGTAGACACAAGCTTTGACTATGAGCTTTTTAAAGTCTACCAAATGAAGACTATAGACTATAACGAATGCTTGTCTATGTATTGCAATGTCTAACTTGTCGTTTTTATGAAGTGCTGCGAAGAATTTTGTGGATTAGGTTAAATCTAAGCAATTGAATTGATTGATTAGGCTGGTTGAGTTTTGGAACCAAACTCCACTTTATTCACCTTGATAGAACATTATAGTCAGTGCCTCTTTAGGTAATGATTCAATAGCTTTTATATCATCTCTATGCCTCATATCTGTCAAGTATATAAAGCTGCATGTAACTCAGAAAAAATGTGAACTAATACAATTAAGAATTAAAAATCATTCAGTAGCTACATGTATAGGCTGGATGCAAAAACATTTATTTTACTTTTCAAAAATTTGAATTAAAATGAATACAATTGAATTTTAGCACATGTGTGTTGATTCAGAAAAACAACAACATGAGCTAGGCTTGATGCAATAAAATTCATTACACCGTTCAAAATTTGAAGTAGCTATTACTGTTGCGATGTAATCAAATTTTAGCACAATGGTTTTTTTCATTCTTTTTATTTTTATTTTATTTTTTAGTTACTTATTGGCTAGCCACCTGACAGCAAAACAAATAAAGGGGGTGGGGCAGTGGCTGAACTGTAGCGAATAAACAAAGTTTAGACAATTTAATATTTACATACCTACAATTCTAGCACCAGACTTTGTTTTACAATAGAATTCAGTCCACCTTCTATAAAAACTTTTTAAAAAGTTTTTACATAAGCTACGTCTGAACTGATTGGTGGCCAAGTATACCATTAGGTAATTAATTTCAATAGGTTTTGTTAATCATCTCTACAACTTCATATCTGTCAAGTATAAAGCTGCGTGTAACTCTAGAAAATTAAATTATGTGAACTAATGCAATTAGGAATTATAAATTATTCGGTAGCTAAGAGCAATGTATACTTTATTAAAAGATCATTTTAAAATTGTTCCTCACCTTATAGCAGTGTTGTAGCAAACAAAGTAGCTCTCTGACAAGTGCTCAAAAATGGCTTGGACTACTACTATGAGTGCTTAAGTAAACAAAAAATATGAATATGTTTAAATTTAGCACACTTGTGGTCATTCAGAAAAACACGTAGCTAGCTAGGCTCAGTGCAAAAGCATTTATTTTATAATAGTTAAAAAAAAAAATTGAAATAAGATGAATACAATTGAATTTTAGCACATCTATTCAGAGGACCACGTGTAGCTAGGCTAGGTGCAATAACCTTCATTTCACTGTTCAAAAACGTGAAGTAGCTATAAATGGTGCGATGTAATCACAATAGTTTTTTTTATTCTTTTATTTTTTCATTTATTTTTCTGCTACTTATTGGCAAGCCACCTGACAGCAAAACAAATAAAGGGGGTGGGGCAGAGGATGAACTGTAGTAGTGAATAAACAATGTTTAGACAATTTAATATTTACATACCTACAATTCTAGCACCTGACTCAGTTGTACAATACAATTCATTCTACTCTTTATAAAAAAAATTTAAAAAGTTTTCTCATTGTCTGAACTGACAAATAGTAGCTAAGTAATACCGTTAGGTAACGATTCAATAGCTTTTGTAAATCATCTCTATACCTTCATATCTATCGAGTATAAAGCTGCATGTAACTCAGAAAATGTGAACTAATGCAATTAGAAATCATTCAGTAGCTAAAAGCAATGTATACTTAAATTAAAGAATCATTTTAAAAATTGTTCCTCACCTTATAGCAGTGATGTAGCAAAGTTCAGATAGATAAGTAGCTCTGTGACAAGTGCTTAAAAATGGCTTGGACTACTACTATTTATACTCCTTTAGAGTTCTGAATAAAAAATACATTTCTTTACCTTAAAAAGCTGGAATGAGTACTTAAGTAAACATATGAATATGTTTAAATTTTAGCACACCTGTGGTCATTAAGAAAGACACATAGCTCGGTGCAATAATATTCATTTTACTTTTCAAAAATTTGAAGTAAGATGAGTACATTTGAATTTTAGTAAACTTGTAATCATTCAGAAAAAAACAACAAAAAAATTATAGTTTACTTAGAGACCATGGGAACAAAACTGATGTGTGCATGTGAATGTATGTATATGTTTCTATGTTTAGTTATGTCAGTGTGCTTTTGTTAAAATATGTGACAGGCTCTGGCAAAAGGGGGCATTTCACGCAAACCAAAAAAATTGAGTTTTTTATGGTAATAAAAAGCTACAATTTATCTCAACTTAGTGCTAAAATACTGGAGGGTAAAACCTTCGACGCGCAGAGAAACTGGCAGTTGAACTGGGCTGTATTCAGCAAAGCAATTGAACTAGAAATCGAGAAAACATAAATTGAATTTCTACTTCCGGTTACAGCCGCTTTTTAACCGATTAACCCCGATTGACGCGTACACGCGTCTAAATTGGAAAAATCGATAACCGCGGAAGACGCGTCAAAGCGTCAAAAATGCGTCTCCGCGTCCACTTCGCCCTAGAGCTTTGTGGAGTCAAGGAAGCCACCAATCACAATTGCAGACTATTCTATATTGTTGTAAGTATCTTTTAGGCTTATAAAATACATAGACTTCCATAAGAAAATGTTGAGTAAATTTTGTCACAACAATAAGACTTCCTTCTTATAAAGTAAAAATTGAAAATATATTTCATAATAATAATAAAGGTACACAGAATAATTTTTTACAAACCAATATTACTTTAGCTATAACTGCTCATTATATGACAAGTAGAAAGCTATCTTGGCAAGTGGAACACTGGCACTTCAGCATCCTAGTGATGAAGACAATATTCTTGACCTGGCACAGCATGGCAGTGACCAGGATGGCAGTGACCAGGATGGCAGTAACTCTGGTGGTAGTGATGAGGAGTTTGATGACAGGAAGAATGACTTCAGTGCTGATGGATGTAGTGACTGTAGTAGTTACTAGATGGTCAAGGACTCTGCCGAGAGAACAGAATTGATGATTCTGAAAGGTAGCGATTCTACAGAAATTTCAACCACATTCTTTATAGCAAAAAGTAAAAATAAATATTGTTATATAACAGGTGAGACTGCAGGGAGCCCTCTGACATATACTTCTATTATGTTATGACCAGTTGCACTTGATAGTAAGATCACAAGCTATTCTGTCAACAATGCAGCCTACCAGCACATCAAAAGTAAAGATACCTTGGAGTACCAAACTAAATACACTCAAATATTCTATCATTCATTTGTGATGTACTCTTTTTCATACACTAAAGCCAATAAAAAAGCTTCTCTGTTCACAAAATTTATAACAGATGCTCAGTTCAAAATAATACACACCCTAAATAAATATCAACAAATTCTTCCTGATTGTAAGACAAATGTGTACAAAAACACTTTCTCTTACCTCTATGATCCAGTAGCAAACTGCTTCAGCCATGAAACCATACTTCCAACCTTACTAGAGTGCTTACTAAGAGCCGCGGTGTGATGCCATAAAAGTTTTTGCCAAACGGTGCGAGTACTTTGTTATTTTTAAGTCGGGAACTGCTCCTTAGCGTCGAATTTATGCTTTCCCAATAGCCTAGAGCGTACTCTATCGTTCGATAATACTGTCCCCGAGGCAATCTTCAACCTTTCATCTTCTTTCTCTCGTTTAGTGTCACCCTCCCACCAGGCAATCAATCCTCTGTGTCTCGCGTGCGCCCGCGACCGCATTACGTAAGGCGCAATTAAAATTTTTATTCGCGTGTAATCGGTTAAACGGCGACTAACGAAGTTTGCGTAGAGTTCTTTTTAGCTTTCAGAGCATCTCACATCGTCTCACAGCCTGTCTTGTCGGAATCCTTGGCTACTCTACTCCATGTAGTGGTAAACTTTCAACCAGAGGGAAGCTGTAGATTGCATGCACTATTCTCAAAGCTACGCGTTTTTTTTTTTAAGCTGCTTGTTTGAAACTCCGCCCATTCCCCGTTTATTTTAATACTTCGAGAACGAGAGAGAATAAAAAGTAGCTTGTCTTTCCACGACACGCTTGGGGTCTTTTAAGTTGTTTCGGCATTTGAAATTTGGCGTGGACTTAGAGTAAGGGTCACTAAGACTAATTCTGCAAAAAACAAAAAATAGGAGAAAGAAAGAATTTTTCCGATGACTTCTGGAGCCTATCAGCTATTGGAGTTTGGGGTGTGGTGCTGTTTTATTATATGGTGGCCGCTACCCTAAAGTTCAGTGTGTTCTGTGATCTCATTTTTATGTAAAGTGGAATTTTCTCCATCCAAAAGACTACTATCCTAAGGGACTGCGGAGCACCTTAACCTGGGGAGTTAGGACTGATGGGCAATCTACTCCACATACTGAACTTGAGAAGAAGCACTCTGGTGGCAGTGGTTCGCTATCAATGGAAGTTCCCTCACAGGCTGAACTGTCCCAAATAACCATTTTTTTTATTGTTGTAAAGTCTAAAATAGCAAAAAGTGGAAGTGACCCCTCCCATCTTCCCCCTGTCTTTCCCCCTGATTAAGTTTGACAATACATACAATTCTAGAACCATATGCTCGGTTGTACAATAAAATTCATTCCACTCTCCTAAAAAATTTTTTTTTGAAGTTTTGACATGATGTCTGAACTGTGCTAAGTATCCCCCCACACCCCATGCCCCTTTCAACTAAGTTCATTGAAAATTAATATAAGGACAAATGCACCAATACAGACAATAGAGTTCACAGAATAACTGCACACTAACTTATGCACAACTACAAACCACATGTACAACTTCCTATGTTTTACCCATGTTTTACCAATCCAGTGTAGCTTTTGGAATGTCTGGTAGCTTATTAGCCCAACATAACTCTCCCTTTGATTATGTTGCTATAGAATAAGCAGTGTACTGTATGCTATCGACACACCCACACCCACCCACACACATACACGGCATTTGAAATTTTAAACCTGCCCATGTTATCACAACACTTCAGTGTGCCTAGAATAATATGTATACTGCATGCTATATCACACAGGATGTTTGAAATCATAACCTCATGTTATCATAACATTTCAGTATGCTAGTAGTTTGTTTCCTTATATAGCTAGATAGCCCACTTAATAACTGTCGTTGTCCAAACTCAGATGTTGCAGTAATAAAAATGTCAGCTATATTCAAGATGTACAGGACCCAATGAAGATCCTGAACACAAGGAAGAAAACTAATATGAACTCTATCAAGCCAGACTCAATTATTCACCATCACTTATTATATTCACTTTACCTAATGATAATTCCTAATCTCCTCCCCTTCTAAAACCATTGTAGTTGTATCATCCCACCTTTTATTTAATGCTTGTGAAATTACTGTAGGTTTACCTCTATTCAGTTTTATTATAATTGGCTTGTGGTAAAAGCGTAGTTCGCCTTGACTCTAGGCAGGTCTACCATAACGGCAGAGTATCCGTTTCCCTGACTTAGAACTTGTGCGCGCAATAGCTACTTGTTGGTTATTTATAGAACTCGTAGGGTCTGGTCCTTCGCGCAACAGGCCATTCTTCCTGTGTGCCTTACAAGCCTCAGGCACAAGATATGACAGTGTTAGAGACAGACAAAAGAATGACCATTGTAAACACCAAGTATAGTCTGTTTGAAATTAGTTACCCATTTTTAGGCTTCATGAACCCAAGCAAAAATTTATTCTATAGACCTGCTTCTAACACAAATGTAATAAAAGTAAAGTTTCCATTAAATTTGCAGTAGTATACTAATAGTGGATGGTGTAGTGGCAACACAATCAAATTCAGTTGTGTACATTTTGCTAAACAATAGCTTCTAGTTTTGTAGCCTTATAAAGGCCTGCCAGTGAATCTAACAATGTAGCTAAGCTGGGATTATATATCTGACTAGCTAACTATGACAAAAAAAATTAATTTTCTCAATATTATGTACTGCCTGGACTTACACCACTGCATGCAGTGGTCTTGTAGATCTTCCATTAATTAACACTCAGTACCAATCTTCACACTTCCTTTCTCACTCCTACTTGACCTCCTCCAACTAGTTCTTCATTTCTTTCTTACTCTCTTTGCTAATTGATTGCTCGTTAGTACAGTAAGCAACAACTAAGCAAAGCTCAGTATTTAATATAATTATAGTATATCGTCGAAATTTACTAACCTGGAAGCAGGGCCACACACTGGATTAGAATCTGGGAAGACCAGCTAAGGGATCTCGGTAGCCAATAGGAGACTGGTGTAGACGAAGCGAAACGATTGCAAGGAATTGGTGAAATGCGTAGGCTGTGTGAGGATATAATAAATGCCGCATTTAGGATTAATGATGCGATGCTAAAGTATGCTAGGTATAGCTACAGACTTGGACTCCCACGAAACCTTGTAAACACACGAGAGTCTTTTTCGTTCCCCTTTGTTATCATTTTTATTTATTTATTTATTATTTTTTTAATTCTTTTCGATAGAGGTTTTGTAGGAAGTGGGATAGCGGCTGTAAGCAGGAAAGACCGGTGTCACAGGACCACAGCTCCCCACGACAATTCCTCCCCCGGAAGTGAGGCCCTAAGGATGGGGAGTCCCACCCGGAGTAACTGTCCTAGGACAAGAGCTCCGCCCCTAGGGTAAGGCCTCCCCATCATGCTCTCTGAAGCGCTCTGAGCTCCACCTATTGCCCTGCCCACTACGGTGCATCTTGGAAGCGCTATATAGCTACACGAGTATGGCTTCGTGTCAGGAATACTCTGACATTTTACTATATAAAAGTTAAAACAAGTATAGGGACGGCCTCAGCAAGAATCAGAAACGGAACATAAGAGACAAATCTTCTCGCTACACAGTAAGAAGTACACTAATCTGAGCTTCCAGCTTGGAATTTTTTTGGTTATGTTGTCAAATCCTCTGAAATTAGCCATCATACATAAAACAATTAAAACTTGGCCACTTTTTCTGTATAATTCATGTAGATTGAACTTTAATTTCAATAGCATCGGAACAATTCTGCAGTGATATTTCTCATCTAGACTTTGTTTTCAAATGATTTATAAAGAATGAGTTAGTGACAAGTGTTGTCAAAATGTCTTTAGAATTATGTGAAACTATCCAGGAGTGGATAAAGCATTTCTAGTAATTAATATGTTATAAGTGTTGTCAAATTAGAGACTAGGCCATAGCAGAGAAATTTCCTGTTTCTCATCCAGGAAGTAATAAAAAATTTATGCGGGCGGGCGCTAAAATTACAAAACTCAGCTGTATAAACTTAAGTCTGAACTTCACACGGTAGACTTCTCACTCAGCGCTCAGGTCCTAGATTGAAGAATACTCCTTGCTGCTATCACTATGGTTCATATGGTGATTTACGAAGTATTTCGGATGTTATGAAGGAAGGAACCAGAGGCCCTCGTTTTGGTGTGAAGAAGCGAACTGCTATAGAAGCATTTAACCTGTAACTGTTGTCTAAACCAATGCTACAAATACCATTTCATGAACATTATTTTTCACACTTTTCTTGTCTATATCAGTGAGGTTTTGTGTTTTTCTAAGTCAAAAAATAACAAATCAATGCGAAAAATGCCATATAATTTGTATTGTGTTTTTGGGTTGATGTTGGGGTGAAATTGTATGAGGGAGGTGGATGAGAAACAGGAAATTTTCCTGCTGTGGCCCTATCATTGTCAAATTATTTATTAAAATGGTGATTTTATGTCAAACCAATCACATCATAGATTTTTCTAATTTTTAGTAGTATATTTACAATGTGAATGTCCAGAATTGAATTATAGAGTCTAATCTTTAATGATTTTAAATTCATGAAAAGAAATAATTGGTAGTTGTCATAATATAACTTCCTCCTTAAACTATGTTTAGCTGTCTGTACATAACACTCCTATCTGCTAATTATTATGTATAGCTAAATGAATTAGTCCTAAATCTTGTACCACTGTTTAATCTTCGCCTTTTTTTATATGAAATGCTTTGAAGCAATTAGATAGTGAATTTGTTTAATACAAAAATGTATGTACACTTTTCATTTCACTTACATTACGTACTTAACACGTGCTTAGTTTGCCATAACAACTCGCTCACAAAAAACACTGAAATTACCCATTAATATAGTGACAGTATGAATATCTTTTCTAAATTATATAATTAAAACTTTAATGATTCTATATACTTTTGTAGGCAAAGAATCTGTGCCTTTATGTTTCTAAGAGTCATGAGTCTGGCACTCAACACTTGCGAAGAGTAGTAGTTGATTCCAAAGAAAAGAAAAGGATTCTGCAAATGTGTCATGGTGGTGTGGATGGTATGCATTTTGGGAGAGATAAAACATACAATAAAGTAAGTTGCATTTGTGATTGGATAGATGCTCTGGGAAAGCATACATGCAAAGAGGTGCATCAGTTTCAGCTAAGTACATTCCTCATTTACCATGCTTGCAGCTGACTCAACTCAAATCGACAGAGTGTATATATATATATATATATATTTGTACCATGGTACATTCAAACCATCAGATTGCTCGATTCGCAGTGAATATATTTCATACCCACCTCTTTGGAGGTGAATAAGTAAACTGTCCAATAAAAAAATGTTTTAGTGCATTTTGTATTGCCTAGAGCCATAGTACAAGTCTATCGCACCCCTCCTTTCGGTCAGTAATGGATTTGCACTATTTTCGAGCCTTTGGTCTATGATTGTGTAAATCCTAACTTGACCTCCATGTCATGGTGTATCCTATAAGTATGTAATGGGGATAGAGGGGAGTACTAGATAAGGACCATGTAATAGTATACTTTAAAGATTAGGGAAACTGAATTTTAGGATTTACAACTGGGATGACTCACTCACTACAATGCAATGTTGGAACCACCCCTAGCTTAAAATTTACTTTATTCGTAGATTGCAGAAGAATTTTACTGGAAGGGGATGCATGATGATGTCAAGGAGTTATGTAAACATTGTGATAAATGTCAACATACTAATAATGTGCTTCAGAAACCAAGATCCGAATTACATCCAATACCTGTCTCTAAAGTATGGGACAGAGTAGGGATTGATTTAGTGGGACCACTTCCAGAGACAAAATGTGGAAATAAATATATAGTCACACTTAGTGATTATTTTTCCAAGTGGCCAGAGGCTGCACCCCTGAAGTCTAAATGTGCTGAAGGTGTGGCAGACTTCTTATTTGATGTTTTCTGTAGACATGGCTGGCCTAAAATTATACAATCTGATCAGGGTAGAGAATTTATTAATGCTGTAAACAGTTACCTCTTTAAGTCTACAAATATACAGCATTGTATATCTAGTGCATATCACCCACAAACAAATGGATTAGATGAGAGATTTAACCAAACTCTTCTAAATACTCTGAAAAAAGTGGTGGGTTCAAATGAAAAGGAATGGGATACACATATACCAGCTGCACTGTATGTTTACAGAATCTCTAAGCATGCATCCACTAAATTTACTCCTTTTTTTCTGGTTTATAATCGTGAAGCACGAAAAGCTGTCTCATTTGAGATGGAGAAAGAAGAATGTGGAGAGAATGGCAGTTCAAAAATATTGAGTGACACTGAAGAGGCTGAGAATATAGATGCGATTATATCAAATTTAGTTAAAGTTCGTGATTTTTGTCACAGTAAAGCTAAAGATAACATCTCAGTGGCACAGGAGAAGCAGAAGAAGCAATATGATGCAAAGCATAATTCATTTAAGGTATATATAACAGTTTTGTATTGCGTAAGTATTAATTATTCGGTTTTATGTAGGTATATCCTGATGGAAGTAGTGTTTTGTTAAAAAATATGAAGCATGCACATAGAATGGGGGGCAAAATGGACACCACATGGAAGGGTCCTTATATTGTATACAAAAATATGGGTAAAGGAAAATACCAGCTAAAATCTAAAACAGGAAAAATTTTGAAGAAGTTGTTCAATGGAGTACTCCTGAAAGAATACTATTCACCTTGTAGTATTCAGGAACAACCACAGCATAACTCAAATAGTTTACCTTCACAGGTGTCAGTGCTATCTACAGTGGTACCTTCACAGGTCTCAATGCTACCTTCAGCAATACCATCACAAGTGTCAGTGGTACCTTCACAAGTGTCAGCGCTACCTTCAGTAGTTCCTTCCCAGGTCTCAATGCTAGCTTCAGTGGTACCATCACAAGTGTCAGCGCTACCTTCAGTGGTTCCTTCACAAGTGCCAGTGGTACCTTCAGTGGTTCCTTCACAAGTGTCAGTGCTACCTTCAGCAATACCTTCACAGGTCTCAATGCTACCTTCAGTGGTACCTTCACAATTATACCAGCTAAAATCAAAAACAAGAAAAATTTTGAAGAAGTCGTTCAATGGAGTACTCTTGAAAGAATACTATTCACCTTGTAGTATTCAGGAACAACCACAGCGTAACTCAAATAGTTTACCTTCACAAGTGTCAGCGCTACCTTCAGTGGTACCTTCACAGGTCTCAATGCTACCTTCAGTGGTACCTTCACAGGTGTCAGCGCTACCTTCAGTGGTTCCTTCACAAGTGTCAGTGGTACCTTCAGTGGTTCCTTCACAAGTGTCAGTGATACCTTCAGTGGTTCCTTCACAGGTCTCAATGCTAGCTTCAGTGGTACCTTCACAAGTGTCAGCGCTACCTTCAGCAGTACCTTCACAGGCCTCAATGCTAGCTTCAGTGGTACCTTCACAGGTGTCAGCGCTACCTTCAGTGGTTCCTTCACAAGTGCCAGTGGTACCTTCAGTGGTTCCTTCACAAGTGTCAATGCTACCTTCAGCAGTACCTTCACAGGTCTCAATGCTAGCTTCAGTGGTACCTTTATTGTCAACAAATGTTGAACAAGTTTATACATCAACGAAGTCACTTTTACCTCATTCTATGAGTTTGACAAAATCACCAGTGACAATGTCATATCCTTCATTTACCAATATTGTTTCTGTAGTTTCATCAGATGCACAAGGAAAGTCGTATGTTTCTTCACAGTCGAATTTATTGAGTACTCAAACTAAGAGAAGCTGTAAATGCAAGACACGATGTGGGAGTCACAAATGTTCTTGCAAAAAGGCAGGCTATGTGTGTGGTCATTACTGCCATCCAGGTAGAGAATGTGTCAACATCACAAAATTACGCTGTTGTTTCAGATCTCACGGACCAGCCGAACCCTTCATTCACAGCTGACAGCACTTGGACAGTAGTTGAAGGTATTTCACTCACTATGGAAGACAAAATGATACTGGCATCGAACAAATGGCTCAGTGATAGTCATGTTAGTGCGGCTCAGTTTCTTTTGAAGAAACAGCATCCAAATATATCTGGCTTTGAACCTCCTACTTTGCAATACACGAGAACATTTTCCGTTCACAAAGGCAAGGATTTTATACAATGTTTACACGTGTTGAGTAATCATTGGATCTTGATATCCTCTGTGGGATGTCCAGCAAATGTGATATTAGTGTATGACAGCATGAATACAAGATTATCAACTTCTAATAAAGCAATAGTTGCTGACCTCCTGCAATCTGAGCATCATATCACCATAAAATATGTTAAGACTCAGTATCAGAAAGGCTATTCAGACTGTGGGCTATTTGCAATAGCGAATGCAGTTGCGATTTGCAATGGGTTGAGCCCAGAATACCTTAAATATGATCAAAATTGAATGAGGGGACACTTGATGCAGGCGTTAAAGAACAAGTTTTTGTCTCCATTTCCTGCTGGCAAAGCTGACAGAAAAAACGTAATTCAAAAAGAAAAAATATATGTTTGTGGTAGCTGCAGAATGTTTGAAGAAGAGCAAATGTTAGAGTGTGTCAAATGTGAAAAGAAATTTCATTTAAGATGTGTTACAGACAAAACATTTAAAGAACAAGAAGAATGGTATTGTACATCATGTTCTACAACTAAGTTTTCATATGGACAAATATCTGAAGAGGTTAAACTCCTGAAGGTATGAGGGTAAAAGCAGTGGTTATTATACAATGATTTATATAAAATCTTTTCATAGCCTCTAATGGTGGAAATAATGGCAGGGAAACTTCCATCCGCACATCATTTTGTCTATCACCATGGCACAAATAAGCAAAAGCAGAAGCTAAAGTATGCCAACAAATACGGACCAATAAAAGACTGGCCTAGTGATCAGGTAACCAATGAAGTGTAGTTAATTAATTAGATGCTATTTTGTGAGGCATCGTTACAGGTTTCGGCATTACTGAAACAAATTCTGACCACAGCACAGGATTTTGACAGTGAATGTACTTTTGCATATGCATTGGATGTATTGCTACCAGAAGTAAGATATTGAACTGCCAACATTAGCCATTGAATTATTCCAGCTATTAAATGTTAAATTTAGATGATGGTTCGTGTGAAGGCGAAAATTGAAAACTGTACTATTGAAGATGCTATTGACAATATGACAGCTTAAATTAATAGTGTTGTTATTAAAGTAGCGAGTAAGCATTCAATATTTTTTATTTGTTTACTTTATTACATTTATATAGCTAGCTATATAGCTAATACATTGATTAGTTTAGTTGTGCTAAATTATTATTTAACTTGCACTCTTTCTGTAACTACCTACTCTGTGCTTTTCTGGATGTCTGAGGCAAACTGCACAGGAAATAGTTTTGTTGTGAAGAATGTTGGGCTGAGTACTTATTACTTAGGTGGCCTAGTGATTATTATTATTATTGAAAACATTAATGATGTGTCTTATATTATTTTGCTTCCATTTTAAAGATAATCTTGCAAGTTAGCCATGAAAATGTTATGTGAGGACTGCATAGATAGCTACTGAAAAGGAAGCTGGGGCTAATGAGTAGGACCTAACTTATTTTTTTCCATCCAATTTCTTCCCAATGGCTTGCTAATTCCTGTACATTGTGCCAACCTGTTGCTTATTCTATAGTTACAAGCCAAGTGTAAGGTAGATGATACTTGACTTGGATAAAATCTCGCTTCTAATTGTTGTGAATAGTCAATGTATGCAGTGATGATGTTATGATGTTTTTATTATCATCATTTTTTGTTTTGTATGACCTGCACATATTTCTCAACAAAAAAAATTAACTTTGAGCGTGAACAGGAAGAAGACGATGTTTACATTACATAGCAATAGCATGCAATTCACAGAGTTCTTTTTCTAAGGTGTTATTATGCAGGGGAAATTTTTATATTAACCCTCATCACTGGCTGTGTAATTTAATAACCACCAAATTAAAAAAATACAACAACAACAACAAACGAACAAAAAAAAACAGGACAGGTAAAAACAGGGCACATGTTAGTTGGGTTAAGTTATAATGACTGTTAAAAACAGAAAAATTTCCTATTCTTATACTTTGTTTGTTGTTGTTTTTTTGTTTTGTTTTTTTGTTTGTTTTTTTGTTTTGTTTTCAGAAAAAACTAGTGATTATTTTTTTTTCTTCTGTAGCTATGATCATAAGCTTTTATTGTAACGCCCCCTATTGTCACACTGTATGTTTGCTTTATACTATATTCTCAGTGGTTTACTGGAGTGCTAGGTGTTACACTACTGTTGAGGCATGTATCTCTTGTACTTTAGCTTTTCTCAGGAGACAGCATCGATATCTATCATTTCATTGCACGAGTTACTTATCGACAGCTACATATCGACATAGATTATATTCACATTGGTACTGGCATAATTTTTTTTTTTTGGTATTTGTAATCAGCTAGTGTGAAGTAATACTGAGAGTTAGACTCTACACATCACTTTTAGATTTATACTCATCATGTGTGTGTGTTTGCACAATGTGTTTACGTGTCTTATGTATCACGTGGAGAATGGGTTTTAAATCTGTGTATATTGTAGTAAGGTATTTTTGTATACTTTCACACATGCTATGTTTATTGGCATGCAGAATTATTTACTTTGAATATTTAGGTATGAAACACTTTCAGGAATATGGCTGTTGGCTTGCAGAGAACTGTGGTGAAACTTAACTTTTAGTATTAGCTATTTCAAACAATTAAATCAATTTTTGTTTACAGTCTTGATATAATGCATTCAATATAATGACAACAATAATAATTAATGAAATCATAATTGTCTCTGAATTTCGTAATAATCCATGATATAAGCACCGTTATAAGAAACCTGCCTATATTTTGATTTGAAAATAAGCTGAATAGCTATACTCTATCCTATTCTAAACCTTATAACACAAGCTTATACTGTGTATAGCTTACAACGAACTTATTGAAATTGGCTATCACATTATATGTCATTACTTGAATTAATAATTATATTGGAGCAGAACTGAAGTAGCTATTTGCAGAGGTTTGCTTTGGGGGCGTTGTCGTCCTAGGATGGAACCTCCCCACTGGAACTTGTGCACTAGCATGAACACTCCTCAGTTAGGACATTAACTCCCCACCCTGCTTGACTCAAACTTGGGCTAACTTACAGTTTTTATTTACCTTAGAAGTATGGTAGATTCTTCGCTTTACTCATGGTCGATTAACTTGAGTTTGATGAACTTTTTAGTACCAATTTATTTCATTAATCAAAATATTTTGGACTCCATTCTCACGAGGCGAAAAATCCAGACTATAATTTTTAGAAGAATAAAGTATATTTTATCACTTGCATCTATAATTGTATTGGAGCATAACTAAAGTAGCTAGCTAGCTATTTGCAGAAGTTTGCTGTGAAACTTGCTGACTCACACCCACATACAAACTAAACATCATGATGGATCAGCTGTATGAGTCCATATCCACCTCATAGTTACTTGGTCCAACTTTCTTCATGGTTCATTGTAAAAGTTAAATTTTCCAGTCATTTTAAGTGAAAAGAATCTTAACTTTATAGGTAAATGTCTACTAGCCATAGCTATAGCAAAAATAATTCATAGCTATAAAAAAAAAACTTAGCTATTTGTTATAAAATTGAAACTAAAATAATCAGAATGTCTTTTTTCCAAACTATTCTAACCACTTCAGCTATTACTTTAATAAAATAATAGCTAGCAATGACTTCTTGTGGTTACCTAGTTTTAGTACAAAAACTAAAACCCAACTCTTGTACTAAAATGGAATACCAAAGTTTTAGGCTATGCTTTAATACTGGAATGATTCTTGAAGCCAACTGTATTATGTATTTTTCTCTACTTATTCTCAAACTTGTAGTACTATTAGCTACTCAAGCATTTTTTGTTAGTTATTCAGAATAGCTATAGCCAATTCTCATTGGCTGCATAGTGTTTTTTTTTAATTATTCTAAAATAGCTATTATTTTTGTCAATTTCTGGAAATAGCTAGCTATAAGTTATTCAATATCTTGATTTCAGTACTATAGTTCATGGTGAAGTGGAATTCACTGAGTTCATATTATATTGAACTCCAAGTCTAGTGGCAATTAGACTACGAAAAATCAATAATTTAAGCCGTTTTTTTTTATACATTGACAATTATTTGGTAACACCTAGATAGGTGTAGCTATATATCTCGTCTGCTTCAGTGTAAATGTCCTATAAAAATTTCATTATCTTGTAAGTGGCTCACTTGAAGTAGTTAGCTATAAAAATTATAGTCAGGAGTTATGTCTGGTGAGAATGTTGGTTGAACTGATTGAAGACACTTTCAAGTAAAAAAGAAAGAAAAAAATACATTGACACTAAAAGTTCATCAAACTAGAATTAGCTAATCTAACTATCTAGTAGCAAGTGAATCTACTAGCTAGCTATATCTCTAAGGTGAATAAATAGTAACTTTGTCACGTTTGAGTTTAAGCAGGGTGGGGAGTTAACGTCCTAACCGGGGAGTATCCATCCTAGTACGCAGGTTCCGGTGAGGAGGCGCAGTCCTAGGACGACAACGCCCCCGGAGCTCCCGTCCGGGCGGAGGCCGCGTCCTGTGACACCGGATACCTAATGAGTACACTTGGTTTATAATGTAGCGATCATTCAGCGAAGCGAGCGAAGCGAGCGGAGCTGACTCTCTAATGAGTTCGCGATATATATATATATTTAGGTCTAGAAATTGTTTTTGTTCTTGCGTGGGCGTACGTGTGTACCCTTTCTCCTACGCGCTTGCGCGGGCCGGGTAACCGTCTTAGCAACATCTTGTTTTGTTTACCCGCTGTACGAAGTAGCGATGCCCAGTAGACAAAACGTTCCCTTTATCCTACGCGCTTGCGCGGGCCGGGTAACCTTCTTAGCAACAATTTGTTTTGTTTACCCGCCGTACGAAGTAGCGATGCCCAGTAGACAAAACGTTAGAAACGCTCGGTCAAGAGCTTTGAGGGCGTTAGGAACTCCAGAAGAAAAAATAGTAAGGAGAGAGATAAGAAATGAAAAGGACAGGGCAAGGAGGAGGAGAGCTAAAACGAAACAGAAACTGGTAGCAAAGTACAGAATCTTTCTTTTTGAAAAGCCATTTAAATGTTCCTAATTTATTTATTAGACTATTCCTGAGGATTACTGTACCAATCAACTTTATACAGCTGTAGACTCAACTACTCTTGAAGACACTGAAAATGCAGCCACACCATCTGAACAAGAAGCTAATATCCCCACTACTTTTTTTGCACTGCAAGAGGAAGGAAAAGACATCTATCAGAGGACATCCATTTTCATATACACCCAAAGCAGCAAAAAAAGTTGCAGAAAATATAACTCAAACAATTTCGATACCGCAAAGCCTTTCAGCTTATCAGCAACGAATGCAAGAGGTAAATATAAAATATAATATATACTTCAATAAGTTAATACGAGACATTTTCGTTTAGGAAACCATTATGCAGAGAGCAACGTCTACAACTAATGTTACAAAAACAGCAAGTCACACATTTGTTTGAAAGTGATAGTGAAAGAGATCACAGGCTCCACTGTTTGTCCACTAACCAACTGTTGAGAACAGCAAATGAATCTTCATTACAAAATTCCTCTAGATTAGAGCAGTTGTCAACTAACCAACAGTAGAGATTGGCTGATGAAACACCACTTCAACGGGAGACTAGATTGTCTCAAGTTAGGGGGAACAGGTCAAGACAACATCCCCAGGTTCCATTGCACCATATTATTCCAGCATTTGATGATCCTCAAGTTCACACAGCAATGCGTAATTTTCATGCTAAAATCTCATCGATTACTATCCCAGTCTGCATAACGTGTATGGAGAAGTTTCCAGGCACCAAAATGAAATTTAAGTCATTGGAATGTTGTCGATGTAGCCGGGATAAACATATCCCTAAGCTCTATTCAGCTCAAAATAACATGCATCCTGGAAACATTCCTCCACTTGCAGGTTAAATTTAATGTAAAACTATAAAAATTAACCTAACTCTATTATCAAACTATGTAGTCTAAGATCTACATCCATTTAACATACTCTGCTCTCCCTCTGAATATGTTATAGTCCCCAAACAAACTCTTTTATTTTTTATTTTTATTAAACCACAAAGTGTACATCAGCTATAACTGTAATGATGTATGACATTTTTAATTAAATAGCGGATATTCTGTCTAAAACACCAGCCAATAACTTTGATGGTAAAATAATTCATTATTCTTATATCATCACAAATAATATAACATTTAAACTTTATTATATAAAGCAATACTATGTAGCTGATTACGAATTACATTAATAAAATAAATAATAAAATAATTCATTACTCTTGTTTTACCACAAAAAGTATAACATTTAAACTTTATTATACATAGCCTAAATTTTATAACCTTCATCATACAGTGGTATAGAATAGAAGCACCAATAAATCTAGAAACAACAGACAGACATAACATTAACAACATCAAAATAAATAACTGTATCTATAGCTGCAATTACAGGGAACATGCACCGCTCGCTTCGCTATTTTGCGCTATTCGAGCGCACCACTAGTTTATAATGTAGCGATCATTTTGTATCAGGATGTTAAAGTAACGATCCCCTTGTTTCCTGTCGTATCGTAAGTGTTTGCACACTGTGGTGACTGGAGTGAGTGGAGTAGTCCAGTTAAGAAGACAATCCAGCCTGAAGTCACCAGTATTGTTTGCCTAGCAGAGATGATAAAGTCTAAGCCCCAGGCAAGGTTGCTGCCACCAGAATCGAATCTTTTTCCCCAGAGGATTAGATTTAGGTGTAATTTCGAAATGAAGAAAGAATTTACTGACTCAGACACTGCAAGGCAGCCACATATATTGAATGTTAATTAAAGATTGAATGATTGAAAAGGTGAAAATGGATTTTTACAAGTTGGGAAATGTCAAGTTGATTAGCTACATTAAACTGAAAAGGTGAAAATAGTTTGTACATGTAAGAACAGAGGAGGAACATAAACTAACACACAGTTATACACAAACAAGTAAATGAATCGAAAGTACAAATGTATACATTGTGTGTGTTCACCACACACAGGGATATAAATGAAGCAGATATAGAAGATAAAAAATAAAGGAGTAGATAAAGATGATATGAAGATTGCCAGGTGAACTTGTTTTAGAAGATAGAGGTTTTAATATTCATGAAAGTTCTGGTCTGTACTGTGCCAAGCTTCCATCATTTAGCTACTGGTGGAAAAACCCCAGCTGACAAAAAGTGAAGTAATTTTTCTCGTCAACTGTCAAGATTTTAATTCATGTTGAAAGAGTCATAGGCCTACTTTGTCAAAAGTACAGATATTTGAGTCAACAACGCCAATTAACATTATTATGACCAGTGAAAAAGACTGTCCAATAGATAAAATAGAAGTTATAAGTTGTGCACTACGTAATTTATGTCCATCAGTTGTTTCACCTTAATCCTTAATTAAAACCATTCCCAATTTTTTTGTTGTTACAATGTTATATTATGATAAAAAGTGAATTTGTAATATTTGGTTGGGGGGGAAAATTATTCCAAAAAACATAGCTAATGAACAGTACAACAACAGAGTTTACTTAGACTTCAACTTTTTTCCCCATGCGATGACAGGATGGACATAGCCACTTTCCTTTGGGAATCCATTTCATCTTCAGGCACTTCAGTCATATAAAACCTTTCTGTTTGGCAGTTACTATTACCACAGCAGATCATCTTTCCAGACTCTGTTTTCCTGCAGTAGCACCATAATCTAACGGGACCTTCCATGGTCACAATATTATCAGAAGAAAAGCTAGAAGACGGATGTGTTGAAATAACCGTTGCTTCTTTGGTGAACCATTTACCAACAAAGTCAGGCAGAAGCCCGTCTTGATTAGTTCAATTGATTTAATAAATGCAATTGTTATGAAGGGTTCATCCAAATAGTTTGTTGAACAAAGGAGTTGCTGGAGGTACTGTAAGCCTTTGTGAGTGACACACTGAACCAATTACTAGTGGGAATCAGACCTGGTACTGCTACAGCCTTAAGTTAGCTACCCAACCGAAATAGATGTAAGAATCAAGACTTTTATGAATAAGCGTTCAAAGTTTCACCAGTATACTTGCTAGTCGATTCAATGAGGTAGCAAAACATATCTGGATACTTCAGGCCATATTTGTTCCAATGATCTTCAATAAATCCTTCCTTTTAGCTAGGAAAGGGTCGCTCCCAGAATGAAGACATAATTAGCCTATCCAAATGGCGACGTAGCAACTGTTGCTAAGTAAAGGTCACTTGTACGTCATCACTTCCTGCGTAATCAGTGCGTATGTAGTGCGCGCGATGTGCGACAATGCGCGCGACGACAATTGCTAAGCCACACCCTCAATAGCGCGCGGGCGACTAAAGGAGGTTGTACACATTTAGGAAATGTGTGGTTTATTGGTCACTTTTCTCAGACTGACTGCACTTTTAGTTTTGGACGTTGATGCCTGACTTTGAAAAGCTTGCTTTCCCCTCGGGTAACCATCTTGTGGTGGAAGCTGCGGTGAGGGATTGTGCCATTGAGTCTGTGGTGGTGTACGCTGACCGGGCTCAAGTCAAACGAAAGGTACCTGTTGCGTTAGCTACTGGAAGAAACGAAGTCGTAGTTTATGGGTTGTCAGATTGCGTTGACCAAAATTCAATTAGGTGAGTGAGTCTGAGGGCACACCCTTACTAATTAAGACTTATTCATCTCACTATATTTTACCACTAATGTACTACTTACAATTACTATAGACCAACAAGGAAAAGTCTTTAGCAAACAATAAACTAACATGTGACATGTGCTAACATGTGCTACATCAACTCATTATCATCTAATGATATTCATGATCCATCCAGAACCACCACAAACTGTATATGCACTGTAAGTTGTCTTGGGAAAATTAGTCCATCATAAGAAGTCAAGCTCACCTATTAATCTTTCATTGTCCTTCACTTCTATTAAACGTTCTCTCAAGCAAAAATTTTGGGATCTATTTATTGCACTTTGATTCGGACAATTCCTGCACATTTGATTGTTTATGTCCTTGCTCCGGATGTCACAGTCACTTTATTAATGTATCACTCCCCTCTCACACTTAGCTGTTTTATTATCATTTATATCCTTTTTTTTTTTTTCTTTTCTTTTAGCTACTAGTGTATTTAGAGTTTGTCCTTCATCCACCCATCACATCACATTACAACTCTTTTAATTCTCTTGTTATATAGTGGTTTTAAAATAATAATAATAATAATAATAAAATAATAATAATAATAATCACACTTCAATTTACTCTCATGCAAACACTTTTACATTTCATGAAAAATATAATTTCATTATTAACTAAAAACTGAACAACAGTTTCCCACTGCTTAATTCTGCCTCGTGTGTGCCCTCTCCCCCCCCCACCCCTCCCTAGCAATAAATATTTGGGGGGGAGGGGCGAGTATAAGTGGATGCAACTAACTCACAAAATCTCATGCCAGATTTCATTTATATGGTGGTCCAAATTTATTATCAGTTAAGAGTAAAGATAGCCCCTTTCCCCTCAATACTTAAATGGAATTTCTGAGTATGCTTGAGGGTATAAGCAACCAGATTTGTTTGATGACACCATATTGAGCTTGAGGTAATTTAAAGCTATATTGTTTTTAGACAATGAAATAGTTCTATAAGCTTTATTTAAGGCTGCAAATGTTCACACACACATGCACACGCATATGCACCATCACCATACCTACATAGTTCCCACCCCTTTTTTCAGATTAAATAAACATAATGTGCATTTTATTTATAATTGGACATTGCCTTGATCTGACATCATTGATTATTACAAAAAAAAAAAAAGGCTTAAATTGTAATGGTTAGTTATCGAGCGAGCAAAACAGCAAGATATTACATGTGCACGCAGGTTACCTTTTTTCTCCTAAAACACGGCTTTTTAGGCTTGACCCCAGTTTTCTCTGACACTACAGCATGAACCAAGTCTTACTTTATACTTAGGCTCTAAATTGTGAGATAACTCCTGCAAAATGCTTTTTTTTCAAGTCACAAAAAGTTACTGCGACTAGTTATTATGGCATTGAAAACCTTTTGCCAGACATAATTTTAAAACTTACTTTTTAGGGCTGCTAAGTGCCGTTTGCTGGTTGTCATGAGCCACTGGTAGAAGTTCCCACACTAATTTAATGATCCATACCAACGATTTTGTGAGAAAACGATAATATCGTGCAAATACAATTGAAATATCGCGTTGCAATGTAGGATTTTTATCGTGGTGCAACGATAATACCGGTATATCGCCCAGCTCTAGTCAGGCAGTGCTTATATATCATTCACCAACTAATTTCTATATAAAATACTCATAGTTTTGAAGGGTGGCATTTTTTCTTTAGTTACAGTACCCTTTTGGGGTAGTAATCTAAACTTTTAATGTTTTCAATTTTTAGTTAATTACGCACAGCACCCAAGCATGAGAAGGTTATAGTAGTTGTCCTGTCAGTCAGTCAGTCAGTCGGTCGTCTGTCTGTCTGTCGTCTGTCTGTTTGTTAGTCTGTGCCATTCTCTGATTTGGTGACTACTAACAATTAATTGTTGATTTAGGTATAAACTTACTCAAAAAAGCAAGTACACAAGATGAGTACACAAGATGTGAATCACCTTGTCATAATTAAATAAGAGAATTTTCACTATTTTTCTCTTGTTTTTCTCTACCCTGAATTTCTCATAATCTTTTTGTAGAGTTGAAGGCAAGGGAAAGGCAGTAATTACTGATGTAATATATTCAAGCAAGACTAAAGACAATCTGCGAAGCCCGGGATCTAAGGAGAAATATGAAGCTTTGAAGGTAGGCACGTAATTACGCATGTAATTGCGGCCAATCTGAGAGATATAGCAATGGAAATTTTCAAAAATTCTTAATGTAAATGTTTGAACAGGAGGAAATCTCAGCATGTGAAATAGATGTCAAACGGCTGACATTTAAAGAACAAGTACTAAAAGATGAAAAGAAGTTATTGGATAAGTTTGCGAGTCATATTTCAAGTGTTCATTCTGTGAAAGTATGTATAATACCTACAGCATGGGAAAAACTAATGTTTACACTGGTCACTGTTGTTAGGGTAAGGATGACAGCTTATTCCAGTTGGTCAACAAGGACAATGTAATAGCTGTTATAGAATTTTTTGAGAAATATGAGGTAAGTATACATTTGGTGTTGCGTGCACTTGAAATTAATATAAATCTTGCAGGCTAAGATAGCAGACTTGGATTCTTGTCTCTCTAAGGTGGCTGAAGAGAGAAGTGTAACACAAGAAAAGATCTCTGTTTTGAAGGAAAATGCAGAAAAACTCAACCCAGGAAAAGTTGACACCATGCAAGAAAATGTGCGGTTAGTCTTAGGACTAACGTATATACTGGCACATAATGTTTGAAGAGATTTATGATGCTTAAAAATATGAGCAATAAATATTTGTTATCGGGTATGTGGACTTGAATTATGAAGACTAATCTATCAATGCACTTTTATTTCACTTTTTTCTGCTCAAGAGGGTGAGTAACCCTTAGTTCAAATTCTTAGAAAGTTAAAATAGATATTTTGTCCGCATATAATCCTGGTAATTATTGTCATTTAATTTGTAAATGAAACATTATATGGATTTTAGAATTATTTTGAATGTACTAGAATTTAAGCTGCTTTTATAAACTTGATTTTTGTTATTTTTATAAAATTCTTCTCGTTTTCGTTGATTTGCTCACTGACCTAGTTTGTTTAGTTTTCTTCAAATACGATAGAAGTAAGTCAAGTAAGCTTGGTTGAAACTTAGTCAAAACAATGTTCTGTAATACAGTTCTGTAAAGTTGACGTGTAATGTCAAAAAATTACAATAATTTTTTTTAATGGTTACAATAAATGCTGTAGATATAAACAAGGCCAAACTATTTGTTGTGTTTTCATAAATTTGAGATGTGAAGTCCAATGAATGCAACATTACTATATTACATCATTATGGCTCTCACAAATTATTATAAGTATGATGAGTGTATATTTGAGCAGGGTATCTGGCTACAACAGTATTTTGAGTTGCACTATCCTATACTTGCATGAATTACTATTTTACAACAATTGTTTGATGCTAAGTAATAATCATTGATTAGGTCAGTTCATGTAGGCCTAGAGACGACTGAGAAAGTGGAGTGTGTCTTGTTTGTATCATATGTTGTCAGTCAAGCTTCCTGGAGGTCAGCCTATGATGTGAGGGTCTTTACTAAAGACAAGATCATGAAGGTAATATTATTATTTTATTATTATTAATTATATTATTATATTATTTGTGGGTCTATCCCGGCATGAGAAAGCCCCTGGACGCATACATCTTACTGGGGCGGGGCCGGTGAGGAGTGACGATGAAATCAAGATTAACTGTTTTTATCATTATTCAAAATAATTTCTTCTCACTACTTCATAGGCTTTTAAAAAAGGGAAATTATTACAATTTTAGTTTAAATATTTTATAATTACCATTATTAGGATCACAAATAGTCATAATAATGTTTATAGCAATTAGCTTAACATCTTTAAAATCAATTTGACAGAAAGGGTTTTTCTCCCCAATTTTCAACTTTCCATAAGCTTTTAATTCGCCCTGGTTTAGCTTTTTCAGACTTAAAATGTAAATGCTTTTTTATTGATCATTTCATTGTGGTATGGATCCAGATTGAAAATAATTCTATTATTTAAACTACCAAGTATCCTGCCACACAGTGGGACTTGATGCTAACCTTTGCAAATTAGGAATGCAGTAGCATTCTTATTACCCTCTACCACTTGGTTTAGTTGCATCAGTATTCCTCTCCTGCTATCTTTAATTCCTGAAAACTTTCCTCTCTTCAGCTCTTTCCTTGAACCATGTATTCTCTTCTCCTCCTTTGTCTATCTCTTCCTGGTTCTTGTTTCTCTGCCCTTCCATGTATGATTGTGGACTTAGGAATTGTGAAACTATTGTCTTCCCTTTTGAATGCTTTTTTATTGACTTTCATCGTGATTTCACCTGATTTTAGCTACAATAGTTGTTGTTTTCTTGATTCTTCAGTTCGTGGCAATGTTTTACTGTCTCAGCTAATAAATTATTCTTAAATACACGCACCGTCGTCATAGTTAGTGACACACAAGCATATAATAATATTTCATATTTTTGTAGCTGTAGCGTTTGTGTGTGGTTGTGTCATAACGCTAATTTTGTGCCCACTACATTCAGTTTTAATGTGTTTAGATAGGTTTTATGCTATATAGGTCCAGTATCATGGTTTTATCAAGCAGCAGACTGGAGAGGATTGGAAGGATGCCAAACTGTCCCTATCCACAGCTCAGCCCAGCATTGGAGGATCTCCTCCAGAGTTATCAACTCGTGTTCTTCGTTTTAAAGGTTATTTAAAGTTAGGCCTGATTTCATTGCATGAAGAATATTTCTTTTGTAGAACTCGTAATTGGTATTCTAGATCATGGCAATATTCTGAGGAATGTAAATGTTTGTGTAAAGATAATATTATTTTTTCTAGCAAGTACCCCGCCACATAGTGGCGCTTGATATATTGCAAAGTAAGAATGCAGTAGCACAAGTTATCTTACTCAGTTATCATTCTCTACCATTGGTTAAGGTTACATAAGTTTCCCTCTCCTACTCTTTTTTTCTGAACTATCTGAGCTATTCTTCTACCCACCTCTTTTAACTTCAGCTCTTTTTCTTGAGTCATGGATCCCCCTTTTACTTTGTCTATCTCTCCTGCTTCTGAATTTCTGTCCTGAGAAACTTTTGTCTTTTATTTCGTACTTTAGCCTTTCTTTTGACAACTAAACCCCACCTTTACTCATCAATTCCACCCGCTTTTTAGTTATAATTAATTGCTCGCCTTTTTGCGTTCTCTTCCCTTCCATTTTAAACCTACACCCCTTACCTCGCCGATTCCATCTGCTTTCAGTTATGATTAATCGCCTTTTACCTTCTCTTCCATACTTTCTCCTTCCTTTTTGAAACCTACGCCGCCTTCTATCGTCATTTGCACCCGCTTTTTAGAAGTAACCAGCACGTTCTACTGATTGTGACGATACTTTACCTACCATAAACATTATTTACATCTATGGTAATAATATAATTCTAGCTGTATATTAGACCTTAGCAAGTTTTTCTCTGTATTTTCAGCACAATATGTTGACATAATTGCGTATGTGTTTTGTGTATAACTGCAGATATATATATACGTCAGTTTTGCTGTTTAGGATTGGATGAATATCATCCAACCATAGTAAGTTTGCAGTAATTACAGGGGCATTATGTATTGGAAATCTTTTTTTGTTTAATTTTATTGCAAGGATGATTTAGAAGAGGAGGAGGAGGAAGCGGAGGAGGAAGCATTAAAATCATCTTTTATTACTACAGAACTTCCAGGAGGTCCACCACATTTCAAAGGGAAGCCATCACCACTTGAAGTGTATACAGCCAAAGTGAGATATTGTCTCATTATAGTTACCTATGATGCAATAATCTGTGTTGATAAAGGAGTTCTTCTATTATATAATGTGCCATTATTCGCACTAAAATTTGCTATGAAGGGAGGAGGGGTTGTGAATTTTCACTAGTGCTACTGCATAACACAATATGAAAATAGTTAATTGTTGCTATTATTGTTGTGATTCGTATTATTATCATCATCACTAGTTATCACTGCGTATTTTTGGTTATTATTTTACTATAATAGGTCAATGATGGTCTTGTTAATACCACATATGAAATTCTAAGAGCCAGCAGTATTCCAGCTGACAACACTGAACATAAGGTACTCTCATTAGCTGGCTATTACTCAATGTATATTTAATGTACTTTGGCTTAATTTATGAAAAAGAATACATCATGTTAGTTGTGAGTAGTAAGTCATGTGTTTTCTCTGCTCACTAGATTATTTTTAAAAATTTTAGTCGGTTATTTTAGTTACTATTACATCTCAAAAAGAAATTTACCAACAATTGTGTGTGCTGCTGTTGTCTAAGCATTTGTAGCTATGAAGAAGACACTTTCAACGTCAACTTTCTTCAACACTTACAACTATACACATACCAGCCAGGCATCGATAGTAGGCAGATATAGCCTTATACAAAGCAAAAAAATCTTCTAAAAGCTTGAAAAAGAACAGGAACCAGTTCATTTTACAGCAGGTTCTAGGAAACTCCGAAGAACAAGACCGGTCGATTGCTTGCGATGCCCGGTATTAAAAAGTTTATCCATATTCTTCCAAAAAACTGTGGGACTCCCTATAGGCTTCATACTTTCTATTCTGAGTGCTTGAACTTTGTAGCCAACAAAAACTTGAGTGTTTGACGCCCTGGAAATTCTTGGCCAAATAATTCTCGATCGCTCAATTAAAAAAATACGCGCAACCCGCACATGTGGGCTCAAAATTAAAAAAAAAAGTACAATACCTCCTCTACGTGTAAAAAAGAATTAATATAGTAACACTGAATAGATTTTAAAACAAATTGGAAGACATGAGCCTGTCCTTGCCCACATATAAGCTGTCACACTGTCGAAAGGGTGAACTATCTTTTCAAAATTTTATGTACGGTGAAATAATTTCACAAGTAGTGGCTATCAAATTTAAAATAAAAGCACAGTGACTTTGACGTCTTTCGTTACTTTATTAAAATTAGTGTCTGTGACATTATTTCAGGTAACAGTGGCTTTAGTGGACCTTAGTCCTGACTTCCACTACAATAGTGTGCCTCGTCTCTCTCCTCATTCCTTCTTGAAAGCAAAGTCAAAGAACACATCTCCTTATACTATGCTAGCTGGACCTGCTAATGTCTTCATGGACAACAATTTCATTGCAAAGGTAAATAATATTCAGTTATGCAAATCGATCTAAATTATATGTTCTATGGAAGAAAAACATTTCAGGTATTCTGGCATATCATTGAGCATTGTTACTACATAATTATAAAGCATCATTGTTACAAACTCTCAATGCTTCAATGTTGTGTGAATCTAAACTATGATTGAACATTAGCTATCGAGACTATTAGGCAAATACAAACCAGCAAATTATATAATCTTTTTGAATGGGTAAGTGTATAGTTATAGAATGACATCAAGGGTTTATACAGGTGACTAAGAAGTTAACGGCAAGCCCTCGAGTGAAAATTCATGTATTTTCTTCATTTTTTATAGTCCGAGTTCTCAGATGTATCTCGAAATGAAGACTTTACCACATCTCTGGGAGTAGACCAATCTCTTCGTATCACCTGTCAGCCAGTGGGTGTGGTCCACAACACTCGCTCTGGCCTGCGTAGCAAGACCACCTCCATTACTTACACTCACAAGTTTCAAGTGAAGAACACCAAGTCCCATCCAGTCAACATCCATCTCTCTGAACAAGTCCCACTGAGTTCCGATGAGAAAGTCAAGGTACATACACTGAATTCAAATGTCTCACTTCTATCAGTAGACTGATGAAAAATTGATTCAATTTCATCTACTTGCATTATAGGTGAGTGTATCGGAGCCTGCAGTGCAGAAAGTGAAAGTAAAGTGTCCTCTGCCAAGTGGACATGCCATATTGAATGAGAGCAACAACATGGAGTGGCATGTCTCAGTACAGAGTGGAGAAGAACTGGAGCTGAGATTAGTATACAGTGTGGAGTATCCAGCTCAGCATCATGTGGAAGGACTTCTTAAGTATTAGTTAGCACTGCTTTTGATTCTGACAGTTTTAAATAATGACTAAAATTATATTATTGTTATAAAGTTAATAATTAAGCAAATATTTTAATATTTAAAAGTAATTATCACTGTGCCTTATAAACATTAGGACCAGATTAGCTATAGATACTGTCTATTAGTTATTAGCTAGCTGTAACAACCAATCATTGAAATTACTGCATAAAAAAAATAAAAAAATGCCAAACACTATTTGCAGAACCAGTGATTAGGAAGTTGTACATTATTACAAAATGTGAAAGGCTTGCAATACAAGATAACATAGCTCAGCATATTGCATTTTATTTTAGCTAATGTTTTCTATTTGCTAGTTGTTCCTTGGGTTTACTTCTTTAGCGAAGTTTAGACATTGGATAGCTACATCCTGATCAACTGCACAACAACAACTTAATATATATATAATATATTAATAAAATACATGTATATTATATCTATATTTTTCGTCACCTATTATAGGATAGCAAAGAATATATACAATTAGTTTTTATTGTAAACTGTAACAATGGCAATTTGATGTAAGTCTTCCAGATACTGGCTTTGGTATTTTTTAAATTAATTTTTGAGATTACTAAAATACCCTCTACCTATGTTGGTAATTCCATTTGAAGGTTCCAATACTGCTTTCTATAAATACTTTCAGACAAGGCACTGAAAATATCCAAATACGTCTCTACCCTGCCACTAAAGGTCTGATCACCTCCACTAGTAACTCTTTCAACTCGTCATAATCCTGGTCTGCCAACTAAAGCTACAGAAACTTTGTATATATATATATATATATAATATTATATATAACGTCAGAGAATTAATCTGCATCTTCACTGCGGTAGAAATTCAGGCAATTAGGGAGTAGATGGGGCACTGACTACTTCCACATTCAAATATGGTAAGGTTATGTGTGATGTTGGACCTAGGTAAGCTTGGTAATGTTCATATTGTTGAGACATCAATGAGGGATTGCCCCGTGGAATCCGTGGTGGTGTATGCTGATAGAGCTGAAGTGAAGAGTCCCAGTTAGTTTAGAAGCTGGGGGAAAATGAAGTGGTGGTCTATGATTTGTCCACTTGTATAGATAAAAATTCTATCCGGTAAAGAATTAGAACACTTTACTTTATAATATACACTAGGAACTGAAACATTTTGTAAATCATTCAAGGCATTAGGCCAATCCAACTGAAACTTTAGTTTCCTGTCCAACCATACCTGAAAATTTGATGATGAGGGGGGTGTTTTAGTATTATGTATTATGTGAATATCATTATTTTAATTTATTAAACGGTATTTTAGCAATCAATGAAATAAATTAGTGACTAGGAATTTCATAAATCCTTAAAATGTCAAAGAAAAGAATCTTGAAAGTAGTCATTGAATCCTAGCCTCTGTATTGTATCTCTTCTGTTGTTCACACACACACACACACACACACACACACACAAATGCAAAAAAATGCAAAAAAAAAAAAAATGCAAATTCTCTTGCTGTTGCTAGGCGGTCATGTGCACCTGGCAGAGCCAGGATGCCTGTGCACTAAGAAGGCACTGTGAGCCGTGCAAGCAAAGCTCCTGGAGCTGGGCTAGTAACTCGCAGGAGAATAGGCCTTTCCTCTCAGCAAGTGGTGTGGGCACAAAGTCCCACCTGGATCACTGCTGTTGCATGAGAAAAAGACCTGAATTTGCACCCCAGCAAATGCCAGGTACCCAATCACAGCTGGGTGGACTGGTGGGGCTGATAGGAGGCAGATGGAAAATCAGATGGAAAAAATGCCTGAGTTGGGCTTGAACTTCAGGACCTCGGACCCTGAGCCCAGGACACAACCACTACACTACACAGACACACACACACACACACACACACACATGCACACACACACACATGCACACATACACACACACACACACTATTTACTAGTGAAGCTATTGGTGTGGTAGTCTTGTAACCAGCCGTTTATAACATTCGCCAGTTTCCGTTAAATGTCAGAATGTATTTACTTCGTTTTATAGTGATTTAGATTGGCAAGATATCCACTTAGCACATACATAACTTTGGTCTCTAGATTGGCTGTTCCAACATTATGGCTCAATTTCACAAAAACAACGTTAAAGTAACTAGATGTTCTCCTCTTTCCTATGGCAGCACCCCTTTCTTCTATGGGGAGAACGGCTTGACACTAATGGAGTAGTAACCCCCATTTTGGAGATAAAATACATTCATACATTCACTTTACAATAATAATACAATTGTAGCTTTTTGCAGTTACCATAACAAGTATGCTGGAACCACAAGCTTGTTCCTGAAGGGAATATTATAATAAAATAGATATGATGAAATATTTTTCCCTATCATATACGACATGTTCTTCATCTCACTTAGCATCTGCTTGAAGTGCAACCACTTAATTCTGAGGGAAAGGTAGATCTAATTTGTCAACATCATGTAGGGTACTGAAATGTCTCTCTGACCCTTTTGGAGAACGAATGACCATCAAGATACACAATCAGAGGAATGACACTATCTCCAGCTATATAGCATCCAAAAAGTGGTCCTAACATCTCATTATCTAGCTTGAAAGTACCCATAACATTCTAATAAAAGACACTCCCACATAAAGGATAATAGAGCATTGTCCCAAAATGTTCATTCAAAGAGTCTACTGTAGCTACATTGCAATTAGTGCAAAAATTTGCAAATTGCAATTTAATATATTTGCAATTTATTTGACCCTGACTCATTAATGTCATGCTGTTATAGTATGGATTACACACAAGAACTGATTGATATTTTAGTATTAGAATTCTTTAACTCAAATCAATTTTGACTGCTAAAAGTATAAGTACATACAGTTAGTGGTATTTTTGTGGTTTTGAATGAGGACATATCTTCTATATATGTAAAATATAATATTCAACATTCACTAAAATATTTACAGCTATTATGCTAATTGGAATTGTAAAAACAAGTCATAAAAATCTAAAACAATAATCAGAGAAAATTTTTTTTTGTGTTCAATTGGAGGAAAGTTCCTGAAAAGACAAATTAACATTTATTAGTAGCTATACTTAATTGTAACAATATTAACATACCAAAATCCTTTTTTTTGCAGAAGGTTTTGCTTCTTTATCGTATACTCGAACTCTATAATCTCTGTATGACTTCGGAATGTTTATAGGTGTGAGCAGCTACAGAACATTTTTTGCAATACAAATCTTGGTATGATTCAATATCTCAATATCTTGCATAGTGTTAAAGTACTATGGTGGTATAATAGATAGCTTGATAGAAAAACAAATACAAAGAGATCACATAGACAGTCTCCAAATGTTAAGTAGCACTCAATTTGTTTCAAATTAAGGCTGTATTAAATACCATTCATAATGTCCCTATAGTATTTTATGTCACCCAAATTTTAAACAATTCTCACCTTATCTATAGCTTCATGACTTAAAGCTTTCCTTTTGGGTATAGGAGAATGTGCCTATTACACATGTGCATTGCAAGAGAAAATAATACAACTTCTATGTTATGTTAGAAAAGAGTGCATAATACAGGTTTAAAAATATGTAATACACAGAATTTACAATACAGCAAATTTTCTCAACTAAAACTCGACAATTTGAATTTTTGCCAAAATCCTCCTAAATATTGGCTTTTAACATTGAGAAAATTTGCTGTTATATCTATTCCAGCCGAGAATGGATGAAGCTTTTACAGTATACTCCGTTTACATTCTTCTCTATGATATTTTTGGGTCATTTTACTTATGACATAACATTAAGCTCTGTGTCAAATTCTATAGCTATTAGCTATATCTAATTGTTGTGGATCATGTAAGTTAGGCCTATTACTTTGAGCTTAGCTATCATTGTATACCCTTTTAGAACTTCAAATTCTTGCCAAATCTGAGGTAAATTTTGGTAAATAGTTGAAATGTTGGATTGAATTATAAGAATAAATTTATTGACTGTAAATACAGATATAATTGCTATTCTTGTATATTAATGACATACAGGCATAAAACAATATATAAAGCTGACCCTTGTAGATGAATAACTGAACCTGTACCACTTTCTTTAAATATAACTATAGATGATTATATTAGTGAGCGATATCTATGCCACTGAATGCTTGCATAATCCTGAAATACTCAAGGAAAATATCCAATGTATAATACATAACTATTATTCTGACAGTAGCCATAGGTTTGCTATTTTAACCCTCAGATCATATGTGCTAGAGGGTTACAGTACTCACTTTGTCTATCAGTCAGTCAATCAGTCAGTCATCATTCTGTCACACAACAAATAGCAGCTCTTGAAGTTGGCAGCCTCCCAAAGATTGAAACAGAACATGCCAGATTTTTTTGTTTCGGCTGATTTTTTCAGAAAAAGCTAGTTATTTTTGACCGTACGATCATAAGATTTTGTTAGTAACACACTCTATTGTCATGCCATACTCACATGAGCAAGTAATTTCTGCTACCTGCAGAGTTGCTTCATATTCTCAGTGGTTTAATGGACTGCTGTAATTGGCGTTCCCTATTGTTTGATTGAAACTATCTTTCTAAACACTGTAAGACTTTCTATATAATCAAAAGGAAAAGGTAAGCTACCATTTTAGATTGCTTATTGAAGAGAGGAAGTATAGTATGCTTACTCCCACAGTTTACAGAAAACCTAAACACACAGATAAATACCTTCACTTAAGTGTCATCATCCTAATCATGTTAAGAGAGGAATTGTAAACTTGTATCGGAGAGCTAGGAGAGTAACCAACGTGAGTGAAAATTTAAAGGAAGAATAGAAATACCTTCACAAAGTACTTCAAAGTAATGGTTACTAGGGCAGGCTCTAAAGAGTTACCTTTTAGAGATTACAGATACCAAGCAAAAGACAAGAGAGGTTTAATTCTTACTATTCCATACCTAAAAGGATTATTTCAGAGAGTGTGTATAGAGATTTTGACATCAAAACAATGTTTAAGATCACATCTTACTAAATCAAAGATACTCTACCCATAAGCACCGAGTCATCCATAGTGTATAGCATATCCTGCAGCCGAGGGAAAGTATAGAGGTGAAACAACTAGAAGGCTTGAGCAAAGAGTGAAACAACATCAACAAGCTTCAAGAGAGGTGATGAGAAGTTTCCAACCACTGTTGAACATGTTTGGTAGCAACATCACCACATTAAATTGGAAGAGAGTTTTAAACAGAACCTCTAAGAATCATGAGTTAAAGATAAAGGAAGATCTACAGATACAAACGACATCAGAAATGTGTCTGTGTGTAAACGTGTTTCCCGCAATTTAGCTCCGTCTGTTATCTAATTGACTTGTGGACCTAGGCAACCACAGAGCACAAAGAAATCCAACACAAGAGGCTCATTATGACTAATCTGGTGGTGTCAAGCAAGCCCTTATCATATAGGAAATTTCCAAATCATTTAATCTACACAGTCAAATTGGTATATTGAGGTTCTATTGATTGCCATTAATATAAATAATTATGTTCCCATGCACCTGTAGTGAGCAATCCCTTTATAAACTGGACCTCCCACAGTCTGTTTAAGGGTATTCAATAGCAACTAACATTCAAAATTGATTTGATTAATAGTATCTTGAGGTTATGGGCCACCAACAGGGAAGAAAGCTAACTATATGCTATTGTTTTTGTTTTCTCACATTTAGTGTGGCAGTTGGCGGGTATTGGTGTAGTGTATATTAATGTGATTCCAGAAGGTTTCTTAGGATAATAGCTGTGACACATCAAATGTGTCAAGTGTCATAATTGAAATCAAAAGTTAAAACTAAACTCTTGGTGAGCATTACCACACTGGATACACTTACTTAAAAACAACACTAAATAGCTAGGAAAGCTGTCTGATTAAAATGAGCAATGTTGAGTTTTGAGCATATGGTTTGTTTGTTTTTCTTTATTGACCAGGTTAATAACTTTTATGCTTCTGGCACTATTCAAGTAGCCTTTATATCATAACTTACCCATTGGCAGTTAGTGTTAGATGTCTATGTGTTCCTTTACTTTTCATTTCATTTATTTTTAACTCTGTGTGTTGCATTGGTGTGGATAAAGGCCGATATTCCAACAGCCAAAATTGAAAATTGATGCAATTGCCCATCCGATAGTTAAAAAAAATATCTGTGTGCTACCACATCGACTGTGTTTGTGCTTGAGTAATAAGTAATAATTATGACTGTCAAGTTTTTAATTGTGTCACCAGTAAGTATTTCTTGGGTTACTTTGGAGTATACTATATCATTTTATTGTAAGGAAGATTTGCCTTTCATGTATGTTGTTCTGTACATTTTATCAAGTTTTTTTAACTTTACCTCATCACAAAAATACACTTCATAAACAGGTTCTGGACGTTTTTCAGATGAATATGAAATTTCGACATCCTAAAACATTACCAGAATGAGTCATAATAATAGTATTATATAATTTTCAGGTTATATTACTACTTACATATACAACTACTTCATTGTTTCCCTGTTTATATTCTCTTTCTTTTCTTTTTTTTTCGTCTTGTTGGTCTTTACGATTCTATAAAATATAAGTGTGAACAAAGAACAGCACTGTACATATATAATTTAGTTTACTTAAAATTGTAAATATGTTAATGGTATTGCACATTTACTGGTACTCTTAATTATGATACAGTCTATATGTATACTTGTATAACTAGTGATGTGCTCGAGCACAAATGGTGAGCAAGCTTAAAACTACACTATTGTTAAATGATTGATACAAGTTAACACTCAAGCTACTAAAAAAGGTTGTGCTGTAAAATTATATATATATGGTAAAGGGGATTCAATGCTATAGTAACCACTCACCACAACTGATTGAATTAAAAACCAAAACAAACCAAAACAAGTTTTGTTATTTAAACGCTTTCTTTGTGATATTTTTTAGCTATGTAGTAGCTGTGAATTTTCAAGCAAATACTTTTTTTTAGTTTTGACTGCACCCACAAAAAAATTCAGTCTAATATGGGTAGAGCTTCTGCGCTAAAGAATGACGTTGTCTCCAACTTGAAACTACTTGAACTGTACATTTCCAATGCTAGAGCAGCATGCTTGCGCACTTACCCTTAAGCTACCATGGCATTTCACTTTGTTTCCGTGCTATTTCAGCGATTTTTTCCAATACATTTTTGAACTGGCAGTTTACATGCAGTACAATAAATAACTTGTAGTACGAAAAAGGCGTATTAATGCTGCACTGTTTATATACAGCTCACCGTAGTGGTTAGAAGCCCTGTTACTCGAGAATAATACCGCTTTTTTCTTGAATATCAACAGTGTTTAATGAACTAATAGTTTTGAAGTAGAATACATGGAACAAATTATAAGCTTTAGTGCAGTTACCTTTTTTTTTTTTAATATTATACACAAATTAACAAGGAAACAAAAGTAGGTGTTGCTTTTTCATCTTCAAAATTGAACCCCCCAATGCGAACTTCTTGCTATGGGCCTGCTTAATGCTGTAGTACCAGAGGAAACTGGGTGAAACCTAAAAGCAGTATTTTAGGATAAAAACGGGAAGCCGCACGCGTGTTTAAGGCGATACATACCATCCATATCATAACATATACCCAATTTTGCATTATCCACCACTAATAGTATCTCCCTCACTTCGCTAACTCGATAACAAACATCCCCAATTTTAAATTTGTGTTGCCCCTGATAGTGTTGTCTCGCTTGCTTTGCTTGCCCACCAAATATATTAATTTCACACTAGATATCTTCACTATGTTATTTTTAGGTATGTGACCTGTGAGATAACTCAAGGCTATCACAAGGTGTTATCTCATGCTTTATTGGATTGGGGAAAGCTCATTACCATAGTAGTTATAGCAACTAAGCCTACTCAACCAGTTTTCTGGGTTTGTACAACAGCTAGTTTCTCTAGTAAAGCCTAATCAACCAACCAGATTACAGCAGCTGCTAAGATATCAGCTGGGAGTGTGGGGAGCCCCTAAAGAGTTTTACAGTCAACTTTACACTATGAGTTACCAACCCTACCTATACTGTAGTGAAGATATATAGCATAGAATAAACCACTTATTGCACACTTCAGATTGATATGGCTAGATATTTCACTTTCAGGTTATTTTTAACTCACCTCTGCCTTGTGAAAATAAATTAGTCTGTTCTTGAAATATTTAGCCATATCACACTCTGACTCTTTTTAATAAGCATTATGTAATAGTTTAATCTTCAGTTAGAGGGATTATTGCTGGGGAAGGCAGGCAATAAGGGATAGCTAGTAACAAGCTATCAACGGGACTGGAGATAGAGGACTGCAGGACGAGACCTAAACCTCTTGACACCTGTGGCCTGACAATATTCATGAAATATTTAAATTCAAAGCAATCATATTTATAATATCGTAATGATATTCAAAATTTTTTTATAAGGTAACAAATAAAGAGGGTATTTTTCATGCTAATTAGGCATGTTAGTCAGAATGAAAGTTTCAACTGTGTCATGAGAAGCTCGTGAGTGAAATTGCTTTATGTGTTCCAGGCTTAGTAAATGGACAAGCAGAAATACCATTAGTTATTGATGAAGAATCTGACATAATAAAAGTTCTAAACATTGATTGAAGTTCACAATTTCTTCTCAGACTTCTTTTACTCATTAGATGTATTCTCTTTCTTTCACAGGCTTTTTTTTAAAAAACAATACAGATTTAAAATATTTGGTCACCACCGGTGTTACGTAAATGTAGGCCCCCCGGTAAATTACTGGTATAATGGGGCCCCCAGGACCTATACTACCAGTAATTTGGGCCTCCCAGCGTTAATTTGGGTCTTCCCTTAGAGGAACTTAAAACGCGGCTTACACAAGAACTATTGTTCAGACACCTCGCAGTATTCTAGCATAGATAAGGGTCTGGCTAAAGAAGTTTGTATGAATTTATAAACTACGTACAATAAATTAATTTCAATTTAATAAATACTTTGAATTAGGTGTAATTAAATTGGCCTGGAAGCTATGTTTCCATAGTTATTAGGTAAAGTTAACAAATGCATAAAGTGTATGTAATGTTTAGCAGTTATAATGAAGAACTTTTGTGTTATTTTGAACCAAGTGTAGCAAATTGACAACCAGCCAGCAAACAAACACTCCAATTTATACTGTTAAGGGGTGCTGCTATGCTACAGTTTCACTCTCAACAGAAGCTGAAAAAGAAATTGTGAAGTGATAATTAATTGGTGGAGTAAAAAAATTCAACGGATAAAAAGAATTTCTGAAAAAAGAAAATTTTCGTTGGTCTGTTGAGAGTGAAACTATAGCATAGCAGTACCCCTTAACAGTATAGAGACACTGGATTGGAGTGTCTGCTTGCCGAGTGGTTGTCGTAGCTCAGTGGCAGAGCGCTTGTGCCCTATACAAGCGTTCCTGGGTTTGATTCCAGTGGCGACCAAATATCTTTAATTCTGTATTGTTAAAAAAAAAAGCCTGTGAAAGAGAGAGAATACATCTAATTTATTTAAGTACTATGATAAGATAAAAATAGGTAGCAGTTTTCTCAGTTTATACAGTCAATACAATTTGTTTTGAAACCTAGCAGAAAGTTGTCCCCATAGCTACCCTTATCGGTTAGGTAAAGGGGTCTCCCTATGCCCTACTAGTTATTATTATTATTATTATTACTGACTTTACAACCAATGGGACAAAACAAGTATTGTGAGTGAAGTGAAAAATGTAAAGTGTTTGTGGTTGAGGGTCAAACTCTAACTACTACTAGAGCTGCCCGAATAAATAAGTAAACAAAAGAAGAAAGTGAATAAACAAAAATGAATAAATAGGCTCATGATGTGGGAGGCAAAGTGATGTTGATATTAGATGTGTGACATTGAGAACAGGGACATAGTTGGCAAGCGAGAACAGATGATGACTGTTTCAGCAGATTAGTGGCCAAAGTTCCAGCAATATGTTTTTCCAACTCTATGATACCAACGATTACAAATATAACAGTCCAACACATTGGAACAATACAGGTTACATCTAGCTATTCGGCAGCTAAACTAGAGCTTTTAAAAAATAATACCACGATTGCATAAGTATTAAACTGAGTTACTTTAATCAGTTGATTAGTGAGTACCTAGACACTTCAATTTTATGGTCTGAATGTTGCTAATTTCATTTTAAATTATGAATATGTAATTATTTACGATATGAATTAGGTTTATTGATAGTCAACAATGCTATTATTGAACTAAACAAAAAATATTATTGCAACTAAAAAATTGACTAGCTATATAAAAATATCTGGCAAAAATAAAAACAACAACAAGTACTATCATTTGGCTAAATTTTTGGCTTCCAGTCAGTCTTTCCATGAAATAGTAATACTTTCCGTATCAGCTTTAAATTTCCTGCGACATAAAAGAACATTGCACGGTGTACATGAATATGTAAATATGTTAACATGTCCACTCATTTAATTAAATGTATGCTGTTAGCAAGTAGATATATCTCTCCATTAACAAGTTGTTAGGTGGGTGTGTTTTGTCTGACTATGTATTTTATTAAAAATATAACTATGTATATATAAAGCTACCATCCTCCTCATGAAAGTTACGGCTGTAATAGTCAAGTCAACACATAGTTGCCAACCATTCTGTAAACTTGGAATATTTGAGGGTGTTTCTTATAACGAGCATGACAAAAAGGCAACAATAACAACAATAACATAAAAACATGTTATTAGCCACATTAATTCATAAAATTGTAGTATTTATTTACATATATTTTTCTTACTCAGGTTTCACTTTAGCTTTCTTCAGCATAGACCTGGATGCTTTATATCCAGTTTTTCTAAATTTTGTGTCTTGCAAATAAACAACTTTTACAATCCCAGACTGTATAATAAGTTTGGCACATTCATTGCAAGGGAACAATGTTGTATATATGGTACATCCGTTCAAACTCTGTGCGTATTTGTTACAAATTGCATTCAACTCTGCATGGCACACTAAAAAAAAAAAGAAGAAGAAAAATCAACAATAGTGAAAATTTTACTATTGTGGATGCGTGAGTTACATAGCTTCAAAAAAAAAAGTACAATCATATTTGAATACTTTTACCATATGCCCACTTGCTAGCTATCAAATCATTTCTCAGACAAAATGAATATTGCTATTTGGCATATGACCTAATCAGGTATCACTGTATCACTTGCAATAAAAACGGTAAATGTAAATGCTATCTCCATAAAAGGAGTGAAACATGCAAAGAACATTTCATCTGTAATTTTGAAACAAAGGTGCTGGTTTCAATGTTTGGGAGGCTATCATCCTTGATATCTGTTTTTGATGGTCAGATTGACTGACAGACCCGAGTACTATAATTAACCCTCTCACGCATGTGCTGAGGGTTAATAATTAGGTTTACAATGAGAATATGAATTAATAAGTGGTAAAAAGGACAGTTACAAACCCTTTGGTGCACTGTTTTAACAAGATCAACTGTAGTATTTTATTTTTAAATTGTAATTTTCATCTCATAGCTATCTGAAATTACACAAACATAGCAGAGTGCACGAGACAGTATAGTACATAGAGAAAAGGAGTAGGAAAACAATTGTTATAAGCCAAACAATAATGTTTAGCTGGTGTTATACTCACCATATAAATGTTTGTCCTTGGATTTAGGTGTGCCCTCCTTGTATTTCCCCCAAAACATTTCCTGGTCAGGACATTCATTAGGCATGCCATTATATCCGACACTAATGATTCTTCCATGCTCATTGACAATGCATGCCCCAACCTGTATTTTAGTTCACAAATATATAGTGCTTATTATTTAAAAAAATAGTATTTTCTAGGAGTACATAAATCCTTCCATTTGATTGTTTCAACATCATTGATGATGCATGTTAGCAAATTTGAATTTGCTGGATTTTTTTTTATCTTCAACTTTATTTAATGACTAGGTCTGGTACATGGTAGAACCTTAGAAATCTGGAACTCACGAATCCCAAATGGATAACTGAAACAGTTGTCAGATTGAGCCCACTCCCAAGTTAGAGATATATTTGAACAGCAACTGAACAGCAAAAATGAGTGAATAGAAGTGTTAATGAGTGGAATGACACAAGGGGGAGGGGGGGGATGAGCATGCCATAGGCTCCAACCGTCCCGAAATGTCCGGACCGTCCCGGATTTGTTAACTTTGTCCCCGGTCCCGGAAGAGACTACTATTTGTCCCGGAAAGTTACTTTAACCGGCAAAAGGTAAAGGGTGTCTCTACGCGAAATGGGAAATGATCGTCAGTATCACAAATGCAGGAGTAGATTCACGGTTATTGTAGAGGTTGACATGAGCGATTGCGGTCCTTCTAAGCTTAAAAGAGCCAGAAGGCAATGCCATTTTGATTTTAGCTGGCCTCAACAATTCCCTGGTATAGGGAGAAGCTCTAAAGGTAAAAGCAGTAATAAAGTAGTGGTTATTTACTACTTTCTAGCTAGCACAACAAACTTTGTATAATAATGACTATAAAATAAATACATAAACAAAAGCAACAGCAATTTACTATTACAATGAACAGTCATTTAGTGTAGGGAATAATGTTGGATATATATTTTGATACATCAAATGTAAATCTCTTCCAAGGTTTGAGGTAGTTGTATACAACTATCGTAAAACTTAGATGAATTAGAATAAAGTTCCATGCAATATCTCTGTCCTCATTGAGTAAGCACTTGATAATGAAAAAATTCATTATTCTTTTCCACAGAAATTTTTTTTAACTTTCAAAAATCCAATATAATTTAAATGCTACACCTATTTATTAGCCTTAATCGTACTTATTTAGTTAATTAGTGGCGGGTGTGGCTATGGTCCCTGAAGCTCCTTTGGAAAAGTTGGAGGGTATGGCATGCACACTCTCACATAGAAATGCACACACAGCAAACAAGGTTCATAGTCCAATCCATGCACTTCACTGGCGGTTGTTCGGTGCATCTGGTCCCGAACAATTATTTTCATTTAGGCTTACTGTATTGATTTTAGGTATTATAATATTAGGCATTTTAATTTATATTTAGTGTGGTTTTAACTTATTATAATTCAGGAATGATCTACTAATACATGTTTATTTTTAATGGTCATAAAAATTATTTATAAATTATTTCTACCTGAGATACTTTGCTGCTGGTTGCTTATGTAAGTCATAATATTTTCAAACTGAATAAAAGATATGTCTATTTCTAGGCAATATATATATATATACACTGAAGTAATATCATCTAGTTATGATGTTCCACCAGCAAACTTGTACTTCAGCATTCCATTCTGGCAGCACTTATATGTATTCCCCTGATAATATTGCTTACATAATTCACTCTCAATTTGTGGTTTCATAGCAACAACCATATCCACGTAGACATAAACTATGAAATTGGAGTGGACCAATGATATTCATGAAATGTTAAATTTAAAGCAATCATATTTATAGTAATGATATTCAAATTTACTCTAAAAGGCTACTACTTAGGAGGGCATTTAGTGCTAATTAGGCATGTTAATCGGAAGAGGAGAGGAAAAATATACAAATCTATTGTGTTAAGGAACACCTAGATTATTAGAATCTATAAAAACTTTCCAGAACAAAACACACTTGATCAATTTAAGTCTTCCAATGATCAAGTCTGTACTTATACTAAAAAAGATATTTTTTCAGTAAAAAACAATGACTAAACCAAAAAATGTACAAATCAACACTTATAGTGTCCAGTGACTAACATTTAACTTTCAAAACTCATATGCACAACTGTTCAACAATACAATCAGCAACATTACAAAGAATGAAAAAGTAGCTATTTGATATTAAATTTTTTTATTGAAAATCTGTGTCTCTGTCTTCAGCAATGAGTGATATTCGTATTTCATCTTTCAGTGGTGTGTATCTCCTAACAATCACAACATTAGCAAAGCACATTAGTTACAGCAGTAAATATAATAACTGAATGATCATAGTGCTAAGTATAGAAGTTTTAAAGCTAATGTCTATAGCATTAATGTGCTTAATTTAGTCTCATACCACAAAATAAACATTCAGTCTGATACTAAAGGCTAAATTACAATGTAAGAATTGTATGCAATATTTTCATGAAATAAAGTAACCACAATGCAAAAAAATAATCTGTAATGGTTATATGTACAAAAATTGAATTGATTTTTTAAAGATAAAATACAATAGTGTTTAGATTAAACTTTCTCGCTTAGGCAAAATGAAAAAAATCTCAGTTGTCACCGGGTAATCTAAACCTAGGACGCCTGCCTTTAGTTACCAGTGCTCTAGCCACTGAGCTATGATAACCCACGACTTACAAGACCTTCACATTTTTCCTTTATACTGTTGAGTTACTGCTTGCTTCAGTCTCATACTCAACAGACCACCCATCAATTATGTGCCGTCAGAACACCTTTTCGATATCGACTGGAAACACCTCCCCCTCCGGAGAGGAGCCATAATTAGTGGGTTAAAAAGGCTTTATCATCACAGTTAAAGCCAGGGTTCCTGGGTTCAATTCTCCGGCGACAATTGAGATTTTTTCACATTTTGCCTTTGCTTCTTTTTAGACCCCTTTAAGTGAGAAAGTTTTAATCCAGTTTATATGAAGGGTCAGAACTTATAGCTACAATAGTGTTCGCAATAATTAACCATAGTGGTTCTTGCTATCATTGCAGGAATGTATTTTGAGATAGCTGAAGGATATAGAAATTTGAGAGTTTGCATTGATACAAGCTAACACTCCTGTCCAACTAAATTATTCAATAGCACATACTAAAATATTAAAGTCACAATTTTAGGGAGACATATTTGCTACATTCTTAAGACAATAATGTATTAATTTTAAACTTTTTTTATAGTACAATTATAGTTCTTACAACAATTATGAGGAACTATAATTGTATTGAAAAAAGAATCTAGTACAATAATACGTTTGTGTGTCAGTAATAACGACGATGACGATGACCGACGATGACGGTGTGTGTATGTATTTAAGAACGATTCATGAGCTGAACAGAGTTGGTAAAGTGTCACAATTACCTGAATGGGAAAAGTTTTAAGTTATAAATACTCTATAGTTCACAAGAAACAAAGAGAGAGAAAAACTTAGTATCTCCTCATGTCGGATTTGAACACGTGACCATCAACTACACAGGCATGCACACTTATTATTAAACCGTCCGGAACTAACCAGTTGGTAAATCCTGGAGTGCCTTAATCGTATATTTGCTTCATTCTTGTTTTTTCCCTAGGTCTTGCCCTGTCCCTTACCTGCTCTACGGTGTCTGTATCCATGAATAATTCATTCACTGAACTGAGTAAGGAATAGGTGTTCACCTACAGTAGCTAACTATAATTTACCACAAATCGTAGATATAAGGAAGGCAGAGAAGCAGGCAAGGGTCAAGAATAAGTGAAGTTTGTGAGAAAAGGCTGACTGATGCAATTACTTCAAAGTGGAAGTGAAAGAAAATACACAGAAAGGACAGATATTCTTAGGAGCAAGAGAGATAGAAAATAGAGAAGAAGGGACTCTATGAGTTGAAAGGAATAAGAAAAACTGGGATGGATAAGAAATAAATAGAGCAGGAGGGGGAAACCATGGACAAAAAATACCTTATGCTACTGCACTGTTAGTCCCAAAATTGTGGCAGGGTACTTGCTAGTATTATTATATTCAGGTCACAAGTTATTCATAACGTACCGAGCATTAATTCCAGCATTTTGCAATATAAACTTGGATGCTTTAACTTCTTTTTTTTCAGACTTTCTGTCACTTAAGTAAATCACTTCCTTGATGCCAGACTGTACAATGACCTTGCTACACTCATTACAAGGAAACAATGTCACGTACAGGGTGCAGTCTCTAACATTTGTAGAGTGCTTGTTACAAATTGCATTCAGCTCTGCATGACAAACTACAAACATAAGAAATAAAATTGAAAATATTTATGCATATTTTAGACATTTAACTATATCTATATATCATTGTACAACTATGTGGAGCTCTAAGTTAAACTAAATCCTCCTCACTTTAGGATAATATATCCGAGTAGTTGTGCTGTATACAGTCATGAGGGATACCTTTTCCTATTGTCTTCATCAAATTTGGATCATCTTTTAATTGTTTTGTTAGTGTATACAACTTTGAACATTATAAGTCAAAGAAATTTAAAGTACTTTTGTTGTCTGCCTATATGATATTGTCTCTGTCAATTGTCATTTGTTCCACTAGTCATCTGTCTCTTCATCAAGTTTGCAAACCTCTTCAAAACCCCAGACAGAGAAAAATATAGTCTGAAATATATTTGAAGGTGTAGTCTGACAAAGGACACTAAGTTATTAAGAAAATGGTATTACATACTTACTATAAATCAGTAAAAAGATGGTAATTTTTAACAAAGTAAAATGAACTAAAGGAGCGATGAACAGGAATTTGTATTCACAATTAAGTGTAGCCATATTGTACATTAATTTTGCTTTGAGAATGCTGTAAAGATTTTTTATTTATTGAACAAATTGAAATTATATAAAATAGGTGGTAAATATATTTAAATATCATGTTGACCTTTTCAAATAACTTAATTATAACTACTGAAAATATAGGCAATCTATCTTCATGACCGCCTATTTTCCACCCAAACAAGCACAATCCGATAATTGATTTGCAAAAAATGCTCAACTGCCCTTTTTGTGCAAAAAAAAATTACCATATACACAATTTTTTTCACTAACTATCTCTGATAATGTTTTGCTGAAATGGCTTGATAGCCAAATTTGGTGGACAGGAGACAACAAACAAGATAAATACGAGGAGCCATTTTACTCACCATATAGACGCTTGTCTTTCAGTCCCTCTTCTTTACGCCATGGCATTCTATCATCATCACATCTATTTGGCATGCCATTATACCCTATGGCAACAATTCTATCATCCATGTTGACTACACAGGCACCCACCTAAGTATAAATTAAATAAAGTAGTAACGTTACAATATTATTAGCTAGCTAAGCTTATAAAATTCCACATACCACACTATCACTGGCTGTTCAAAACCGTATTTGTTAAATGAGTGATTTTTTTAGTTGTGAATCTACTAAGCTATATATTTATATTTTATTTCGCAATCATGAACTGTATTGAAGATGATGACTATTTGAAAATCATCCGTTCACCTGCCTGCCCACCCACCCATTCATCCATCTATCTGTCTATCCATCCAAGAATGAATATGCCCTATATTCTATTATAAATATATCAGTGTTATTATAAGTTAGGCTTTGTGAAAATAAGGTTATTGTTATGAACATATACAACCTTTATTGGTGGTCTATAGAATTTTTCAAAGAGGGAATTCCAAATCTCAAGACACAATAGTCATAACTAATCTTATATCTACTGCACTTACTACACCAGCACTACAACCCTGCTCAGCTAATGAAATATTCATAAATACACATGCCGTCATTGTCACTATGACTGCAGACAAGCATATTGTCATCTAGATTTGTATAATGTGTATCTATAATTGATTTCTCCCACTCACCCATTTCAGTGCATGTAATTCACAACCATTACCTGTGTATCCTTATCTTTGCTCCTTTCTTCTGATAATTTGGCTATAGCCATGTAATAATCTTCTTTCTCTATATAGTTTTCACGCTTTCCAGATGGTCTAATAACACTGAATACATTTAGTTAATTAGGTTGCATTGTGCAATAAGAGCAATCTACTCATTATTAATGGTTACTCATAGAAACTTAATTTTATATCTTTCATTTACGTTGCCAAACTTGAATTTTCTGCATTTCTGCAAAATAAAATTACATAATATGTTGAATATGCAATGGATATTTATTGCACTGGTGGTTTGTATCATCATAAAAAAACTCTCATACATTTTGGTGTGCTTCAGTACACAATGGCAATTGTGCTACTTATTCCCTATAATTAGTGTTATTCAAAGTCAAGCAAAAAAAGAAAAAAACACATTTGAATATGTATTAGAATAGCTAATCCCACCAGAATTTTTAATACTTATCAAATTTGACTCCCTTCATTAACTGGATACTAGTGATAAGCCATAGGTGCCATAGTGCAAGCAACAAGTTGAATGGTAACCGCAATCCTAAAGCCACATGCTGTTGGAGCATCAGTTTTGCTTGCTATGCTCATTTGCTGTACAATGTGCCTTACTAGAGAAAGATTATTCTAATAGCTTTGCATGTAGATGTATAGAATAACATGGTTATGTTCATATAATATCGAGTGACTTAGGCATTCATATTAGTGATGTTGTCTCACTTTACTTAACAAAAATGATATTGTTCTGCCAGATGCCAAGAAAGTATCTAAGGTGACTATCCTTAGTCAGATATCACTGCAATTGACTGAACTCAGCAAATTATGACACTGAAACATTCTATATTGGCAATAGTCTTAAAATGTGAACGTGATTAAAGCACTAACTATAAACTTTTATACAAAATACAGTGCAGTATTATCGAAAACACTTACTCAGTTGTATCTTGCTCAGTTGCCATTGCTGCTTTGTCAAAATTATTCTACCAAGTCTATTACAAAGAATTAGAAAACATGCAACATTATAGGCGGGAAGTGCAAAAATACATTAAATATATTGAAGGAGAATAAATTTATGTGTGATTGTACTATATACATTTCTTATGGGAACTCACTTATGTAACAGTACATATTAACCTAGCTGGAAAACATTAAATGGGAAGAGGTAAGTGGTGTAGACACTTGCTACATTTTGTTAAAAAAATTGCCACAGATATTTCAACCACATTGACCCTGAGTTGGACATTCACAGGAAGTCAAAACATAGATTAAGTTTTATTATACTGGCAGTAAAACAGAGGAAAATGCATATTATCTCAGCAGAGAATGACTGAATCATTGAAAGTACTAAATGTGTAGCCATGACAATTTTTAAAACTAAGAATATAATATGTTGCTACAACTACACAAGGCACGAACTAAAAGAAATGCCATGAATTTTGTTAACCAGTAAAACTTCTGTATTGAGATTGTGTATTCATAGATGCATAAATCTTTTATTGATTATCTATCAATAAAAGTCTAATAATATAATTATTTTGATGTTGTAACATGGCTTTCATGTGTTGCTATTGAATGGAATGTACATGCATAATTATGTATGAGTACTACATCATAATGTTACAGATGCATTTATTGTAATTAGTGGCTTCCTGAGTAGCTATCTAACTATCTTTTATAACAATTATAATTCAAAATCATGAATTGTAGAAGGAAAGAGTTTGTAAAAACAATGTTTAAATATGGTTAGTATACTTGCTTCTTACATAAATATAATAGCCCTTATAATTGCAATAGTATTGATAGCAGGTGTAGAGTAGCTATAGCCAAATTGAGTTTTGCATGGCCTTATTAAGGCCTCTCAAATTTGAAAAATTTAGCATGAATTGCATACTTCCAACTAGCTAACTAGGATGAATTTAATTTTCCCATTTTTGTATTCTACCTGAGACCTAGCTACTGTTATAAAACACACTAGCTATATAAACTTTACACAATGTCTCATAGAACTTCTCCATAACTCTCAATACTGCAGTGAGCAACTACTGTAGCACCCCTTTTCCCTATCTCTTCATTGAATGATGACTTTCTCTTTGTCTTGGCAAAAAGCTATAAAGTTGTTTTGATTTCACCAACAAGTAGACACAAGCTTTGACTATGAGCTTTTTTAAGTCTACCAAATAAAGACTATAGACTATAAGGAATGCTTGTCTATGTATTGCAATGTCTAACTTGTCGTTTTTATGAAGTGCTGCGAAGAATTTTGTGGATTAGGTTAGCAATTGAATTGATTGATTCTGCTGGTTGAGTTTTGGAACCAAACTCAGTTAAATATCACTTTATTCACCTTGATAGAACATTATAGCCAGTGCCTCTTTAGGTAATGATTCAATAGCTTTTATATCATCTCTATACCTTCATATCTGTCAAGTATATAAAGCTGCATGTAACTCAGAAAAAATGTGAACTAATACAATTAGGAATTAAAAATCATTCAATTGCTACATGTAAAAGCAATGTATATCTAATTAAAAGAATTATTTAAAAAACTGTTCCTCACCTTATAGCAGTGTTGTAGCAAACTTCAGATAGATAAGTAGCTCTGTGACAAGTGCTCAAAAATGGCTTGGACTACTACTATTTATACTCCTTTATAGTTATACATTTCTTTAACCTTAAAAAGCTGGCGGCATGAGTGCTTAAGCAAACAAAAACATGAATATGTTTAAATTTAGCACACCTGTGGTCATTAAGAAAAACATGTAGCTAGCTAGGCTCAGCGTAAAAGCATTTATTTTATAATAGTTTTTTAAAAATTTGAAAAAAGATGAATACAATTGAATTTTAGCACCTCTATTCAGAGGACAACGTGTAGCTAGGCTAGGTGCATAACCTTCATTTCACTGTTCAAAAACTTGAAGTAGCTATAAATGGTGCGATGTAATCAAATAATTAGCACAACAGTTTTTTTAATTCTTTTCTTTTTTCTTTTATTTTTTAGCTACTTATTGGCAAGCCACCTGACAGCAAAACAAATAAAGGGGGTGGGGCAGAGGATGAACTGTAGTAGTGAATAAACAATGTTTAGACAATTTAATATTTACATACCTACAATTCTAGCACCTGACTCAGTCGTACAATACAATTCATTCTACTCTTTATAAAAAAGATTTAAAAAGTTTTCTCATATGTCTGAACACAAATAGGCTGAACTGTCCAAATGACCATTTTTTTAATTTATTGTTGTACAGCCTAATAGAAGTGACCCATCTCACATTCCCCCTGTCTTTTTCCCCCTGATTAATTAAACTAAATGATAAATAGTTTGACAATACATATAATTCTAGAACCATATATGCTCGGTTGTACAATTAAATTCATTCCACTCTCTTAAAATTTTTTTTTGAAGTTTTCACATGATGTCTGAACTGTGCTAAGTAGCCGCCACACCGCATACCCCTTCCAACTAAGTTCATTTGAAAATTAATATAAGGACAAATGCATCAAAACAATTTCATAAGTTTGATTTAAATATAATATTATAGTCCTGCTGGTGCTCACTGCTTGCCAGGCCTTGTTTTACTGAAGTTTACTGTAAATATACTGCATAGTTTACCCTGCGGTAAACTCTAATTCTGGAACAAACTACAAACCACATGTACAACTTCCTATGTTTTACCCATGTTTTACCAATCCAGTGTAATTTTGGTTCCAGAATAAGAGTTTACCCCACTAATTATATTGGAATGTCTGGTAGCTTATTAGCCCAGCATAACTCTCCCTTTGATTATGTTGCTATAGAATAAGCAGTTTACTGTATGCTATCGACACACCCACACCCACCCACACCCACCCACACACACACACATACACATACATGGCATTTGAAAATTTAAACCTGCCCATGTTATCACAACACTTCAGTGTGCCTAGAATAATATGTATACTGCATGCTATTATCACACAGGATGTTTGAAATCATAAACTCTCCTGTTATCATAACATTTCAGTATGCCAGTAGTTTGTTTCCTTATTATAATTAAATGCAGGGTTTGTAGGCTACTAAAGAAAACAGAAAAGTGACTATAAGGGATTTTTTTAGGCGCTATGCACTATAATAAACATTTAGCTAGCAGAATACCCTCAGGGTTAGTTTAAAAAAAAATACAATAGTTTGCAAAAGAAGTCACTATTCTTGAATAACCAAGTTCTTCTATTAAAAAATAGACACAAGAATATTTCGACTTTCTGACAGACACTCTACATGAATACTTAGGGCACACTTTTAGAGAGCAGGCATATTACAGTGGATGAAAGAAGCACACCTCCAGCATCAGAGACTTCCCAACACCAGACAAAAAAAAGTTAAGCACTGCAAATGCACAACGCACCTGAATCGGCCCGAATCGGGGGGGGGGGGGGGGGGGGGGGCGGTAAAACGATTGAATGGGTGTGGCCGTATAGCAACACTCACTGTAATCTTCCTTTTCTCAAAATATAAGCAGAAAATCAATAAAGCGGCCAATTAAAGGGACTTAAATCGTCATCTTGTGAGAGTTCCTCTTCTCTCAAGCATTAAAGTCCACCATTTTCAAGATTTTCTGTTGACAGAGTGACAGAGTGACAGAATGAATGAATGATTGAAAATGCAAAAGAAGGCACTACTATTAAAAACAAAGGTCTTAAATTTTCAGCTTATAACAATAATAGTTTTGTTCTATTTATGAATACAAATTTTAACTATTGCATTTAACATTGGTCTGTTTGCATCTCTAGGATTCTTCAGGAGTAGTGCCAAGGGGATTTCTTTGGGCATGAGGTTTAGAATCAGTGTTCCTGGACTGCTCAACACTTTCTAAAGCTCTATTACATGCTTGACTCAGCCATAGATGTTTACAGCTCTCTAAGGACTTCAGGCATTCTCTGGGTTTTAACCTTGGCTTGGTGAAAAAAAAAATACGACAGGAAATTTGGACATGCAGCTACAAGAAAACTTCGGGCACACTTTTTGGAGAGCAGGCATACTTAGCTAACAGGTGATGAAGAAGCACACTTTTAGCAGCAGAAACTTCCCAACACCAGACAAAATAATGGGTTACACTAAAACTATAGAACGCAAGTAACAAATCTGTACGAGGCCTGATAAAATTTGAACGCTCACGTGAGCGTGCGTGATTCTGATTAATGACAGACTGCTATAACCCTCTCGCGCATGCGAGCTGAGATTAAATATTTGGTCGCCACCGGAAATCAAACCCCCACTTGCTTAACGCACAAGCGCTCTGCCGCTGAGGCCCAACAACCAGCCAGCAAACAGAAACTACAATTATGTATTTATACTGCTAAGGGGTAACTGCTATGCTTCAGTCTCACTCTCAAAAGACCAACAGAATTTTTCTCTTTTTATCCTTGCAATTCTTTTACTCTGCTAGTTTATCTGATAAATTAGCAGAGTAAAGAAATCCACTAATAAACTAAAGTGGTAACTATGGTATAAAACAGTTAAAGTGTGGCAACTTTCAGAATAGATAGTCATCTCTCCCTCCGGCTTCGCCCACTGGATCAGGACTGCTATTAGCAATAATTCCTCAAACCATTGGTTTAACTATTCATATCCCGAAATCATTACTATACAGCCTTGCTTGCTTCGCTGAAATATGAAAAAAAAAAAATTTTTTTCAGAAGTAAACAAATTATGTGCTTTTCAATATAATAGTAAAGACATAGCTAAGATACACAAGTTATTATCTTCAAACCTGCCTAGCATAGTATGAAGTGAAGCTTAGCACAACCGTTGTCTAAGAGATTATTTTTTGTAGCTACTGTACACAAAATTAGTCAGCAGACACCAGTTGCTAAGGTCATTTGACATAACAGATCTTGTAATAAACGATCTAGAGATTAACATATTATATTTAAGCTGTTAATTGGATAAGTTCCAAAAGGCTTTGGAATAAATTTCAATCTACTGTCTGGTATTTTATATGTCTTGAATGTAGCTAGACCTCTTTTTTTTTAATGTGATTTCAAATGAGTAACTAAAATTAACATGTACCTAGCCACCAATAAAAAATGGATGAATTATGCAATAAAAGTTGCATTATAAGACACTATTAGGTAAAGAATAACTTAAATCATTTATAGTATTACTTCTCACCTCTGTAACAGTCTAACTGTAGTACACAACGTCTCAAACTCCAAAAAACACTAGCACTACAACAAATTGATTATTGTCACTCTTCTGCGGTATGGACTTACTCCTAGCTACAATTAGCCTATAAATACTCCCTGAGTTCTTATGCTAAATATGGTGGTTAGAAATTCATAAAGCCCTTAAAGAGCTAGTGAGGGTGTGTCAAGTAAGCCAGAAGATGAATACTATTAAATTTTAGTACACCTGTGGTCTTATTCTCATTCAAGGATAGTAAGCTTGATACAATGAAATTCATTTTAATGTTTCAAATTTTAAACTTTAAATGAATTTCACTGTACCACACCTACATTTTTTTTAATGACTGCAGGTGTGATAAATATGTTTATAGTATAACTTCTCACCTCTGTAACAGTCTAACTGTAGTACACAACGTCTCAAACTCCAAAAAAACACTAGCACTACAACAAATTGATTATTGTCACTCTTCTGCGGTATGGACTTACTCCTAGCTACTATTAGCCTATAAGTACTCCCTGAGTTCTTATGCTAGATATGGTTAGAAATTCATAAAGCCCTTAAAGAGTTAGTGAGGGTGTGTCAAGTAAGCCAGAAGATGAATACTATTAAATTTTAGTACACCTGCATGGTCTTATTCTCATTCAAGTAGTAAGCTTGATAGCTACAATGAAATTCATTTTAATGTTTCAAATTTTAAACTCTAAATGAATTTCACTGTACCACACCTACATTTTTAATGACTGCAGGTGTGTTAAATTTAATATTATTCATAGATTGGACAACAACTTTTAATACTCTCAGAATTCTTAGTTTGACTAAACAATGGTTATCATTCTGATGACTGTATTTATGTAGCCTTTAACCCTTTCGTTCCGGATCCCGCTTTGAAGCGGGTGAAGACCGATTGACTTCTCCGAATTTTTTAAAATAGTTACTTTATAGCTAGAACCTTCAGATTGCATACACAGGTGCCCAATGCATTGGAGAAGCATCTAAAATGCTTTCAGCCAGGACTGCTTCGACAGTACCTCACAGCAGTTGCGTTTATTTCTTCCTCGGCAAAAAAAAAAAACATCGGTTCTCCGTCGAATTTTAAAAAAAGTTACCTTCTTCACAGCAGCTTCATTTATGGATCCAGTAATCTCCAGAGCTTTGTAGAAGCAGCAAAAAATTGCTTGAGCTCAGTAGCCTTCCATAACACATTGAAACAACCGCTTCTTTGCCGACCAAGACTTTGCGGTTTGACTTACTGTCTTCTCCATTTTTTATAAAATCGCCAGTTCAACTGGGGACCTCCCTATTACGTACAGTCTTAGGTAATGCTTATTACATCATAGGAAAAAAGTGAGCGTGTCGTGTGACCCCGGTAACTATGCAAAAAAAAATTTTTTTCAAAGTCATTTTTTGGAAGATGGCGTCTAGAAATTACAATGCGGTGCAAGTTTTATACTTGCTTGATGCTGACTCTAGCGACTCAGGATCAAGCGGAGAGAAGGGAGACGACATCTAGGGCTATAGGAGGCCCTGTATCAGGGTTGGTGGACCAGACCCCGTCAACTCTGATACTTGAAAATGGGAGTCAAGAAGATGATCGAGGTAAGCTTGTCTTTCTCTTGTCTTTGTCTTGAAAAATAGCCAGCTTCTGTTGTGGAAAGGACTTATTTATAGCTATATTGAGATAGAGTAAGCTGTTTAGCTATAATATATATATATTTCTTTGAGTTTTGAGATTTGAAAGTGGCTTGTGGTTTTTTGAACAAATTCAAATTTTCAAAAAAAATTTAAAAAGTTTTTACCACATATACTACTAGGACCAGATGTAAATGCAGTCACCGACCCGATTACGCAGATGAGGCGACAGGAGCAGAGTCTTCCAGTCATGAAGGAGAGGATACCAGACCTGAGTCTTCCAATGATGAAACACGAATAGGCAGCAGGTTCCAGTGATGAGGAAGAGGAAGTGGCTCCTCCTGCTCCGAGTTGTGGACGTCCTCGCGGTCGGAGAAGGCGGGAATCGAAGAACAAGAGTCGGGTGGATGAGGTAGGGGGAGAGTGGAAGAAAGATGACAACACACCCATTGATATTCCATAATCTTTTGTGTGATGGACCACAAACTTTGATATTTGTGGCTGCCCCCCCCCCCCCTGAACATCCCAAAAGTTGTAATATGTATTGTTATTGTCGTTGTCGTTGTCTGTGTTTTTGTGGTGTTGTAGTGGAGTTTCACACTCGATGTATATGTGTGTGCGTGGAGTTGAAATGTTATTCTGGTGCTTCCAGATCTAACCGGGGAGGGAACGAACTCGGGGGGGGGGGGGGTCTTTTCCAATCGGGGGGCTACTATGCCCATGTAAGTTGAATTTCATGTATGTGTGTGTGTGTACACCAGTCAATTTATATTATATATTTATTTTTATGATCTGTATTCACCTGTATCTTCTTTTTTCTAGTGTGTGTGTGCATGTGTGTGTGTGCATTTGTGGAATGAGAGAGAGCAACCGTGGACAAACAGTATGTGGCGCTTCC